>SXGR01498931.1_pt1 | contig 15924 bp, 15 predicted proteins | sample 3174711 | NCBI WGS metagenome assembly SXGR01 (sample SAMN11356860, study PRJNA531348) | freshwater metagenome | isolation source: freshwater sample F1-60 | place: China: Fuxian Lake, Yuxi | collected 2017-12-25
ATCGGCCAGCGCTATATCGCCGTGGATGCGCATATCCGCATGATGGCGGCGGCACAGCCCTTCATCAGCGGCGCGATCAGCAAAACGATCAACATGCCGGCCGATGCGACGCTGGACGAGGTCAAGTCCTCCTACCTTCTTGCCTGGAAGAGCATGGTCAAGGCCGTGGCCCTCTATCGAGACGGCTCGAAGTTGAGCCAGCCCCTATCGGCTTCCACGGACAGCGGCAAGACGATCGAAACCACATCGGAAGTGTTGACGATGGCGGAAAAAGTCACCGAGCGAGTGCTGGTGCGGTACCTGGCGAAACGCCGTCCACTCCCTGGCCGGCGCAATGGCTACACTCAAAAAGCCGTTGTCGGAGGGCACAAGCTCTATCTCCGCACGGGCGAATATGAAGATGGCACGTGCGGCGAAATCTTCCTCGACATGCATAAGGAAGGGGCCGCCTTCCGCAGCCTCATGAACTGCTTCGCCATCGCCATCTCGCTCGGGCTGCAACATGGCGTGCCGCTGGAGGAGGTCGTCGAAGCCTTCGTCTTCACCCGCTTCGAGCCGAACGGGCCGGTCAAGCTGAACGACCGGATCAAGATGTCCACGTCGATCATCGATTACATCTTCCGCGAACTAGCTGTGACCTATCTCGATCGCTACGACCTGGCGCAGGTCAAGGAAGAGGATCTGCGAATGGATTCGGTCAAGAAGGACGAGCAGGATCCTGAATGTGTCGATGAGGAAGCCACGCCTGAAACGCTCGCGGCGACGTCCATCAGCACCGACGTGTTTCCTGCGCGACGGGGAGCGGCGCCTCGTCACAAGAGCAACGGCCATGGCAATGGCCATGCGAGCGTCACCCATACGGTCGAGCTGAAGCGTGAAACCGTGACGATGACCGCCATTCAAATGGCGCGTCAGAAGGGCTACGAGGGAGATCCTTGTTCCCAGTGCAAGCAGTTCACCATGGTGCGGAACGGAACCTGTCTCAAGTGTGAGACCTGTGGCGAAACAAGCGGCTGTTCCTAATTACGAGGGTTCCATGGGGACGACGTTTGGGGAACAGGGCATCGAGACCGTTCATGATCAGGTGGTAAGTCTGGTCGCCCAACGGTGGGCGAAGGCCTTTCAATGCAAGGTCACGATCCTTACCGGTCTGGAGCAGAATCCCTGGGCTGACCCAGAGCAGCAGTGCGACATTGTCGGATGGCAGGTGAGTCCATCTGGCAACAGGATGGAGTGGATGGCTGAGGTGGAAACTTCCGACTCGATCGGGGAATCTGAGACCCTCTCGAGGTGGAAGCAGGCGATGGTCCAGGGCCTTCCCTTCTATCTGCTCATGCCACGAGGCTGGAAAGAGTCGGCGCAGAAGCTGGCAGAAGATGCGTCTATTCAGTTCAGTTGCATTTATGAATATCAGTTTGTGAACGATTTCTGTCAGGTGCGCTAAATCCTGAGCCGGTCATGGAGTAACGATTATGCCTACCACGACACAATTGGTCATCAGCGGACTGAGCAAGCCTGGCGTCATGGCTCAAGTGGCCCAAGTTCTTGGCGAGGCGAAGGTCAACATCAAGGCCTTTTCCGCTCCGGAAGTGACAGGAACGGGAAAACTAAGACTCTTGGTCGCGGACCTGGAGGGAGCCAGAGCCGCGCTGATGGCTGCGAAGATCAAGTTCACAGAGGAAACAGCCTTACTCTTAAGCCTGGAGAACAAGCCTGGCGCGTTGAAGGAAGTGGCGGATCTCTTGACCAAGGCCCGCATCAATATTAAATGCGGCTACTGTACCCCTTCCCGCGAAGGGAAACGGGCGATCGTGGTCCTCACGGTTTCGAATACGGCAAAAGCGCTCACCATCCTGCAGGATCAATCGCTCGACGAGTTCTAGCCATGTCTTCTCGTGGGCTTCGCTCCTATCGGTTTTTCCGGTTGATTCTATTGCTCTCCTTCTTTGCTGCGACCCTGACTGCTTGCAGCGGCCCCTCCAGACTTACCCCTTCCTCCGGGTATCCTGTCGGCTTCGTCGAGCGGGGTGTCGCATCCTGGTACGGGCCAGGATTTCACGGGAATAAGACGGCCAACGGTGAACGGTACGACATGCATCAGTTGACCGCTGCCCACCGGACCCTGCCGCTTGGCTCCATCGCGATCGTCCGATCGATCAGCAGCGGACGGGAGGTGACGGTCCGCATTAACGATCGTGGCCCCTTCGCCAAAGGGAGGGTGCTGGACCTGTCACTTGCTGGGGCTCAGGCACTCGAGATGACCTGGCCAGGCACAGCCCAGATCGAGTTGCGGGTCGTGGACTATCAAGGCAGGACTGCCGATACGGGGGTCTTATGCGTTCAGGTCGGGTCTTTTTCCGATCAGCAGAATGCTGTAAACCTGCTGGAACGGGCTAATCATTTCTATTCGGGAGGCAGAGTCCAGACTATCGATCTGCCGGAAGGCAAGCGCTATCGGGTTCAGGTCGGTCAATTTGCAACAGAAGCGCAAGCTGAAGCAGCAGCGTCTCGTCTGGAATCAGCTCTTTCGCTCCACCCATTTGTCTTTCGAGACGATTCCTAGGGCTTCCTCGTTGAGTCATGCTCTCCCATCAATTCAGTCGTTACCCTAGGGCCATGAAACGCAACCATATGATTTTGCGATTATTTTTCATCGCATGCTTGCTCGCCGGCTTCTCCTGTGATACATCTATTAGTCAATGGATACAGGTCCTATAGGTTCCTATCACGTCACGCTGTTCCGCCAAAGCTCTCATTGCCGGCCCAAGGCAATAGTGGATAGCCCCTTGGCCTGCGGCCATTTTCATTTCACCGACCGAGTCGGTCCCCTCAAGTAAATTGCAATCTATGGATGTGCTAATTCTCTTAGCCCTCATTGTTATTTCAGCCGTGATATCGACGGCCGAGATTGGCTTCTTTGCGGTCAACGACACCAAGCTACGGGCGCTCGCCCAAACCGGCAGTGCCAGGGCGAAGTTGGCCCTCCATCTCCGCAGCGATCCGCAAAAGCTCCTCTCGACTATTCTGGTCGGTGATCGCCTGGTCGGCGTGGCGACGCCGATGTATGCCACCTTTTTGACATTGAACATCTATGGGGGCCGCAATTTCTTCGACGAGGCGATGGCCGTGATGGTCGGTCTCTTAACCTTTGTCCTGCTGGTCGCCGTCGATGTGATCCCCAAAACGCTGGCCGCCAAGTTTGCGGTGCCGGTCACGCTGAACATGGCTTACCCGGTCTACGGGGTGCAGCTATTCCTCAAGCCCTTCTTGTTTGTGATCGTACCCTTGATCCACAAACTGACAGGAGGCAAGGGTTTGACTCTGCCCCTCGTGACCGAGGAAGAGCTGAAGATCATGTTGGATGAGGGGGGGAAGACCGGGACGATCGAGGTTGAGAGGGTCAAAATGATCAAGAACGTCTTTCAGCTCAAAGACATTACAGCCGAAGATGCGATGACCCCCCGGCTCTATGTTTTTTCCTTGGACGGAAACATGCGGCTGAAAGAAGCTCAGGAGCTGCTCTATAACTCGAAATATTCACGAATCCCTCTCTATGACGGGACGCTCGATAACATCACGGGCATTCTCTACAAGACGAGGGCCTTGACCGAACTGGCCAAGGGGCAGAATGAGGCCAAACTCAAGGACATCGCTTATCCTCCGCTGTTCGTTCCCGCCGGCAAAACGGCGGACGACCTCATGAAGCAGTTTCAGCAGGAGAAGCGGCATATGGCCGTTGTGGTCAATGAGTTCGGCGGCGTGATGGGGATCGTGACGTTGGAGGATCTGCTCGAAGAAGTGGTCGGGGAGATCATGGACGAAACCGACATCACGGAAGAACTCATCAAGCGGTTAGGGAAAAACCATATCCTGGTGCATGGCAGGACCGAAGTGCGCAAGATCAACGATTTCTTGAAAGTCGATCTCGGCGACGAGGCTGTGACGATCGGCGGACTCATTCAGCAGGAAATCGGCCGGATCCCCAAGGTGGGAGAGGAAGTGCGGATTGCCAACTGCCGGCTTCTCATCCATGAAGCAGAGCCTCGATCCATCCGCAGCGTTCAAATCTATCGAGAAGAGAAATCGCCGGCTCACGTCGAATCTCCGAACCTCGACCTCGTCAGCTAAGTTCTTTTCCCTCGTCCTCGATCAGGAATGCAAATCCCTGCTCCGTCAGAATCTCCACTCCAAGAGCCTTCGCCTGCTCCAGTTTTGATCCTGGGTCCCGTCCCGCCACTACATAGGATGTTTTCTTGCTCACGCTGGAGGAGACGCGGGCTCCCATTGCCTCGACCGCGCTCTGCGCCTGGTCTCGCGTGAAGCGGTCCAGCCCCCCGGTGAAGACGAAGGTCTTGCCTGCGAGGGCAGATGTCGCTCTATCTCCCATGGCCAGGCCAGCCGAGACTTGAACGCCTGATTTTTGAAGTTGTGCGGTGACCTCCCAGTTGCGCGGCTCCGAGCAATAAGCGACCAGGCTGTCTGAAATCTCAGGACCGATCTCCCTGATCTGCTGCAGCCGTTCACGGTCAGCCGTCATGATTTCATCGAGCGATCGGAATTCTCGCGCCAGGACCTTGGCGATATGTTGTCCGACTTGTCGGATGCCCAGCCCCATCAGAAACCGATCGAGGGCTACAGTTTTACTGCCTGCAATCGATTCCAGGAGGAGGGTGGCGGACCGGTCGGCAAATCCGTCGAGCGTGATGAGGTCGTCTTTGGTCAGGCGATAGAGATCGGCGAGCGATCGCACCAGCCCCTCGTCGACCAGCTGCGCCACAGTCTTCTTCCCCAAACCTTCGATATTGAGGGCATGTTTTGACGCAAAATGTTCGATCGCCCCCTTCAATTGCGCGCCGCAGACCGACTGGCCCGTACAGTAGAAGTAGGCGCCCTCGCGAGCGACATTCGATCCGCAAACAGGGCAATGATCCGGCATGAGAAAGGGAAGCTGGCGCTGCTCACCGGGGATAGGGACCCGCTCGGCGATCGCGGGAATCACATCGCCGGCCCGTTCCACCTTGACTGTGTCGCCGATTCGAATGTCTTTCCGCGCCACTTCATCGGCATTGTGCAGGGTGGTGCGGCTGATGGTGACACCACCGACTTCCACCGGCTTCAAGAGTGCGACTGGCGTGAGTGTGCCGGTTCTCCCGACGGAGACGGCGATATCCTGCACGACGGTGATTTCCTTGCGCGGGGTAAATTTATAGGCGATGGCCCAGCGGGGACTGCGGGATTTCATGCCCAGGCGATCCTGCCAGTCCCGGCGATTGACCTTCACCACCACGCCATCGATCTCATAGGGCAGCTGATCGCGGACCGATTCCGTTTCGCAGTGGAAGTCCATCACCTCATCGATTGAGGTGCAGAGCCGTCGATGCGTCGGGACCGGGAGGCCCCATCGAGCCATGCGCTCTAGCTCCTCCCAATGAGTCGGAGGGAGCGGTGAGGATTGGGCCATAATTTCGTAGCAGGTCACAACCAGCGGACGGGTTGCCGTAATCGTGGAATCCAGTTGCCTGAGCGAACCGGAAGCGGCATTGCGAGGATTAGCAAAGGCGTCGTCGCCCCGTTCCGTGATCCGTCGATTCAAGGCTTGAAAATCATCGAGCGGCATATAGACTTCGCCCCGCACGACCAGATGATCGGGCAGGCCTGGCTGTGCATGCAACTGTAATGGCAGGGAGCGAATCGTGCGGAGGTTGACCGTGACATTTTCGCCGGTGGTTCCATCGCCTCTGGTCGCACCGCGGGTAAAAATCCCCTGGTCGTATACGAGCTCAACCGACAGGCCATCGAACTTCGGTTCCGCACTGTACTCGATGGATTGGGTTTCCAGCTCACGTTTCATCCGCTGATCGAAGGCCTGCACCTCGTCCTGATCCACAATCGAGTCCAGGCTGAGCATCGGCTGTTCGTGGGAAACCTTGGTGAGTGATTCAAGTGGCGGCGCTCCGACCCGCTGAGTTGGAGAATCTGGCGTGACAAGTTCCGAGTACTGTCGCTCCAGATCGATCAGTTCGCGGAAGAGGCGATCGTACTTCGTATCTGAAATCTCCGGCCGGTCCTTGGCATAGTACAGATTGTCGTGGCGACGAATTTCGTCCTTGAGAGCAGTCAGTTTGGCGAGGATCTCTGCGTGGGTCATAGGGGCTGGATGGCGACGAACAGAAGATATGACAGCCCGACCGTACCATAGGGGCAGGGAGTGGGTCAAACGGCGTATGCTCCATATTCGCTTTGACTTTCGCCGCGTTAGACACTATTCTACTTATTCTGTTTGGGTCGATTTCCCGTTGCTTGCAGCTGGTGTCCGCTCCTTACTGCGAGAGGGACCTTCCCTCGCGACTGTCATAGGAGGTATCCATGGAAGAGGAGAATCGCATGAACAAGTTGATGCCTAGATTCAGCTATCGAATCGTTCCCGTCATTTGCGTGGGACTGTTATTGAGCGGCTGTGTCATGGCGGAGAAGTACGAGGCGGAAAAAGCGCGCAGCCTGAATTTCCAGCGCCTCCTCGCTCAGGAAGAAAAGCGAACCAGCGAGCTGGATAATGAAGCCAGGCGGAGCAAGAGCGAACTGATGGAATTCGAGGCCAGGAACCGTGAGCTTACGGCGCAGATCCAGGCTGTGCGGGAGCAAGCGGCCCGTGCGCAGGAGGAAGCAGAGGCGATGAAGGAATCGGCGCTGCTGGAGCGTAAAGCCAAGGCCGATATGAAACGCCCGGTTGCGCCTGGACGTAAGGCGCGAGCGGTTGAGCCCCCTGTCGATATCATCGATACGGTGGATCTGAGTGCCTCGGATTTCTCGCTCGCTCACGAATCTTCTTCCTTGTCAGGCTTGGCTGAGTCATCGCAGGGGGGGCTGGGGGCTCCCACCATCCATGTCGTGAAGGCAGGCGAAACGCTCTATCGGATCAGCCGCCAGTATGGCGTGCCCGTCGACAAGGTCAAAAAGTGGAATAAGCTGCAGGACAATACTCTCGAGATCGGACAGAAACTCATCGTCGGCCAATAATAATAAGGACGTTACAGTGGCGCCGCCGCAATACTCACTCAGTCTTGATCAGTTTCGGCAGTATGCAGGGCAGGGGAACCTCATTCCGCTCTATCGGGAGATCCTTGCGGACTATGAGACCCCCGTCTCTGCCTTTGCCAAAATCGACCATGGCCCTTCCGCCTACCTCCTCGAGTCCATCGAGGGGGGAGAAAAATGGGCGCGCTATTCCTTCCTCGGCAGTGGCACGCCCGTCGTCGTCTACGAAGACAGGGGCGACCTCCTGGTCGTGCAGGGCTCCAAGAAAAAACGCATCCCCAGCCGCGGGAACCCCCTCGAACGTCTGAGAGAGATGATGGAGGGCTATCGTCCCGTGACCGTGCCTGGCCTGCCCCCCTTCCTGGGAGGCGCGGTCGGCTATCTGAGTTACGACATGGTGCGCACATTCGAGGACCTGGCTGCCAGACAGAAGGACCAGCTCAACCTGCCGGATTTCGCCTTCCTCCTCACCGACACGATGTTGATCTTCGACAATGTCGCCCAGAAGATCAAAGTCGTGGCTACCGCCCATATCACGGGCAAAGGGGAGCGCGGCATCAATGCGTCCTATCGATCGGCCACAGAGCGGATCGAGCGCATGATCACGAGGCTCAAACGCCCTCTCAGCCGCACGAAGCCTCATCGCCGCCGTAAGCCCGTGACCTTTACCTCGAACATGAGCAAGGCTGATTTCGAGAAGATGGTCGTGCGGACGAAGGAATACATCAAGGCCGGCGATATCGTACAGACAGTACTGTCCCAGCGGTGGGAGACCAACATCCAGGCGCCGCCGCTGCAGCTCTATCGCGCCTTGCGGGTGGTGAATCCCTCTCCCTATATGTACTACCTGCGTATTGCGGGGGTCGAACTGGTCGGCTCGTCGCCTGAAACGCTCGTGCGCTGTGAAAACGGCGTCATTTCCGTCCGGCCCATTGCCGGCACGCGCCGCCGTGGCGCCACGCCGGACGAGGACCAGCAGATGGAGCGGCGGCTCTTAGCGGACGAGAAGGAACGGGCCGAGCATGTGATGCTGGTCGATCTGGGGCGGAACGATGTGGGACGCGTGGCGAAGCCTGGATCGGTCACAGTGGATTCGCTCATGCATGTCGAACGCTACTCGCATGTGATGCATATCGTCTCAAACGTGACGGGACAACTGGATGAGTCGAAGACGGCCTATGACGTATTGCGGGCCTGTTTTCCCGCCGGCACTGTGTCGGGGGCGCCGAAGATTCGCGCGATGCAGATCATCGATGAATTGGAGCCAACCAGACGAGGACCCTACGCAGGCGCGGTCGGCTACTTCAGTTTCTCCGGCAACATGGATATGTGCATCAACATCCGCACGGTCGTGGTGAAGAAACACCAGGCCTTCATTCAAGCAGGGGCTGGCATCGTTGCGGATTCCAATCCTGAACATGAATATGAAGAGACCTGCAACAAGGCTCAGGCCATGATGAAGGCAGTCGAATTGGCCGAACAGGGGCTGGACTGACCGGCTCAACGCGCGAGTAATGCCATGCTATTGATGATCGACAACTACGATTCCTTTACCTACAACCTCGTGCAATATTTCGGGGAGCTGGGTGAGGACGTCCAGGTATTCCGGAACAATAAGATTACGGTCGCGCAGATCGAAGCCTTGAAGCCCAGCCGTATCGTCATTTCTCCGGGACCCTGCACCCCGATGGAAGCAGGCGTGTCGGTCGACACGATCAAGCATTTCGGCGGGAAACTTCCTCTCTTGGGCGTCTGCCTTGGCCATCAATCTCTAGCCGTGGCCTTTGGCGGCGAGGTTGTCAGGGCCGAGCGGTTGATGCATGGCAAGACCTCGAAGATCCGGCATGACGGGAAAACGATCTTTCAGGGCCTGCCCAATCCCTTCGACGCGACTCGCTACCATTCGTTGATCGTGAAGCGGGAAACCTTGCCCTCCTGCTTTGAGATCTCCGCCGAAACGGCCAAGGGGGAAATCATGGGGCTGCGCCATCGGACCCTGGGCATCGAAGGGGTGCAGTTCCATCCGGAGTCTATCCTCACGACGGCGGGAAAAGATCTCCTCCGTAACTTCCTGAAACTCTAGCCGCACCTGTCTCCCAGCCATGATTAAAGACGCGATTGCCAAACTCGCCGACGGTTCCTCCCTCACCGAACAAGAGGCTGAATCGGTGATGCTGGAAATCATGGATGGGGCTGCGACGCCGGCCCAAATTGCCGCCTACTTGATGGGGCTCAGGCTCAAGGGGGAGACCGTCGAGGAAGTCATAGGCTCCGTGCGAGCGATGCGAGCCAAGGCCGTCCGCATTGCCGTCGGAGATACCCTGCTCGTGGATACCTGCGGCACAGGAGGGGACGGAGCCCATACCTTCAATATCTCCACCACGGCTGCATTCGTCGTGGCAGGAGCCGGGTTGACTGTCGCGAAACACGGCAACCGTTCCGTCTCATCCACGTCGGGGAGCGCCGACGTCCTTTCGGCGCTCGGAGTTAAGATCGATTTGCCGACTGAACGGGTGGCTGATTGTATCAATGAGGTCGGGATCGGTTTTCTTTTCGCGCCCCTCTATCATGGCGCCATGAAACATTGCGCCGCGCCCAGGCAGGAGCTGGGCATCAGGACGATCCTGAATCTGTTGGGCCCTCTGACCAATCCTGCCGGAGCCACGATTCAAGTCCTCGGCGTCTATGAAAATCGATTGACCTCCTTGCTCGGGAATGTGCTCATGAGGCTCGGCTCGCAACATTGCTTTGTCGTCCATGGGATGGACGGGCTGGATGAGATTACCCTCACGACAAAAACGCAGATTTCAGAAGCGAAGGGGGGCCTGCTCGCAAACTATCTCCTGGATCCGGCGGAGTTCGGCCTGGCTCTGGTCCCGGCCAAACAGTTGGCTGGGGGGACACCGCAAGAGAATGCCGCAATCACCAGGGACATTCTCCAGGGACGGAAAGGACCGAAGAGGGACATCGTCTGTTTGAATGTCGCTCCGGCTCTCGTCGCAGGCCGCAAAGCCGCGAGCCTTCAAGAGGGATTCCGCTTGGCAGGCCAGGCCATCGACTCAGGCGCTGCAGCAGAAAAGCTGGCCCGTCTCATGGCCTTCACGAATAAGGGATAAGCGCATCGTGACCCTTGATCGCATTTTAGAACATAAGAAGGCGGAACTCCGGCATAAGCAAAGCCGTGGATACCTCTCCGAGCTGAAAAAGAGGATTCTAGACGCGCCGGGCCCGCTCGGCTTTGCCGTCACCCTCGAAGCGACGAAAACAGCCGGCAGCCCTTCGTTAATCGCCGAAGTCAAAAAGGCCTCGCCCAGTTTGGGCCTGCTCCGTCCTGAATTTTCAGAACGGTTCGACTATCTGGAGATTGCCAAGACCTACCAAGCCCATGGAGCCTCGGCCCTGTCCGTCTTGACCGATATAGACTTTTTCCAGGGCAGCCTCGATTATTTACGCGAGATCAAACAGACAGTGCCGATGCCAGCCCTGAATAAAGAATTCATGGTTGAGGAGGTCCAGTTTTATGAAGCGCGAGCCTACGGGGCCGACGCGGTCCTCTTGATCGTCGCAGCGCTCGAACGACAGCAGTTGATCGATTTCTATGCCCTGGCTCGCGGGCTAGGGTTGGATGTATTGATCGAAACCCATCACGAACGAGAGCTCGACAGGGTCTTGGAGCGAGTCCCTGAGGCGAGACTGATCGGCATCAATAATCGTGACCTCAAGACCTTTACGACCGATCTCGGCACCACCTTGCGTTTGGCGAAGCGGATTCCGGCAGGCAAATTGATCGTCAGCGAAAGCGGTATCCATAAGCGGGAGGACGTGCTGCGGCTGGTCGAGGCCGGCATCCATGCCATGCTCGTGGGGGAATCGCTCATTCGCGCGGACGATACGGCAGCCAAGATACGAGAGTTGATGGGAGTTCCCTCACCGTCACAGGCCTAAGATGTCCGTAACAACCAAAGTCAAAATTTGCGGCATTACCAGCGCCGAGGACGCAGCGGCGGCGGTCGAAGCAGGGGCTGATGCCTTGGGGTTCATCTTCTATCGAAAGAGCCCTCGTTACATCGAGTCAGCCCTGGCGAAGCGGATCATTATGAGTCTGCCTCCCTTGGTGGCAGCGGTTGGTGTGTTCGTCGATGAAGAACAGCAAACGGTCAGAAATCTAATGGACGATTGCGGGCTTTCGCTCGCCCAGTTGCACGGACAGGAATCGGCTGCCTATTGCCAGGAGCTCGGCCATCCTGTGCTGAAGGCTCTGCGAGTGAAAGACCGCAGTTCCTTTTTGGCTTTGGCGGAGTTTCAGGGCAGGGCCGGCGTGCGAGGCTTCGTGCTGGACGCCTTTTCCGATCAGGCCTATGGAGGCACAGGGCAGGTGATCGATTGGCAGCTGGCAGCAGAGATTTCCAGGGCTGCGCATATTCTCCTGGCAGGGGGGCTCACGCCGGATAATGTCGCCCAGGCCATTCAATCGGTGCAGCCCTACGGAGTCGATGTGAGCAGTGGAGTCGAGCGGGAGCCAGGCAAGAAGGATCACGAGAAAGTACGCGCCTTCATTCGCGCCGTCAGAGTTGTCTCTCTGGCATAAGCCCGTCTATACTGCATCCACTTTATCCGAGCACGAGGAAAGTCATGGGTTCTGTTCCAGACAAACACGGTCGATTCGGCGAGTACGGCGGACGCTATGTCCCGGAAACGCTCATGCCTGCTCTGCTGGAGTTAGAGCAGGCATATGCCCGTGTCAAAAAAGACCGGCGTTTTCAGTCCGAGCTGGCCTATTACTTAAAACATTACGTCGGACGCCCCACCTCTCTGTATTTTGCCGAACGGCTCACCAAGCGGTTAGGTGGCGCGAAGATCTATCTGAAGCGTGAAGACCTTTGCCATACCGGAGCCCATAAAATTAACAACGCGATTGGGCAGGGGCTGCTGGCCAAGCGGATGAAGAAGCCTCGCATTATCGCGGAGACCGGGGCAGGGCAGCATGGAGTCGCGACTGCGACGGTGGCTGCCATGTTCGGGCTGCAATGTGAAATTTACATGGGGACGGAAGACATGGAGCGCCAGGCGCTGAACGTCTTCCGGATGAGATTGCTCGGCTCGACCGTGACAGGGGTCGATTCCGGGAGCCGCACGTTGAAGGATGCCATCAGCGAAGCCATGAGGGACTGGACGACGAATGTCCGCACGACCCACTATATTCTCGGCTCGGTGCTTGGCGCCCATCCCTATCCGATGATGATCAGGGATTTCCAATCTGTCATCGGGCGCGAGACCAGGAGGCAGATTCTGGCGGCGGAAGGCAAATTGCCTGATTGCTTGATTGCCTGCGTGGGAGGCGGCAGCAATGCCATGGGGCTCTTCTATGCCTTCATCAAGGACAAAAAGGTGAAGATGATCGGCGTGGAGGCGGGAGGCCTGGGAGTCGCGAGCGGCAAACATGCAGCCCGTTTTGAGGGGGGGAAGCCAGGCGTCTTGCAGGGCACCATGACCTATCTGCTTCAGGACGACGACGGACAAATCAATCTGACCCATTCTGTGTCAGCCGGACTGGATTACGCAGCGGTCGGCCCCGAACACAGTTACTTGCGGGATCAGGGCCGGGCCTCCTATACCTCTGTGACCGACGACGAAGCCATGGCAGCGTTCGATCTGCTGGCGAGGGAAGAGGGGATCATGCCGGCCCTCGAAAGTTCCCATGCCATCGCCCATACGATCAAGGTGGCTCCCACGATGAAGAAAAACCAGATTCTGGTGGTAAATCTATCCGGCCGCGGCGATAAGGATGTCCAACAGGTCGCCAAGATGCGGGGGATCACACTGTGACGACCAGACTGGACCAAACATTTACAGCCCTTAAACAAAAAAGCGAGCAGGCGCTCATTGCCTATGTAATGGCGGGAGACCCCTCGCTGCAAGTAACCGAAGAGCTGGTCGTAGAGCTGGAACTGGCCGGGGCCGATATCATCGAGCTGGGTGTCCCTTTTTCCGATCCCATTGCCGATGGGCCCGTGATTCAACAGGCGGCAGAACGGGCCTTGCGCAGCAAGACCTCGCTGCGAACCATCCTCCCCATGGTCAAACGTCTCAGGGCCAGGACTCAGATCCCCCTGGTCTTGATGGCCTACTACAATAATATTCACGCCTTCGGCCCGGAACGGTTCTGCCATGAAGCGGCCCAGGCCGGTGTCGACGGGCTGATCGTGCCGGACATGCCGCCGGACGAAGCAGGCCCGCTCAAGGGGCCAGCCGCTGCAGCAGGGCTGCAACTGATATTCCTGCTCGCTCCCACGAGCACTGCGGACAGACGGACCTTTGTGGCCCGCCAGTCGCAGGGGTTCCTCTATTACGTCTCCCTTACAGGGATTACCGGCGCGAAACTGCTGGATGTGGCCGATGTCGGGAAGAACGTCGAGAAGATCAGAAAGGTGACGAAGGTTCCGGTCGCAGTCGGGTTCGGGGTTGCGACGCCGGAGGATGCGGCCAATGTTGCAGCCGTTGCCGATGGGGTGATCGTCGGGAGCGCCATCGTGAAAAAGATGGCAGCCTGCCAGCAGAAACAGGAGATGGTGACGCAGGTGGCAGAGTTCGTCCGTTCATTGAAAACCGCTATGAAAACCGCTCCGGCAAAGTCCCGTTAGGCTTCTGGTTCAACCAGCTCATTCCTCGTTCATCGCTCACCATGCATCGTTTCCTGGCGGGCGAACTTTTTCAGTATCCGACTAGACGATCTGGCCGTCCTGCATGTGCACGATACGATCGGCCTGCGCCGACAGCTTATCGTTATGGGTGACGATCACGAAGGTCGTGCCGCGGGCCTTGTTCAGGGCACGCATTATGGCGAAGAGCGCATCGCCCGTGTGACTGTCCAGATTGCCCGTCGGCTCATCAGCCAGCACCAGATCAGGTTTCTGTAAAAGAGCCCGCGCGACTGCCACCCGCTGCTGTTCGCCGCCAGACAATTCTCCAGGCTTGTGATGCAGCCTGGATCCCAGCCCGACTTCCTCCAGCAGCGCGATCGCTTCCGGTTCAATGTCTACCCTCTCTCTCCGTTGGATCAGAGCCGGCATACAGGCATTTTCAAGGGCGGTGAACTCAGGCAGGAGGTGATGAAATTGGAAAACGAATCCGATCCGCCTGTTTCGAAATTCCGCCTGCTCGCCCTCCGACAGTTGGAACATATCCTGCCCGTCGAAGTGGACCGTGCCTTTGGTGGGCCGGTCGAGCGTGCCGATAATATGGAGCAGGGTGCTCTTGCCAGCCCCGGAGGCTCCGACCACGGCAATTAACTCGCCCCGCTGGATCTGAAGATTGACGCCCTTCAGGACTGTGAGGGGCTGCCCTCCCATCGGGAAGGATTTGTACAGATCGGTGACGGTAATCACGCCAGGGCTCCAGGGTGAAAGGGAGATGTCAGATGTCTTGGCATCATTCGTAGCGGAGCGCTGCCACTGGTTCGAGTTTGGCCGCCTGGAGCGAGGGGTAGACCGTGGCGGCAAAGCTGATCGCAATGGCAGAGCCAGCCACCAACAGGACATCCATCGCTTGGACATGGACGGGAATTCTGGAGATGTAATAGACCGTGGGGTCGAAGGTCCAAAAGGTCTGGATCAGCCAGAGAAAGGCGTAGCCAAGCGGAATGCCGATGGCGGTTCCGGACAGGCCGATGATCAATCCGTTCAGCATGAAGATGCGGCGAATGCTTTGGCGCGTCGCCCCCATGGCCTTGAGGATCGCAATTTCCTTTTGTTTCTCGGTGACGATCATGGTGAGGGTGCTGACGATGTTGAAGGAGGCCACGATCGTGATCAGGACCAAGAGCAGGAACATCATCGTCTTCTCCAGCTTGAGGGCAGAGAAGAGATTGCGGTTCATCTGCATCCAGTCGCGCGCCCCGTAGGCGAAGCCCAGCGACTGCTCCACGGAACGGGCCGTCTCTGCCGCGCGGAAGACATCCGCCACTTTGATCTCAATGCCTGTCACGGTCTGTCCCATATTGAAAAACTTTTGCGCCTCTGCCAGGTCGATATAGGCCAAGGACGAGTCGTACTCGTACATGCCAGATTGAAAGAGGGCGACGACGGCAAAGGTTCTGATCTTCGGCACCATGCCGATCGCGCTGACCGGGCCGGCAGGAGGGGAGACGACATTGATCGTGTCCCCGACAAAGGCGCCGAGCCTCAGCGCCAATTCCTTGCCCAGGATGATGCCGGGTTTTTCTATTTCGATGGGCTGGCCGGTCGGGTCATCTGCCGGAGGCTGTTTGATCTTGACCGGCCGTCCGAGGTCGGCCAATTGTCCTGCCGAGAGATTTTTGGCCAACTCGGTGACCAGGCCCTCTCGCTGCGGATCGATACCACGGAGCACGATGCCCTGCACGCCTGTCTGGGTCGTGAGCATGACCTGTTTGAGCACGAAGGGGGTGGCTGCCACAACGCCTGGCACGGTCTCGATCTGTTTGGTGACAGTCTCGTACTCGCTCATCCCGTCCTTCATCCGGTCTTGCACGATGATATGGGCCGTCGTGCCGAGGATCTTGGCTTGGATATCCTCTTTGAAGCCGGTCATGATCCCGACCGTCCCGATCAAGGCTGCCACGCCGAGTGTGATGCCGGCGATAGAGACCACCGTGTTCAAGGAAATCGTCCGGTTCCTCCGCTTCGCGCGCAGGTAGCGTAAGCCGACGAAGATCTCGTAGGGGAGGGCCACCGTTACTTCTCCGGCCTGAGTTGCGGAAAGAGGACCACGTCCCGGATCGATGCTTGATTGGTAAAGAGCATGATCAGCCGGTCGATGCCGATGCCTTCTCCCGCGGTCGGCGGCATGCCGTACTCCAAGGCGCGCAGGAAATCTTCATCCACCAGATGGGCTTCTTCGTCGCCTGCCGCC
>SXGR01603276.1_pt1 | contig 15924 bp, 10 predicted proteins | sample 3174711 | NCBI WGS metagenome assembly SXGR01 (sample SAMN11356860, study PRJNA531348) | freshwater metagenome | isolation source: freshwater sample F1-60 | place: China: Fuxian Lake, Yuxi | collected 2017-12-25
CCCACACTCCGCGACCTTTCCATCCAGCATCCGGGTCATCGATGCGACCATCCAGACCGCGCGAATAGAATCCCATTGGATAAGGCACTCGCATTATCACCCAGTCTCCGGTTTCTGGATTCAATACTTGCAACGAGTCGGAGCCGGAACCGGTGGCAATCGGGATATTTTCACCGAGTCCGAGTGTGTTGAAATTGTCCACCCAGTTGTAATAGTGGAAATCTGCCTTGACGTTGGTCCCTTTCAGATTGGGACCAGGTACTTCATACAAGGTCCAGCCTTCCTGGCAGTGTTGCGAGTCAATGGTAGTCGGGCCGTTGCGTACCTGGCATTTACTGCGATCAAAACTGGCAAGATGACTGCTTCCAGATAGTGCCGTCCACACGACACCATTCTTGTCCACATCGATACCGCGTGGTCCAAAACCCATTACCTGGCCATCAATCACCGGCACCTCATAGACTTCGGTAATACAGGTCTCCGGCGGATTATCTCCTTTATCAAAGCGGTAAATACGCCCGGGAAATTCCGTGCCGCCACCCCAGGCAACATTATCAACCTGATTGACGATAATCCCGTAGCTGCCGGGACTCATGCGAGTGTCGAGCGCCGGATCGAAGTCAGACAGCTGCTCGCCGCCACCACCTTCGTTTTGGCTGCGCAAAGGGCCCACTGGCTGATTCCATGGCTTGGTGATACGACCATCGCCATTGGTATCTATCACCATCGGACACCATCCCTGGGAGAGTATTTCGTCGCCGGTTTGGTCGAACAGCCTGGTATTGATCCAACCGAGCACATCGCCGCCGCCACTGAAATACAGGGTGCGGTCTGCATCGCCAGCGAATTGTAAATGGTGAGTGCCAAAGCACGTGTCGATCAAACCGAATGAGTCGGTGGCGGGATCATAATAGGACGCCTGACGATCACTGCTGCGAGTCGGATAATACTCAGCGAATTTATTGGTAGATCCCTGCTTGCACCAATCCGGCAAAATGTCGCCACGCACCTTGGTGGTCATCCAGACGCGTCCCAACTCATCAAACATGGGGTTGTGCGGATCCGCGGGTCCTGTCCACAAGGGTGCATTGCCATAATAGGCCGAAGGCACTGGAAAATCGGCAGCAAAACGAGATACGGCGGGGTTGTCGGGATTGTCCTTTACAGCGATTTCGATAGTGCGAAACGCATTGGTGTCTATATCAAGCTCAATGAGAGTGCCGTGCCCGCCATCCACGCCATAGACCTTGCCACCAGCATTCAAATAGGGATTGCGTTTGTCTGTCGTGATTTCATCGTGAATATAAGAGGACTCATTGCCCCAGTCCCACAGAGTGAGCACGACATTGCGCTCCACTCCACTCGGCCGCGGCGGCGCAGGCGGTACTTCGCCTGCGGCAATGCGATCGGTCCAGTCCGCATACATGGACATTCCGCGCTGGCGACCGTAGCGGCCAGCGAAGGCACTCATAAACTCGCCGCGAATACCCATCGCTGTGCGGTAATGCCATGCCGCAACGCTGTTATCAAAACCCAGATGATCGAGGTGATCCAGTGTGCGGGTTGCCTTGTTGCCAAGCTGGTGACAAAGTTGGCAGCCCTGCTTTGTCATGTCGATCCATTGAGCCTGGCTGCGCATGCCTTCAGAAATACCATTGCCGTTGTCGCCTGTCCCCGGAAATTCGCTTGCTGTTGGAACTTCCAGCAGGGAGTACCAGTAGTTCGCGGGATAGACTTGAGCGGCTTCTGCTGCTGATTCGGCAATAAAGGTATGCAGGGTAACGTCCGCTCCTGCGCGCAGGAAAACAGGATCGGAATCCACCAGACCATAGCCCCTGACCCAAACCTTATAAAGCGCATCGGGCAGTTCCGGCAGCACAAAGCGTCCGTTGTCGTCGGTGACTACAATTTTCATGAAATGGGTCGGCAAATCTTCGGTTTCAGCGATTACCCAAACCCCGGCTTCCTGGCCATTGCTGCTGTTGACAGTGCCCTGGATGACGCCGTCTGGTCTGGCCACTTGTCCATTCACCGGCAAATAGAACAATACGGCCAGCAGCATTGTCAGCAATAATCTGAAGCGAATTGTGGATAATAGCGAGAATCGCGCCGACGAAACTAAGGCAAACTCATTGAATGACATACGCCTCCAAAGCACTCTCAATAGGTGCCGTTGTTTTTATTGGAATCGCTTCGACTCATCCCGCGATTTTCGAAGTCGCACTTTTTTTAGATTGGTATCTCTGGTATCACCGGCTCCACCCTACTCAAGCACCTATCCAGAGTCGACCAACTGACACTTTATATAGGTATGCAATAGCCGGCAACCAAACCCGTGGAATTCGTGCATAATTACTGCCCGGTATGGGCTGAAATGATGCAGATAGCCGATATATTGAGTTCTCGGTAGATTCGGAGTACACGGGTCTCTGGAAAAGGCGCATCCGAGTGTGCACCAGGCTGCAGTCCGCCAACACCACTACCCGGAAAAACCGCGCTAACTGACCTAATAAACAACTGATCTTGCACTTCTCGCCGATACAACGACAAAGCCTGTATTTTTCCCCTATTCGGATATTGCCTGGTAGACACATGAAAATCCCCGCCCGACTCCTCCCTTTAATTGATGAAGGCCTCATCGACTCTGTTGAGCAGCGGCTCATGAGCGGCAAGGAGGCCGATGTTTATATAGTCCGCTGCAATGATGAAATTCGCTGCGCCAAGGTTTACAAGGCTGCTGAGAAGCGGAGCTTCAAACAGGCCGTGCTTTACCAGGAAGGCCGCAAGTCTCGCAGCAGCAGACGCGCCAGGGCCATGGAGAAAGGTTCCCGGTATGGGCGAGCGCAGCAGGAAGAAACATGGCATAACGCCGAGGTAGACGCGCTTCGCAAACTCGCCCAGGCAGGAGTGCGCGTGCCAGTCCCCTATTCGTGTGTGGATGGCGTACTCTTGATGGAGCTTGTCACCGATGCATCTGGTGACGTTGCGCCAAGACTAAGCGAGATTGCCATGACCGAGGCTCAGGCTCTCGAAGATCATGCGATAGTCATGGGATTCATAGTACGCATGTTATGTGCAGGCATCGTGCACGGCGATCTTTCGGAATTCAACATTCTGGTTGACGAATTTGGACCGGTAATAATCGATTTGCCGCAGGCGGTTGATGCCGCGGCAAACAATAATGCAGAATCGATGCTTGCACGCGATGTGAACAGGATCAGTCAGTTTTATGGCCAGTTCGCACCCCAATTGCTGGACAGCCAGTACGCCAAGGAAATCTGGAAGCATTACGAAAGTGGGGAGCTGCAACCTGATACCAGGCTCAGCGGTCAATTTGCAGAACCGCAGGACTCCGCTGATGTGGATAGTGTCCTGGCAGAAATTAAATCCATCCTTGCGGAACAGGAAGCGCGAAAAAAACGCATGCTCGACGCAGAAGCTGAGGATTCACTTTAACGAAAATCCTGCGACTCTGTGCGCGCAATTTGAAATGACCATCTCCCGCAACAAAGTCGTCCCTGTTTCGCCTCCTCAATACTCACCGGCGGAAGAGCGCATCAATATTGCCACCCACGCGCTCGGTTTCCTGCTCAGCATCTTCGCACTGGTCGCACTGCTGCTACGGGCCAATGCCACCAATTCAATCCTTGTGCTCACGAGTTTCGGCCTGTTTGGTATCAGCCTCGTCATTCTTTATGGCGTATCCACTCTGTATCACAGCGCGAAGAATCCGCTGCTGCGAAGCCGCCTGCGTATTGCCGATCATGCCAGCATCTACCTGCTCATAGCGGGAACATACACACCGTTTGCGCTGGTGGTGCTGCAGGGCAGCATTGGCTGGTTTCTATTCGCCTCCTCCTGGTTGATGGCGCTCGCAGGAATTACGCTGAAACTGTTTTACACGGGCAGATTCCGACTGCTCTCGACATTGCTTTATGTATTTATGGGCTGGATTATCGTGTTCGCAATCGGCCCTTTGCAGGAGAGTCTCGACCCGCAGGGGCTCGCGTGGACACTGGCTGGCGGTATTGCTTACACGCTGGGCGCGCTGCTTTATACCATCAAGAGACTACCGCTGAATCATGCCATCTTTCATCTGTTTGTCGTGATGGGTAGCAGCTGCCATTTTATTGCTGTGTATTTCTACGTGCGCTGAATAGCGTCAATTTCTTTTACAACCGCCCAATTTGTCACTTTTCGCCTGGCCCGGCGCGAATAGAGTCTTGAGAGCCACGTAATTGCAGGTGTTTGCGAGGCCAATTGAATCCGCACGTTACCGAAAACCATAATTCCGTAAATTCCCATATCTCAAACAGTGTCAGAACCTTTTACAGCTGCACTCCCCTTCCCCTGTCACACGCGTTATTTTTTTGTCTAACTCTATGATTTTTCATCAATTGATCTTTTTCAAAATTGCTGGCGTGACTATTGCACGTGCTTATTGCTAGGGCGGTTACCTATTGCCAATAGCGGCTAGCCAACATTGATTGCTTACGTGCGAATAGCCAACACCCTTAATACAAAAAGAATTGAATCGGCTCTATAGAGGATTGGAAAAATGAAAAAAAATGCGCTTTTAAGTATTGCGGTGGCGGGAAGTTTGCTGATCGGCAGCCAGGCATTCGCGACTCCATTTACAAAAATCCGAATCGGTGACCAGGACGGTTTTGGTTACGATGCAGACGCGAACTTCATTAATCTGAAGGGGGATGCTCTTGCAACTGCGGTTCCGGGACCCGCAGACATCAATGGGGACGGCGTGCTGAGAGCAGGCGATGTACTGCCTTCCTTGAACAATAACAGTATCGTGGCCACTGGCAATAATGATGACTTCGACAATCGTCTTGCTGAGTCCGTTAATGGCAGCGGATTTACCGATACTGGATCCACTGGCACATTGTTCACTGACATTTCCCTGAGCACCAGCTACCAATCATCGAAAAACGCCAATCAAGTTTACAATGCCAATACCAGCACCTTTGGTGCTGGAGGTGCATTTCCGGACGCGAATCCTGCAATATTGCCAAACCAACCAGGATTCGTTTTTAAATTTGTGGTAGCTGGTACGGATATCGTTGCGGGAACCAATATTTATTTCAACATGGTATTCGGTGACTATGATGTCACCCCTGCTTCTATTAATTTTAACTTCGCCTCCAGTAGCACAACCTTGGCGGTATCGCCCCAAAACACCACGCCGACCCCGCTGGACGGACTGATTCAATCAGCCTTCGCAGTCCTGAATTTTTACGATGTATTCACGGCCTCAGGCTCAAACTGGAATGGCTTGGTGGGGGTAAATTTCAACGCCCCTAACGAGCCATATACTGCATTCGATTTCGTGGAACTGGCACTGGCGCCTATTCAGCCGCCGTCCGTACCAGAACCAGGCACATTGCTCCTGCTCACAGGGGGATTGCTGGGTTTGACTAACTTGAGGAAGCGCCGTAAAGCCTGAAACTGCGTATTGCAGAGTTCGGTTTAATGCGTGTGTTTGGCCCTTGAGCGCCAGATTTTCGATCTTCTCCCGCAAATTGTATCGCTTCACCTGGGCCTTGTGGCTCAGGTGAAGCATGCTGGAAGGGTACGAACACTTGTCAAAGCGGTATCAGTTTTTCTTCGCCCCAGCATTGCAGCGGCCTATTGAAGTGCAACACGGAAGTGCGCTTTTGATGCGACCTATTGCAGTGCTCCGTTCCAGGTCACAATCATTGAAACGCTGATCTTCAGAGCTTTATCCAATAACAATAGTTATATAAAACTTCATATTGTTTTGGTCTTCGCAGCAGGTAAGTCTTAGCAGGCTCTCAGCTATCCTCCATAACCATTGGCTCTTCATGGGAAGAGTCTGTTATGGTCAAAAAATCGTTCTGGCGACGCAACTCCGAACAGGCCGTCACGACGTTTTTCCACAATCAAGAATTAACGGCTCTCCAGTTGCTGGAATAGTCGTACCGAAGAAATTCGATTTTCTATATCTTCGATTACCCGGTTGTATGCCGGCTGATCCACTCCTCCGTAAATGCTGACAAAAGTTTCTTCTGTCATGGATTCCGGAAGATCACGAAATTCAGCCATAAAAACGTCTTCCGAAGGATTCAGCGCCAATAGCTGTTGCATGGCACGTGCCGTATCCGGATTCGCGGTTGCTACTTGGGCGAAGCGCACACCAGTGCGATCCGCACCGATATCAGTGAAACTGAATCCGCTACCCCCCTGCGAATCTTCAAGCTCTTTCAACAGACCTATCGAATCTGCCAGTGCGGTTCCTGCACTCAGCGTCAATCCCGCAGACACCAGAAAATGTTGAGCAAAGTCTCCACGCTCGGAGAGCATGAACTTGTGTTTGCCATAGGGCGGAACCGCGTCCTTTGGCAGCCCCAGCACTCTTGGTACGCTTACTCCTACGATGTGCATCGCCATTACCATTAGAGCCGCACGGTTCTCTTCGACAGGATCACCACCTCGCACCTGCGCAAACAGAAACATGGGGCTGATAATAGTTGCCAGTGAAGTGACGTCATCCAGGCGAGAGTCGCGCGTAACAGAGGCAAGATTTGTGGCGTGTGCCAGCAATCTCTCCTGATATTCCGGCGAAATCAATATTCCCCTGCCGCGGTCGGATAACTGCTCCACCAGCTCTGGCTGCCACTGATACACAATATTGAGCCGATCATCTGCGATGCTGTATCCGTTGATTGCGTCCAGCGCAGCGACGTATTCGGGGACCCGTTGCAATTGCTCATGCGCATACTTCATTGTGAAATCGGCAACGCCTGCCGGCACTGAAACTCCACCGATTGCCAATTTTTCGATATTCAGTACGTCACCCCACTGCGACATGGTTAATTGCAGATTTACGTAATCGCCGATGGGATTTTGCGGGAGCCTGGCACTAAGTTGTACGTCTGCAAGGCCATTCGTCAGATCAATTCTGGCACCGCCGCCTTGAATTTGACCCAGCGCATAGTTTGCCAGCAACTCCAGTTCCTGTTCTTCGATACTAAAAGCAGTTACTTCACCGGGTGCAAGTTCGCGAGGATCCGCGTTTTCCATGAATACCTTCGCTCGGCTCAGGTCTGTAGTGCTGAGAGACTCTGCGCTAGCTACATCAGGAGAGTCTTCGATCATCATGAAAATGCCGCCCACAGATCCAAAGATCGCCAGCAAAATCAGGATGAAGAATAATCTGCTGATAAGTTTCAATGTTGTTCCTCCTACGAGTTTTACTGTGCGCTGTGTGCTGTTGGACAAATCGAACTTATCCAAGTAATCAAGCGCAGTCAAATGATCAATCGGGATATTCTGGCGATCAATGCGTATCACACCAGCCTGGCACTGGTGCTCTAAAATTTTGGCTGCAATTTGCCTTTTTTTCCTAACTTTCGAGGGTAAGTCGAGTCGCCCATGAATTTACTGAAAATACCGGTAAAATCAGTCAGTCTTTACTCAAATACAGATACACAGAAGTTTTTGTACTGCTGCCTCAAGCCTCGTTCACCAGATTGTTGGTAGTGGCGAAAGAGTTGGGCATACCGCACACACCGAGACCAGCCTTACCCGCATTCAGTCAGGAACAGGCCGCAATGCCGTTTTTGGTTCCGGTAACATTCTGGGTAAGTCCCCGCCTGCTTATACCAAATGTGCGACAAATATTTTCACCTTGGAGGCCCGCATCGGCCATGCTCTTTATAAATCGTAATTCTACGTTGACTCCTCACACCGGCAATGTGGCTACTCAGGCTGCTGCCAGTTTTCGGTGGGCTGTCAGAATTTTCATATTCATTGTGCTCCTTCCTTGTTCTTATGACTGATTACACTTGAACACAGGCACGACTTGGTATTGTTTTATCGAAGCAATTTTCATTCCAGTACCCATATATCACGGAAATTCAATGAGTTGCAAAAAACGGCCACACTTCAATAGTTGTCGAGTCTTGCGTGTTTGCAAAAATTCCTGACAATTCCTGCGCCGACAAACTTAACGCTGTATAAAAAACTGCGCGAATTCAACGATCGATTGCCGTTCTGCATGGATGATTTCCTGCAGACAACGAGGGAATTTATCCGGACAATTCCATATCGTTCGGATCGACATGGATTGAACAAATACCAGCAGCTCGACAAACAAGCCTTGTTGATCAATTTCAGTCTCTGGCAATGTAGCAAATCCATTTTTCGGCAACGTCATGTTGAAGAATGCTTGGTATTGAAGTCCCTGTATCAACGCTTTGTCTTGAACGTTTGCTGATTCGTTGAATGGTGGTTCTTGCCAATATTGCAAACTGAAGCACAGTTCAGAAGTACAAATAGCTTATTAATAGGACGCAACAACTAACTCACCAAAATTTGCAATTCAAGTGCAGGCATTGGCACTGGCATCCAGCACAAAACCAGTAACGATTGCACGGGCAGGGAGTTGAGAAGATATGCTCAAATTTCTGAAAGCAAAAGCAAGTTCGAGAGCGGTATTTGAAAGTTCGGGTTCAGACTCGCAACGTGAATTTCACAAGATTTCCACCAACGACCTCATCGCGACATTTAATACATTGCGCAAATCTGGTCGGGAAATCTCGGCGCAATTCGATAACGACAGCGGCATTTTCAATTGCAATCTTGGAGCTTTTGACTATAAACATCGCTCTCTCGTATTGAGCAATGTCTTCTTTTCCAGCTCCTCTGCGATGCTGCTGTTCCCAGGCAGAGTTCTGAACCTCTTCCTCCCGCTACAGGGACACACAGTAAAAATGCCGTGTACCTTGGTGGCGCCCTTGATACCAAATGAACTTTCACTGCTGCAGGTGACCATGCCCCATACTCCTGCTTTTGTGTCTTCCCGCATTCATCTCCGCATGTTTTTCACTACCGCAAGGGCATTAGTGCATTGACCGAACTCACGCGAAAACGCCTTGTTTGGCAGCCATCGCATACCAGGCTGCCCCGGAGTGAATAACCGCAATCCGATGTATCAAAGCAGGGAGGTTATGGGTTTCGCCGACAGCTATTGAAATTGCGAGGTTCTGACTGATCCAGTCATTTTAAATTGCGGTGTCCATTTCTAATCGTGCGTTCAAATCACGTGGACTTGTCACCTGCGTTTTTGACTGGCTCTGCATAGATTGCTGCTGCTTATGTAAGGCAGGTCAAATGTGTATTTAAACCACCGATCGCCAATTCCCAAGCACTATCACAGGAACGTTCACAAGTACTTTCAAACGATAAAAAACCAACGGCAAAAAAAGCCACATAGAAGCACCTTCAACATGAATTGTTGCAGCGCTGCATTTTTCTCTCAGGGAAAATGTGAGTCTACGGGCCCACAGACTCAGCGATTCGATATAACTCGTACTCTTCTGCGCGTAGACAGCAGACCAGCGCGATTAAGAGCTATTGCCAAGAAGCCCAAACCCAAAAGACTGTTAGTTTGGGGCTCAGGAACATTTTGGCATGCACTCTCTGCTATTCCGAAGTTTCCAACACCCCACACGAAGGGTGGATCAATTTCGATTTTGGTGATTACCGCACAACTACTTGTCGGCTGGCTGACATACACACCATACGAAGGGGTCTTCCTGGCAGAAATGCCTCCAAACCATCCGGTGGTCAATGTATGGGCTTGCCCCGCGCCATCATGATAATAGGCGCGAATCCACGCCTGGGAACTCTGGTTCGCACCGATATTAAATGTGAAACCTGTCACCTGTAAGTTGGCAAAGCTGATTTCAATGCCACGAGTTGTAGTTGTATAGGCGACTCCTGGTGCTTTCCACCAGGACGGATTAGGGGTATGTGTGGTAAGGGGATTGTTCGCATAATCTTTCAGCAGTATCTGGCCGGCTCCATAATTGATCGAACCGACAGGATTTCCCCCTGGGTCTGCCACCGGTGTTGTGTTCAGCGAGCTGGGAGACGCTTCTATAGACACAATACCGTTATTGGCTAGAATCGCGCCGGCAGAGGCATAGAAAGAAAACAGGCTTGACGCTGCCGCAACACAGAAGATCGCCAGATTTTTGCTTGCGACTTGACCCATGATTTAATCCTTGCTCCAGCTCTGCATCAGCACAGCAAAATCATCTGCTGCGCTACCGCGCAAAATAACCATTTCAACCCTTTCAGCTTTTAATTACCGTCAGTGTGAATAACACCAGCATGACCAGCGATTCGCAGTGACTGCGGCGAAAAATTGAGCAGATTGAATTCGGAGCGGATTGTAGTGTGTCGGGCAAACCGAATCCGGGAATCGGTCACAGATTTGATAGGAGCCTGGTGCAGTATTAGCGCAATTCCAGCACCTTCAGCCTGGCGCGCAGCAATGCGCGGAGGTAGCGCAAAAAGTTGAATGGGTTTCCGGCAAAAACCTTGATGGTGAAGAATGCCTCGGTGCTACTGCAGAATTTTGCCTTGTAGCTTGCTCGCGCACTCCCCTTCAAAAAATCGTACCAATAGTGCATTCCAGACAATTGACGAATGCACAACGTGTGTAGAAGCAACCCGGGGCTGATCCGCGCATATTGATCCTTTTCTGCCCCGGTCAGATAGAAGTAATACGCATCGCGGTATTCGTAGTAGTGATTAATTGCGATTGCCGTTTCTCCAGAATACAGGGCTGCGAAATGTTGGGAGATTGCCGGGTACCGCTCATGCATGCTCATGTGGAACGCATTGAAAACATCTGCCTGAAAAGCCCCTGGTCGACCCTTCTCGTTCCAGTTTCTGGTGTGCAAATCTCGCAAACGCGTCCAATTTTGTTCAAACTGCTCGTTCGATAAGGGCTGATATCGCAAGCCATCGGCCTTATTGAATCGATTAATAATTTCCCTGCTTTTCTTCTGAAAATTTTTGCTGAACCCCGCTGCAAGTTCATCAAATGGTTTATCCAGTAACAGGCGAAACTGCAGGCCGGACAACTCGAATACGTTTCTTTTCATTCGCTCACAAACCTTGAAAACATGACTCGTACGCAAGCAATTGACAAATAAAAAGTTGTACCCAGAAAGGGATTGCAAATATCCAGCAATAAAATCCAGGAGATCTTTTTCAGTTACATTGCTCGCGTCAATCAGGAAATCCAGATACTCAGAAGCCACTTCGGCGGTTTCAGCTTCACCTGTTCCAAGAAACATCAGTGCATTTTGCTGAGGATTGAAGTAAATCGGGAGCAAGGCGACAACAGAATTATTTGTCTCTACCAGCACAAGGTTGAGGCGATAATCGGGCTGCCAGTAATGTTCTAGCCAGCACTCGATCCACTCGAACGAATTGAACAAATTGGCTCCGGAGTCCTTGTCACCAAGAAGCCTCCAGGTTGGTTCCAGGCTGGAAATGTCGCCGGGATCTGTGAGGAGTCGAAAGTTCAACATATCAGGTTATCTGCCGCTTCAGGGATTGTCCTGACACATCAATTCCCAAACGTGACATTGAAGCGGCATCCTGTTTATGGAGCAGATATTTCAGAAATCGCCACTCTGTATTTTCCGGAGTGAGTAAGTGGAATTTCATCCACAAATTCGAATTCTATTTTGACCTCTTTTCCCAGCACGCTATTGATCTGGTTTTTGCAGAACTGCAAGCGTTCATCTGGCATCTTTTCAGCCAACACCAACTTTACCTGCAAGAGTTGGCGAGATTTCTGGATAACCTGATATTTACGAACCTGAGGAAATTCTTTCATCAGATGGGGGAAATAGATTCCGGGAACTTCCGTTCCATCATGAGCGATAATCATGTCCGCGATCCGACCATCTATACCTTCGATCAACGGAAGCCCCCGTCCACATGAGCACAAGCGTCCACTTTGTATTGCACGATCTCCATTTTTGTAGCGAATAAAGGGCATACCGTAGTTGTGTAAATCAGTGATTACCACTTCACCGGTTTCACCGGGTTTCGCGGGGCGACCATCCTTCAATATTTCAACAAGCAGATTGTCAGCAGTAACATGCAAACCTTCATGTTTTTCACATTCTGTTGCTATCAACATGAATTCCCTGCAGCCATAGGAATTGTACACTTTTGTGTGAAAAACCCGTTCGATCAATTCTCTCTGATGCTCGTGCAGATGTTCGGCACCAGTGAGAACTGCCGGCACGCCATCGCACTGCAAGTTTTTTTCATCAATGAATTTGGCCAAATTGTAGATGGCCGAAGTATAGGCAACGATTCCCTGAGGTTTCTTGCTATTGATATATTGCAGACAACTCCGCATCGCCGCTGCATCAAGATCCCAGGAATTGACTATCACACGATTGAATAGTCGATGATAAAGTGCTGTCTTTGTTCGTTTTAACAAAGGTGGTTTGCCAATATCCAGCGCCCATAGATAGAGGACAAATTGTCCAGCTTCACATTTAGCCCACTGATAGCCGCGTTGGGTTGCAGCAATACGCCATTCATAACTTGCGCGGTCATAGGCAAGCCGCAACGGCACACCTGTTGAGCCACCTGTAGATTTATAGGCAACGCGATCACGGTAGTTTTCAGCCACCATTGCTTGCGCGTGCTGATTGACTTCTTCACGCGTGCACACGGGTAGGGCCTGAAAATCCTCATAGGATTGTATTTGATCAGGGTGTAACCCCAATCGCTTGAAAAGCGATTGATAATACGCGGAGTTCGTATAGGCGTGATCGATCAGCTTTTTCAGATCACTCCATTGGCGAGCCTGGATTTCCTCTGCGCTGCGCCACTGATTTTCATTGAGCTCATTCAGGTAGCGCAGTGTATTCCGTCTACGGATACCGGTTTCGTAGATCGGATACAGAACTTTTTTGAACAGGGTCGAATACATTGATGTAATCACTTCCAGAAAATCAGATGGCGATGCCCTTGTTGCGTGAAAATTCGGTAATGCGAACTTCTGCAGTTGTTATCCAGGAGCTTTTTCGTGTAAACCGCCCGCCGCGTAAATCCGCCATAAAAAACTACGTTGGCCTGGGCAATCAGGTTACCTGGCGAAGATTGCAAACTAACCAGCTATCTTTTTTTCCCATGCAAGGGAAGTGTTCACAATAGCGTCCAGATTGTCATATTGCGGTTTCCAGGACAGCGTATTGTGAATCGCACTCACATTTGAAATCAGTGCAGGCGGGTCTCCTGCTCGACGAGGTGATTCAATCACGCGCAGCGGGCTCCCATGACATCTGCTTACAGATTCAATTACCTCTCGCACACTGTAACCATGCCCATAACCACAATTCAGAATTGTGGAATCCCCACCGGAGCGCAGATAGTCAAGCGCAGCGAGATGGGCGCTAGCAAGGTCGCTGACATGAATATAATCACGAATACCTGTGCCGTCAGCAGTAGGGTAATCGGTGCCGAATACCTGCAGGGATTCTCGTTTTCCCAAGGCTACCTGACAGGCCACCTTGATGAGCAGCGTCGCGTTCCTGGTACTCTGGCCAATCTCGCAATCCGGATCACTTCCAGCAACGTTAAAATAGCGCAATATAACTGAACTCATGGGACTGACTGCACATAAATCGCGAATCATCCATTCACTCATCAATTTTGATTTACCGTAAGGATTGATCGGCGCAGTAGGTGTGGTTTCAGATGCTACTCCAGATGGCAATTCTCCATACACGGCAGCTGTCGAGGAGAAAATAAAGTGTTTCACGCCTGCCTGCTTGCAATTGGCCAGCAGTGATTGTGTAGAACAGGTATTGTTATGGTAGTACTTCAGAGGATCAGAAACGGATTCAGGAACGATAGTGTGCGCTGCAAAGTGCATCTCCGTATCGATTTTGTGTTTTTCGAGAAGACTCGCAACGAGACTCCTGTCGCCGGTTTCGCCGATGACCAGTTCACCGAACAGCACTGATTCCGCGAAGCCAGAGCTTAAATTATCGAGGACAACGATTGACTCGCCGCGCAATCCGAGTTGTTTGACTACGTGGCTACCGATGTATCCTGCCCCACCGGTGACCAGAATTGAATTTCCCATACTTGACTCTCGTTCAGTCAGAATTCACGGCCTGCTGTCGACTGCACCAGCGAACTCTGCGGTTGATCACTGTGGGATTATAAAAAATCCACACCCGCTCGATTTGAGAACAAGTACTTTACATCAAATATTACTCGGTTGGTTTTTCCGTATGAGGCAATCTTCTCGAGACCCATTTCCCTGAATCGGGCGTGAGCAACCGCGACTATGATGGCATCGTATTTTCCTACTGTAGGCTCCGATACCAGTTTCAGACCATATTCCTCTTCGGCTTCATCGGAGTCCGCCCAAGGGTCATATAAATCGACCTGGGTGTTATAAGCTTGCAATCCGGCAACGATGTCGACCACTCGCGTATTGCGCAGGTCAGGACAGTTTTCCTTGAAACTCAGCCCCATCACCAGAATCTTGGAATCCACTACGTGAATGCGCCGCTGGGTCATCAATTTGACGACCCTTTCCACGATATAATCCCCCATTCCATCATTAATGCGCCTGCCGGCCAGAATTACTTCCGGGTGGTAACCAATTTGCTGAGCCTTGTGAGTGAGATAATAAGGGTCCACGCTGATACAGTGACCACCAACCAGCCCGGGTCGGAATGGTTGGAAATTCCATTTGGTGCCCGCGGCTAACAACACTTCTTCAGTGTTTATCCCTAGCTTGGCAAAAATCATGCAGAGTTCGTTGATCAGCGCGATGTTCAAGTCGCGCTGAGTATTTTCAATTACCTTGGCAGCTTCAGCCACTCTTATGCTGCTGACATTGTAAGTGCCAACCTTGATGATCGATTTGTAAAGATCATCTACAAACCTGGAAATTTCCGGAGTGGAACCCGAAGTAACTTTTACTATCGAATCAATGCGATGCTGTTTGTCACCCGGATTAATTCGCTCCGGGCTATACCCTGCAAAAAAATCTTCATTGAATTTGAGCCCCGACTCCTTTTCCAGAATCGGAACACATACTTCTTCAGTTGCTCCTGGATAAACTGTCGATTCATAAATTACGACATCGCCTTTTCCAAGGTATTTTCCAATCAGCGTGCTGGCACTTTCGAGAGGATAGAAATTCGGACGCTTTTGTTGATCGATAGGGGTCGGCACAGTCACGATAAATACATTTGCTTCCCTGAGTACTTCAGGATTGTCGGTATAGGTGACGGTACTCGCTTGCAGCTCTTCCTTCGACATTTCATTGGTCACATCGATGCACTGCTTGAGTTGCTCGACGCGCCGGGATTGAATATCAAATCCGATGCAGGAAAACTTCTTTCCAAACTCGATAAGCAGTGGCAATCCTACATAACCGAGACCTACGACCGCAATTTTGCAATTTTTCAAATCCAATTTGATATTCCTCATTATTTATAGAATGCAGGGATGAGTGCTACTTGCAGGATACACGCAACCAGAATTTGCTGTTATCGAAGTGGGCCATCACAGAGCGAGACCAGATTTTTCAGGCGATATTCTGTTGCATTTCTCTTGATCTCAACGGGCACCTTTGCCAAAAATCACTACTTCCAATGTTTGTAGCAAGATAAAAAAATCCATTACAGGATTAGCGTTTTTTATATAGTACAAGTCATATTGCAGTTTTTCATAAGCATCTTCTTCAGTCGCACCATAAGGATATTTGAGTTGCGCCCACCCTGCCAGTCCAGGTTTAACCGAATGCCTCTGGGAATACATATTGATAGATTTTGACAATTTACTGACGAACTCAGGTCGTTCCGGACGTGGGCCGACAAGGCGCATATCACCCTTCAGTATGTTAAGTATTTGCGGTAGTTCATCGATACGCACCTTCCGAATGAACTTCCCTACTGCGGTTACCCGGGCATCATTCTGTGCTGCCCATTGAGCTCCGCCTTTTTCAGCATTGACTTGCATACTGCGAAATTTAAGCAGGTCAAAAGTCTTGCCATTTTTACCAACACGTTGCTGCCGATAGAAAACAGGTTCCTTGAAACC
>SXGR01167210.1_pt1 | contig 15920 bp, 16 predicted proteins | sample 3174711 | NCBI WGS metagenome assembly SXGR01 (sample SAMN11356860, study PRJNA531348) | freshwater metagenome | isolation source: freshwater sample F1-60 | place: China: Fuxian Lake, Yuxi | collected 2017-12-25
CGAATCATCAAAAGACTAAAGAATAAAAACATTACAACAGATGCAAAAGCAGCTTTGTAGGCTATTAATCGGGTCTTTAAGGTGGTAGGGATTTGGTAGAGTGTGTTCATAGGTATACAATTTGGCATAATACGTCAATTGGAGCGCAAAGAAAAAGAAAAAGAAAAGAATATCTGATCGACAAAAAATATATTCCAAATCGTAAAGATATACATTCAGGCGGAAAATTACAACCCGACAAACCGAGGTCAGACCGCTGATCGACAACGGAAATACCTCATGTAGAATCAGACAATAACGTATATCCATCAAAAGAAAATCACCGAAAATTGAACACAACGACTAATTTTGCGCAAAAAATTGTGTTCAAGCGCATCGGAACAAAACAATGAGCGTCGAAACCGATCAATGATTTATTTATTTGCGACATCAACAGGCCAAAATTCTATCAAAACTTTACGATTTAATCACATAGCTCTTTGCCTTTTGATGTGCATCAACTCAGCATGTGGACAAACGCGACCGGTGAAAAACCTTGATGAACAATTGTCTAAAATCCCTGTGAACATGACCGAAGAACAATGGAAGGAAATTCTCGAGCCAGAGGCCTTTAGGGTACTGCGCCAACAGGGAACCGAGCGCCCCTACACAGGCCAATACGAACAACATTGGGAAGCCGGGCAATACAATTGTGTCGGCTGTGGGAACCCCTTGTTTCAATCAGATACCAAATTCGATGCCGGTTGCGGCTGGCCCAGTTTTAGTGATAAAATCAAGTCAGAATCGATTATCGAGCGAACAGATCGTAATTTCGGCATGGTCCGAACCGAAGTTTTATGCGCCCGCTGTCATGGCCATCTTGGGCATGTGTTCCCCGACGGTCCCCGACCTACTGGCCTTCGCTATTGCATTAATTCCGTATGCCTGAGCTTTGAGCCAGAAAGCAAGAAAGACAATCAAAAATCCCCAGATTCAGCTCTACCGCATTAACCCCAGGGAACGAGCCCAATCCTGAACAGGGAGCGTTGCTTCTAAGGCCTGTAGGTTGGGCCATTTTTTCAACAGCGACCCCCCATCGCCCCCTGAATGACCAGTCGATTTACTCAATTTTTGTTGCGCGGCATTCAACAAAAGGTCATGGTGTACAAAACGTACTGACATGAATGTTATGAGATCCAAACGATAGGCCAACCACAACTGCATCAGGCTGCTGTCGAATAAATCCACCCCCCTGACGATTAAAGAAGTGCCATACAAAACATCATCGGCCACGGATGCGAGCTGATAAGAAGGCAGACACCGGCCGGAAGCGGATTCGCGTCGTCGCCTGACCACAAAATCGCCAATTCCCCGATCCAACAAACTATACCGAAGGACGCTGCCTGAGTGATCATGCACCGCGGCCTCAAAGCCGGGATCGATACGGCAGAGCCAAACGAGGTCGGGGTCATCGAGTGATAAACGACGCTGAGCGCAATCAGACGCACAAAATGACCCTGTATTTCCCCGGGCACTTCTTGTGCACCGGCAGGCATACACCAGCCCCCGTCTGCGCAGCTCCGATAAATACTGCTCGTAGAGGTTCAAGCGTAAATGTTGACTGTACCCACCCAGAAAGTCGGCAGGATCGCGCGGCCCTTCGTCCCAAACAAGCCCAACCCCATTCAAAACATCGAAAATATCGTGCAGATAGGCCTCGCGGAACCGACTGCGGTCGAGGTCGTCGATCCTCAGCCGAATGCGTAAGACCTCCGACTTCGCCAGCAAAGCAACCAACATAAAGTTGGCCAAATTGCCCTCATGCAAAAAGCCACTGGGCGTTGGGGCGAATCGGGTGGATCCCATCAATCAGGCTCTTCGTCGCCCTCCCCAGACGGCGGATCGTAGGGCATATAGATGAACGCGCATTTGGAAGGAGTATATACAAATACGCACATAAAAAACTCCGGGTCTTTCCAGCTCTTGCGAAATTCGGGAAAGGCAGCGCGGGTCACAATACCGCGCGACACAAAATCCTCCATCACCGTCAAATTCACACTCCAGTGGGTATCGAGGTGCTGGTGGATGAGAATGGGTCGTCCTAGAGGGGATGGCATAGGCTCGTGGTAGGCCACAAACACGGGGTACTTACTCATCCCCATATCGAGCATTTCACGCGATAATCCCCTCAGATAGTCGGCATAATAACGCAAATCCGACTCTACTGATTCCAACCAATGGTGTGCCTCTGACATAATATACAATAACACATTTTAAATTATTTGCCGTTTCTGAATGTCCTTGCTGAGTGTACGTCCTTTCACAAATTTAACCACTAGAGGCATGTCAACAGCACAACGTTTTCCACGTGATGCGTTTGGGGGAACATATCAACAGGTTGATAGCGCTCAACGCGGTAGGTGTCGCGCATCAGATCTAAGTCGCGGGCTTGTGTGGCGGGGTTGCAACTCACATAAACCAAGCGGGGCACCCGCATGCGGCACAGCATGGCCACTACATCGGGATGCATGCCCGATCGTGGCGGATCGGTGATGAGCACCGATGGACGGCCGAATTGACCAATAAACTCCTCCGTCAGTAAATCCTTCAGATCTCCGGCTACAAATTGTGCGTTGTGAATGCCGTTGCGTTCCGCATTCCTGCGCGCATCGTCTACCGCCGCTTCGGTGTATTCTAAGCCCACCACCCAAGCCGCTTTTCGCGACAAAAACAACCCAATCGTACCCGTTCCACTATACAAATCATAAATACCATCTGTTGATGATGGGGCCGCCCATTCCGCAACCAAATCATATAGCCGCTGCGCCTGTCGGCTGTTGGTTTGAAAAAAAGAGGCTGGCGAAATGTGGAAATGAAGGTCCCCCAAACGCTCCTCGATGAAGGACGGTCCCGACCATACCTGGGGTTGTAACCCCAGTAGGGTGTCATTTTTCTTCGGGTTGACGACATACTGCAGGCTGGTAATCCAGGGGAAGTACTTTGCCAAGGCCGACATGATCCCGGCAATCGCCTCCGGCTGGTCGTCGGCCACCATCAACAACACCATCCATTGCCCAAGACTGCTGTTGCGTAAGGTTAATGTGCGCAGAAAGCCCTCATGGTTGCGCTGGTTGTAGCGCGTCCATCCCTGCTCCTCGCCATATCGATGAATGAAATTCCGTATGTCGTTGGCTCTTTGGTCCATTAAATGACATTCCTGAACATGCATCACCTTGTCGAACCGTCCGGGCAAATGAAACCCCAAACCCGTCCGTGATGCTTCCGTTTCGGGTTTATTCATCTCCTCAACAGTAAGCCACCGTTGGCCTGTAGCCGTAAACTCTAGTTTATTTCTGTAGGCATAGGGTTCGGGTGCTGCCAAAGCAGGCCGAACCTCCGTAACTTCCACCTTTCCCAATCGAACCAAGGCATCGCGGACCTGCTTTCCCTTCCAATACAATTGAGCCGGGTAATCGAGGTGCTGCCATTTGCAACCGCCACATAGTCCGAAGTGCACACACTTGGGGGTTATTCGGGATGCGGAGGCCGCATGAACATGTACCACGCGCCCAACCATATATCGATGCTTGTTGCGGTACACCTCCACATCCACCACATCGCCGGGTACAGCCCCCTCCACAAAGCAAACCTGATCGCCTGCGCGCCCCAAAGCCCGACCCTCGTCGGCCATGTCCGTAATCTCCAGCCGTTCAATCCGCATCAGCGGCGCTCTTTGCTTTTTATCCCTCATGTGTAATTTATTGATGGAGTGTCTTTAGTTCATGAACAATCATTTCCCACTCAAAAATGAACAGACTTGGTCGCTGAGTGCATCGGGGGCGTCGCTGTGCACCCAATGACCAGCGCCCGGAATTCGAACCACTTGGGCCCTTGGAAACAGCGCCCGAATGACGGCCTCATCCGAATCGCGGATGTAGGTTGATGCGCCTCCGGCGATGAACAACGCGGGCAGTTGTACAGATCGACCCTCCACAAAGGGCGAATCATCGCCCACCGAATGAAGGTTGGCCAACAGCCCTTGAACATTCATGCGCCAAGCAAATAATCCCTCATCGGATCGATAAATATTCTTGAGAATAAACTGACGGGTATCTGTTCGGGTGATTTTGGGAGCGAGGTAGGCGTCCAATTGGGTGCGGTTTTCAAAGGCGGTGAGGTCAACGGCGGCAAGGGTAGTGAGCAGCTGCTGGTGTTCGTGGAGCTGGTAGGTTCTTGGGGCGATATCGACCACCAACAGGGTCGAAACACGCCCTGGTGACCGTAACGCCATCGTCATGGCTACTTTGCCACCCATAGAATGGCCCAGGAGGTTGGCGGTTGGCAAGCCACAATGGTCCATCAGTCTCCATACATCCTCAGCCATTGAACGATAATCATGGGTTTTGGTCCACGCCGATCGACCGTGGTTTCTGAGATCGGGCAGGTAAATCGTGTAGTGGGTCGACCACTGCCGAGCGAGGGTCAACCAATTGTCGCCTGAGCCAAATAAACCGTGTAATATGATGAGGGGAGGGCCGCTTCCAAAAGTCCGAAAGTGCAGATCAACACCCTGATAATGCTCCATGTTTATCTTTTTTTCCAAGCAATCAGACAACCTACCGAGGGAGTCGTTTCTTGCCGCACAAAACTACCCCTCAAAAGGGATTCCAAGGCATCCTCCACGAAATGTACGGTTACCTGTTCAGGGAATTCGGTATTGTCGTCGATCGCCCCCGAATAGCGCACCATCCATCCTTCCTTTTCCTTACACAGGATAAAAACGTGTGGAGTGCGCACGGCGCCATAGTCGCGGGCTACATCCTGCTGCTCATCGAACAAATACGGGAAGGGAAATCCATGTTCTCGGGCTGCACGCTGCATGTCCTCGGGCGAATCGGCCGCGACTTGGTTGGGGTCGTTGGGATTGATCAGCAAAACGGGGTATCCCAAAGGGCGGTAACGGCGGTCGATTCGGATGAGACGGTCCCAATAAGCCTTCGACCACGGACAATGAAGTCCACTAAACACCAATACATATCCCGCCGCCGAGCGATCGGTATTGAGGGATACGAAAGTTCGTCCAATCCCCATGTTCTTTAATCGAAAATCGCGGGCGCGATCGCCGACCTTGTATTGGGCTAATGAAGGTTGCGATGCCATTACTGTAAAGAACAATAGAGTCAAAATGAGTGACCGGAAGGTGATCCTGCTGTATTGATCGATGCTCATGTGTTGCGGGTTGATTGAACGCATTCCATTTACTCTACCCTTAAATAGGCTGCCAAATCAACCGCCACCTGTTCGGGCGACACCCCTTCTGTTAATTTCCCCTCACGTGCCACAGAGAGGGATCCTTCCTCTTCCGAAACCACCAAGGCCACTACATCGGCCAGCTCTGAAACCCCTAAGGCAGCCCGGTGCCGTAGTCCGAGCCCGCTCCGTAATTCTGGACTCTCTGAAATCGGGAGCACGCAGGCCACCGATTGCACCCGACCATCCATAATCCAAGCTGCACCATCGTGAATGGGCGATTCGCGGTGAAACACCGACAGCAGCAAAGCACGACCGACCCGCGCATCGATGGGGGTCCCGCGCGACAACACTGGCGGTTGCAGTTCTTGCCGACTCACCACAATCAACATCCCCAGCCTCAGATTCATCGCGTCCCTGAGAAGAGGCAATAATTCTGTCGTAACATAATCCTCATCGGCGCGTTGGTCGTTGCCCCTCATCATTTTGCGGAACCACCTCTGTGGGCCTACACCCGTATTGCCACCCAATTGCAACAAAAACTGCCTGATTTCGGGTTGAAACAACACGATCAGCAGCACCACACCCATGCCCAGAAACTGCCCCAGCAGGGTGCTGAGCAGTACGAGTCCGGCCCAATTCACCAGTAAGTACATCATATAAATTATGCCCAATCCCAACAAGATTGCGGGAGCCAGACTTCCGCGAACCAAAACGAATACGAGGTATAAAAACAGCAGGACGAGCAATAAATCGAGCCCAAACAGCCACGGAACAGGATAACCCATGGCTTCGATCAGTTCTTTCATAATGGGGGATGCTTTGATGATGAAGAACGTATAGAAGCCGCATTTAATTCAGCTCCGCGCACTTTTTCCCACAGGCGTACCGCCTGAACGGCAGGGGCCACGTCATGCACCCTTAAAATATGTGCGCCACGCTCTAAGGCAATGGTATTCAGGACCAATGTCCCCCAAAGCGCGTCGTGCGATTCGACCGCCACCGATAAAGTTCGGGTGATCATCGATTTGCGGGAGACCCCCACCAGCACCGGAAATCCCATATTCACCAGCACATCGAGCTGATTCAACAACTGAAATCCCTGCTCGGGTGTTTTGGCAAAGCCGAATCCTGGGTCTATGATGAGGTCTGAACAGCCCGCGTCGAGCAATACCTGCACCCGATTGGCGAGCTCAAACACCACCTCAGTCGACACATCCCCATATTGCGCCAAAGACGCCATGCTTTCGGGTGTACCTCTGCTGTGCATCAGCACATAAGGCACCTTCAGCCGTATGACCGTTTCGAACATATGGAGGTCGAGGCGCCCCCCCGAAACGTCATTGATGAGGTCGGCACCCTCACTGATGGCCTGTTCGGCCACCGAAGCGCGCCAGGTATCGACCGAAACCAATTGATCGGGAAAAGCTCTTTTCACCGAGCGAATGACGGGCAAGACGCGATCCAGCTCCTCCTGCTCTGAAACGGCTGCGGCACCGGGGCGCGTACTGCATCCCCCAATATCGATGATGTCGGCGCCTTCTGCCAACATCTTGCGTGCCTGTTCTACCACATCCAAGAAGGGGGAATGCCCGGTACTTTGTACGGAAAAGGCCACTCGACTGCCCGGATAAAATGAATCTGGAGTAACATTGAGTATGCCCATCACCAACGGTCGATCCACAAACAGCAGTTTGCCCTGAAACCGAAGACTAGATTTGAAAGGGAATAGCGTATTTTTGGACATTCCTTTTTTGGACGTTCCTTTTTTGGACATTCCTATTGGGGTACAACAAAATAAAGCAAAATTCGTAATTTTTGAGCCGTGACAGAAACTTTGCCTGCTTTTAATGCGATTTTGGCCCAATGCCGCTCACTTTTTGAGGCGAAAAACCGCGACTACGGACTTTCATGGCGCATTCTTCGGGGCCCATCCCTCACCGATCAAATCTTCATTAAGGCAGCCCGAATCCGCAGCATCCAGGAAAAAAAGACGCAAAAAATCAGTGATGGCATTGCTGAAGAATACCTCGGCATCATTAATTATTGTTTGATGGCCCTCATTCAACTGGACGGTGGAGTCAGCGGTTCCGCCCTTAAACCGGCAGTTGTTGACAACGGCCCAACGGGTGATCAGTCTTTGGCATCGAACGATTTATTGGAAAGCAGTCAATTTTATGCGACCCAAACCCCATTGGCTGAACTTTTAAAGGCCTATGACCGTCATATTGCGCTCAACAGGAAGCTGCTGTCCGATAAAAACCACGACTATGGGGAGGCCTGGCGCAGCATGCGCGACACCTCATTCACGGATTTGATCCTCATGAAGCTGTTGCGCATTAAACAAATTGAAGACAATGGAGGTCAAACCTCCATCTCCGAGGGGGTCTGTTCGGGCTACCGAGACATCATCAACTATTCCGTATTTGCACGCATCCAAATGGGTTTGGTATTAGCAAACGTATCATCAAAATCCTAAATGGACCTAAAATATTCAAACGCATCATCTACAAACTATAAAAGGCAAATGAAGTCATTCATCGAATCGGTTATCATCCTCAAAACCCATGTTTTTAGGGTTCTCACTTCCTTTTTGTTTATTTTCTCAGGGTTTATTAAAGTTAATGACCCCAAGGGCTTTGGCTATAAGCTTGAGGAGTACTTCGGTGTATTCGGGATCGATTTCTTAAATCCGATCGCCACGGGGTTAGCCATCTTGATTTGTGTGGCTGAAATGGCCTTGGGAATCGCCTTGTTGTTGGGCTGGCAAAAGCGCTTCACCCTTTGGTCACTTTTGTTGATGATGGTGTTTTTCACCTTCCTCACTTTTTATTCGGCTTGGTTTAATAAGGTAACAGATTGCGGTTGTTTTGGCGATTTTCTCAAGCTCACCCCCTGGCAGTCCTTCTCAAAAGATGTGGTCCTGCTCGTGCTCATTGGCTGGTTGTTTTGGCGCCAACGCAACCTGGTGCCCCTCGGGCCGGGTAGGGTAATTACCCCCATTTTTGCTGTGTTCAGCTTGCTGAGTTTGGGTGTGGGGGTGTATACCTTCAAAAACCTGCCTTTGTTCGATTTTCTGCCCTATGCTGTCGGTAAAAGCATCCCGGAAGGCATGAAGGTGCCCGATGGAGCCCCTCAGGATGTGTACCGCGACACCTGGTACTACAAAGTGAATGGAACGATACAAGAATTCACCACCGAGCAGGCCCCTTGGGACATGGAAGGTACTGAGTATGTGGACCGCAAATCGGTATTGGTGAGCAAGGGCTATCAGCCCCCGGTACACGACTTCAGCATTTCCAGTCGAGACGGCGAAGACTATACGGAGGACTTTATTCTGGCCGACCGCTGCTTGCTGGTAACTGCCCGCGTTTTGAGTGATGGTCCGGCCGATGCATGGACAGCATTGCGTGCGATGCGTTCGACGGCTGACTCGCTGGGCATTCGGTTTGCCATTCTCACCGCTTCTACACCCGAAGAAATTCAATCGTTCGAAACGACTTATGGCTCGGGTTGGCCTTTGTTCATCACCGATGGAACCACCCTCAAGACCATGCTTCGCTCGAGTCCGGGCCTCATGTACTTGAAAAAAGGAGTGATCGTGAACAAGTGGCCGGCATCTTTCTTGCCAGACCCCAAATTCCTACACGCATCAGATCCGAGCCCTTTTTAAGATGGCGGGGTTTATCCTGAGTCGGCTCTTCAACGGCCTGGCCGTTTTGCTGGGGGTCGTTAGTTTGGTTTTTTACCTTTTTCAGGTGCTGCCCGGAGATGGGGCCCAAATGACCCTCGGGCAGCGATCGGATTTGGCTTCTCTACAGTCGGTTCGTCGCGAGCTGGGGCTCGATCTGCCTCCCTGGCAGCGCTATCTGCGCTACATGAACGACTTATCTCCTGTTTCTATCCACCCAACTAAGGAGGGCCACGATTATGCCCAAGAACACGGCGGAATCGTGCTTTTAAGTACCCAAAACAGCATCTTGCTGCTGAAATACCCCAACCTCAGGAGATCCTATCAGACCCGTCAACCCGTAACGGAGGTGTTGGCTTTGGCCCTACCAGGCACTCTTCTGTTGTCGCTGAGCGCCATACTGATGGCCGCTTTGCTTGGCGTACTCCTGGGCAGCCTGGCGGCAAAATATGTGGGCACATCCATCGACCAGGGCATTCAAACGGTGTCGGTACTTGGCATTTCGGTGCCCTCCTTTTTCGCGGCCATCCTCATTTCCTTTCTGTTTGGTTACTTGTGGCGGGGATGGACTGGCCTGCCCATGACGGGCAGCTGGTTGCTGACCGACCCTTTCGCGGGCCCACGTCCGGCGCCCTCCCACCTCATTCTACCGGCCATTACCCTCGGTATCAGACCCCTGGCCATTATTGTGCAACTCACCCGCAGCTCTGTGCTCGACATCTTAGATCGCGACTTCATCCGAACCGCCCGGGCCAAGGGCCTGCGCGAGCGTGAGGTATACCTTCATCACGTATTACCCAATGCCATGCCACCTGTGGTGACCGCCATTTCAGGCTGGCTGGCCTCCCTTCTTGCGGGCTCTGTGTTTGTCGAATACGTATTTGGTTGGCACGGCCTGGGAAAAGTTACGGTTGATGCCTTGATGAACTTTGATATGCCCGTTGTTATGGGGTGCGTTTTGTTGGTTGCCTTCTTTTTTGTGTTTATTAATGTGTTGGTCGACCTGATCCATGCTTGGCTTGACCCCCGCATCCGTTTACAGTGAGTCGACGACTTGCTCAACAGATGCGGGTAAGGTGTGCGGATCTGGTCAAAATGCAGGCCGATCTGGGGATGGGACTGCCGATCTGGGGATGGGACTGCCGATCTGGGGATGTGGCCTCGGTTGATCTGGGGATGTGGCCTCGGTTGATCGTCAGGAGCATGATCAGAAATTCTATTGGAATCACGACATTCTAGCCAAAGGAATCGATGACTGAAAACGAATGAAGGACTCAAAAGAAATCGATGTCTCAAATCGAATGAAGTTGCACAAAATCGCGTTGGTGGGCATGCCGGGATCGGGGAAGAGTACTGTGGGGCGCTCCCTAGCCCGCTTAATGGGATGGGCATTCCACGACCTCGACGCCTTCTTGGTGGCTCGTTGGTCGATGTCGATTTCTGAACTGTTTAAGGCATGGGGCGAAGACAAGTTTAGGTTTCATGAGCGGGATGCTTTAGAACAGCTCTTGGCACAACCCGCCTCATTGGTATTGGCCACCGGCGGCGGAACCCCCGTTTGGCACAACCAAATGAACAAATTACGGGAAAGCGCCACGGTCGTATGGCTCGATGTGGACCCCGATTCAATCGCTCAACGATTGGCCCAAAATACTGAGCCTCGTCCGCTTCTTGCCTCCCCAACAACGACAACATCCGCTGTCTCTTCCCAAGAAACGCTCAAACGAATACAAAATCTATATGAAGTACGGCGTTCCATCTACGCCCAAGCACACATCCACCTAAAAGCCATAGGGCCACCCGAACAGCTTGCCGATGAACTCTTAACGGCCATTAAAAAGTACACCCCATGATCTTCCGAATTTTATTGGTGGTTGCTTCCTATTTCTTCATTACTTTAGCATTCATAAAATGCTGTCTTTTGTTCAGTCCCAATCAAACGAGCACTTCAGTCCTTATCAAACGATCACGCCCCTCAAAGGTCACCTCTACGATAGTCTATCAAACCAAAAAATCTTTTGCAAACATTGATTAAAAGCTCATTATGAAAAACATCCATCTCCTTGCCCTCCTGTTACTGTTTAGCTTCGTGGCCTGCAAAAAGGACCCCGAAAAGACGCCAGAAGAAATCTATGCCGATCGCCTCAACGGCAATTGGTCGGTGAGTACCCTCACCTACTCTGCCAATGTTACTGTGCCCATTATCGGTACCATCCCTGTAAACGGTACGGCCAACAACGCCGGAACCATTTCGTTCAATACCCCCGCCCGTACCGCAGTGTACGATATTCGGTTCTTACCCAATATATCGATTCCTGGCGTTCCAGTTGATTCGGTTAAGTTTTTCGGAACAGGCACCTTCACCAACACCACCAATCAAATTACACTTACCGACTCCGCGGGTACGCTTACCTTTAACGTGGTGAAAAACGAAGATAATTTCCAGCAGGTCACCACCGTTGTTAATTATTCCCTTCAGGGACAGAATGTACCGGTGAACCTCAACTTAAGCCTCACGCGCCGTTAGAAGAAACTGCCGATTAAGAAATCGCTGATCAAGAAACCGCCGAACCGGCATGTCGTTTGATTTTATTTCCTACTTCTCTCCAGTCGACACTGATTGGTTGGAAGAACGGTATTTTTCGACCCATTCCAATTTCCTGGCGTCGGTCATCGACATTTACCGCACCCAATTCCCGGAATTAGAGGGCAAAACTTTGGCGCTTTTGGGGGTGCCTGAGAGCCCTCACTTTCCGCAAACCGGCATACACACAGCCCCAGATGCCATCAGAGGCTGCCTCTACAGGCTTTATCGCACGACAGCTGAACTCCAAGCGGTAGATCTCGGCAATCTTATACCTGGGGAAACACCTGAAGACACCTATTCGGCATTGGCAGAGGTTTGCCGTGAATTGCAATCCATGGGGCTAACCCCGGTTGTCCTGGGCGGTAGCCGCGACCTCCTCTTCGGCCAGTTCCGCGCCTTCGAAAAGAATCTTCATCCGATTGAATTACTCGGTATCGATGCTCGATTTCATTTGGGCGAGACCCCTGCCGAAGATGAAGATGCTATTGACCCAAGGAATGTCCTCATGCGCATCGTTACCCATAAGCCTTCGCATCTGTTTAATTACACCAACCTCGGCTACCAAACCTATCTGAACAATCCCGATGAGGTGCAAATGATCGGGCGGCTGTTGTTTGATGCAATGCGTTTGGGCGACTTGCGTGCCGCACCCGAAGAAGCGGAACCCGCCATTCGGATGGCTGACCTGATGTATGTCGATGCTTCTTGCATCCGTTTAAGTGATATGCCCGGAAATCCCGATTCCACCCCAAATGGCCTCTTCGGCCATGAACTTTGTCAGCTTACCCGCTACGCAGGATTGAATGAAAAGCTCCAATCGATCGGGTTTTTTAGCTACGACCCGGCGCGCGATAAACAACTATTGGGTGCTGAAACGCTTGCACAAGCGATCTGGTATTTTTTGGAGGGTCATGCCCACCGCTCCTTCGATGTGCCTCGCAAAAATCAAATGCACCACATCCGGTATGTAACCAGCCTCAATTCGGGAAACCATACCATTGTGTTCTACAAAAGCCGAAAAACGGGCCGCTGGTGGATGGAAATTGCGTCTCCCGCTCAGCCTGGTAGCAATAGAGAAAGGGGAATGCTCATTCCGTGTTCATATGCAGACTACCGAACGGCTACGCGAGGTGAAATGCCCGACCGTTGGTGGCGCTACCACCAGAAACATGGGAAAGTCGATTAACTTGCTGTATAAGTGGGCTTGTGCAATACAAATTGAAATACAACGCGTATAACTAAGTGAAATAGAAAGCGTAAAACAAAGTGAAATAGAAAGCACGATACAAGGGGCAATACAAATCAAGGCGTATCGCTTCGATCGACGTACTTATTGGGCAATTGGCTCCCACTTGCGTGTTTTCTTGTTATAATAGACCTGATTGTCTGGAAATTCAATGTAATCCGTTCCTCGGTTCATCCGGTAAAATGGCTCTAAGGCTTCTCCGCGTGTGTATAGGTTGAAAAGATATAGGGATTTAACCTGGAGTTCCTCCTCAGGCATTTTGAACATCCAAAAGGCTTCTTCATAATCTTCAATGTTAAAGTCCTTTTTTCGAAACTTTAAATGACCAGCAATGGCCGTTCGGCTCTGGTCAAAACTCGCGGCTGGTCGGTCGATCATCCAATACCACCCGCCCTTTTCATCGGGCTTGATGTAGCGCCAACGGTAGGTTTCTCCTGCTGTACGGTAGAACTCGGCATATCGCTCGTCAAATTTATTCTCGTGTGTTGCACCGGGGGCCAACCGATGCAGATAGGGCATGATTTGCTTCTTGATGGCATTTCGGGTCGTCTCATCCCAATACTCATCGGGCAACCAGCCTTGCTCTACCGATTTTTTAGCTGGGGAGGCAGCCTCTGCCTGAATCGCAACCGGATCATTTGATGATTCATTTGAATTGCTTGGGGTTGATGACTGACAAGAAAGCAGTCCAACAAATATTAAAGAAAGAAACATACGGATGGGCTTATGCATAGTAAGCGCAAAAATAGAGATTCAATATTAAAGGCTTGTTAAGTGGCCCAGCGTTTAGGCAGACCCCCAGCCTTCATCCAGGCGCACAGTTGGACTTACCCTTGAATGGCGACAAAATCCTACTCAAAAAAAAGCGCCCCCAAACGGAGGCGCTTTTCCAATCACGAAAACTTATTAGTAGCGTATTAAAAACCAATTAGTAGCGTACGATGCGCTCTGTTTGTATACCTGAATCTGTGGTCACCCGAACCAAATACTGACCGGCTGGGATTGCACTCAGGTCAATCGAAACACTCATCGATGAAGCTGCTGTGGTGTAAAGCACACGTCCGGTAACATCCAATACCTCAACCAAACTGATGTTGGTTTCGGAGGTTACCAAAGCACGGTCACGAACGGGGTTTGGATAAACCGAAACACCATCGAAGCTCGACTTCACGAAGCGTGGGGCGCGTAGGCCATGTTGAGCCAATGGCTCGGCCCAATCGTTGGCCAATTCCGTTTGACTGCTCACCATCAACATGCCTTCCACTTCGCCCTGAGCCTCCACACGAAATACAGGTGATCCGGCCGAAACTTGACAATCGGCCAGTGTAAACCAACTGATGAACAAAGTATTGCCCTGTTGTGTGAATTGAACCGCGTCGGAAGCCAGAAGGCTGGATACATTACGAACCACAACTCCCTCGGGCAAACGAACTACTACCGTAGCCGCTCCTAAACGTGTCTCCAATCCAGAAACGATATGGAAAGAGTAGGAGCCATTGCTCGTGCGTACAACACCCATCTCATCCATTGAAGTGAACTCCTCGCGCAGGCTCAGATTGGGTGTGCCACTGCCATTGGCATCACCCGAACAAAGCGCCTTGATGTTCTGCGTCACCTGATTGTTGCTGACTGTAATGCTTGGGTTCTCGAAACGCCAATCGCCCGCTGTGAAGGATGAACGCTGCTGAGATGTGCGCTGAGAGATTTGCAAGGCGTCGGTGTTGTTTACTGTATTTGAATTATTCACGTCGGCTGCCAGGAAGCGGATCGGTGAAAGTGTAACCTGTTGGGCCGCAAACTGCGCCACACGCAAGGCATCGGTAGCGTTTACACCAACCCAAGGTTTGGTGGTCACAAACGACAGGGTGTAGCTTCCGTTGACCACATTGTTGAATGTGTAGCCGCCCGTACTTCCTGTATTGGCTGTGGCAACAACCGTCGAACCACTGCGCAAACTCACCGAAGTGTTGGTCATCGCTGTTGCAGCGGTATTGTCGTAGCTCACCATACCGGAAATCGATCCGGGGGCTACTGTCGCACAGGTGCCAAAGTAATACGCCGGAAGTGTGGTGTCGCTGGTGATGGTAGCCGCGCGGTTGTAGCCGCCAAATCCGTCTGTTACACCGCAGGCCGCAGGTACCTGCTCCACCGTAGCGAATGTATTGCCGTTGATGTACTTGTACTCTATGGTTACGCCATCTGGAATATTTGTGGTGTAGGTGTACACACCGGGTGTCGAAGAAAGCATCATCATGGTCGAGCCGGGGTTGAAGCCCTGGAACGATCCAGCAATGTGTATACCGTTGGCTGAAATGGTCTGACCACTCATGTTCACTTGGAAAGTAACACTGCGGCTCACCGATGGAGGGGTTAATCCGCAACTTCCGTACACAAAAGCTGGTAAAACCGTGTCATTCACCAAGGTGAGGAAGCGATTGCCATTTAAGGCACAGGTGGCAGGAACTGATTCCCAAACGCCGCTGTTCACAAACTTGTACTCGATGTTTGTGTTGGCATTCACCAATGCGGTGAATTGATAAATGTTGGGGTTGCCCGCATCTGCGACCATGGGAGAACCGGTTGGATTCCATCCTTGGAAGTTACCGGCAACATACATTCCATTGGCACCGACCGTTTGGTTGGTCATGTTCACACGGAACACCACCGAACGCTGGACGGGAACCGCAGCAGCACGGTAGAAACCACTGCAGGTCCAGTACATGGCACCCATCACGCGGCTACCTCCTTGCACTTCCCACATACCGGCCGACAAATTTAAAGTGGCTGGAAGTTGTGCTACCGGCTCGATGGTCCAGCTGCCCGAACCCATGCGGTAGCGAACAAAGTGAGCATCGCTGCCCATGCCTGGATTGTAATTCACGCGCACTTGTGTCACTCCTGAAGAAACACCAGTAGAATCCATGCTCAATCCCCTTGGCTCGTGGCGGATAGCCGCTACTGCGTTGAGGTCGTAGCGCGTCGCTTGTGGATCAAAGTTGCTCCAATTGGCCGACCAATCGGTGGTTCCGAAGGCACCGCGGTGGTTCACCGGCATGAAGAACGGATCGGTTAGGCGCGTGTTGGTGAATGAAGCGCCCGACAATAATATACTGCCTGAAGAAGGCAAAAGCGCCGGGTTGGTGAGGCTGTTGTAGCCCGGTGCCAAG
>SXGR01372586.1_pt1 | contig 15911 bp, 23 predicted proteins | sample 3174711 | NCBI WGS metagenome assembly SXGR01 (sample SAMN11356860, study PRJNA531348) | freshwater metagenome | isolation source: freshwater sample F1-60 | place: China: Fuxian Lake, Yuxi | collected 2017-12-25
CATCACCGAGTATCTGCCAATCATGCACGAGGGATATGCTGGCCAGAAGGCTATGCAGCAGCTTGTGAATATGGCCAATTGTGGCCAGATCGCACCAGGAGGCTTGAACGTGCAGACGCTAGAGCAAATGGTTATCAACCTTAACCAGACGCAGCCACCGCGCAGCATCGAGTTCAAGCGCGACGGCAAGTTCTTTCGGGTCATGCGCCGGAGGTGGGAGTGAAAGGCCGCTATGGCAAGCTGGGTGTGGCCAGCCTGTCCAGCGAGGTCAAGGCCATCTGGTACAGCCGACACATCGAGCCAGAGCCGTGCGAGCCAATTGATTCCTGGTGGCCAACGCAGACTGATCCTGATCTGTGGATCAGGCAAGACTTTGCGCGCCGCCTGGTATCCGTCACGGTGCTTACAGAGCGGGAGGAGCAAGCTGTCATCCTGTGCGTGCTGGAGAACTGCACGCTGCGCGAGGCAGGCGAGGTGATGGGCCGCTCGCAGGAGCGTGTGCGCAAGATTCTGATGAAGGCGATGCGCAGGTTTCGCAAGCACCAGTCAGAACTAACTGGCGTGCCGATGTGGGAATTGGACGACAGGGTGATGCCCTGGTTTTAGTGGCGATATGAACAAAGGAGAGAACTTGACAAAACCGCAAGAACCTGAATTTCTGATCCAGTGGCGTGAATGGATGCGCGTTGGGCCGCCCAAGTGCTGCCACACCTGCGAGCACTATGGCGTGGATGGCCTGTGCGTCGAGTTCTTCATGAAGCCGCCCAAGGACTTCGCCGCCACGCTGGACGCCTGCGACAAGTGGGAGCAGGAGCTGCCATTTTGAGCGCCGACCGAATCCCGACCGAACATGAGGAGCAGCGCGAGCTGGTGCGCTGGTTTCGCCAGACTTACAGTGGAGTTCGCATTTTTGCCATCCCGAACGGCGGCGCACGTAGCAAGGCCACAGCCGGTCGTCTAAAGGCTGAAGGCGTGAGCAGTGGCGTGCCTGATCTGTTTATTCCTGCTTGGGGTCTTTGGGTGGAGATGAAGCGTAGCAAGGGTGGCAGCCTGAGTGCCGAGCAGAAAGACTGGATCGCATATCTTGAAAGTGTGAGATTCTGTTGTATAGTGGGAAAAGGTGCTGATGATGCCAAGGGCAAACTTCAGGCTTTTTTCAACCAACACAAGGACAATTTATGAGCACTCGCATTTATGTGGTCACCGATGTGGAGACTAACAAGCACCGCCTGATCCGCGCCAGCAACCAGGCGCAGGCGATCAAGTACGCCGCCCAGACCCGATTTGACATCGAGGTGGCTGGCCAAGAGGATTTGGTCAGTCTGCTGACCAATGGCGTGCCGATCGAGCTGGCCGGTGTTCCTGCCATTGCCGACATGTTCGATGATGCGATCGCCAATGCTGGGGAGACAGACTGATGACCACCGAAAAAATAAAAGACCGATACATGACCATTCGGTTGCCTGCCGACATCGAGCGTGAGCTTCGCAAGATGGCTGAGAGAGATACGCGCACGCTGGCCGCGCAGATTCTGCACTGCGTCAAGATGGAGATGGAGCGGGCTTCACTTGCACATGTCACGAAAGTTTACGCCAGCGGCACTGGGGTGGATGTTTTAATCAAAGAGGAGCTTGCATGAAAAAGTTTATGCGTAACGTCCAGCCCGAACAAGAGTTTCTATTGCTAAGAACTGGTTGCCGGTATAAGTTCTTGCGCCGGGATCACAGTACACCTAGTGGGACTCGGTATGTCTGCATGTACCTTGGCCCGATGCCGATTGACAAAGACCATGAACGGGTAACCACTTTGCACCACAGTTGCCATGTTTGGGTGTTTGAAAAATGAGAGCCGAAGACGCAGCCGAGGCCAAGGCCGATGCCAGACTACATCCGCAAGCGGGGACATTGAGTTTACGTTATGTTAGTGTTTGCAGCGGCATCGAAGCCGCCACAGTTGCATGGCATGAACTTGGATGGAAGGCGGCAGCGTACTCGGAGATCGAACCCTTCCCCTCGGCGGTGCTGGCGCACCATTACCCAGATGTCCCTAATGTGGGGGACATGACTAAATTCAAGGAGTGGAAAATTGACGGATCAATTGACCTTCTGGTCGGGGGAACCCCCTGTCAGTCCTTCAGCGTCGCAGGACTACGAAAGGGATTGGATGACCCGCGTGGCAACCTCATGCTTACCTATCTTGCCATTGCTCGCCAGTATCGGCCCAGATGGTTGGTTTGGGAGAACGTCCCCGGCGTTCTATCCAGTAACAAAGGACTCGACTTTGCCAGCCTACTTCAAGGGATGGGCGAACTCAGGTATGGGTTCGCCTACCGAATTCTTGACGCTCAATACTTTGGAGTTCCACAGCGCCGCCGACGCGTGTTCGGTGTCGGATATCTTGGAGATTGGCGCGCTGCCGCAGCGGTTCTTTTTGAGCGCCACAGCCTGCAAGGGCATTCTGCGCCGCGCCGGGAAGCGGGGCAAAGAGCTGCCCCCACAATTAGCGCACGCACTGAGGGCGGCGGCGGGCTCGGAACGGACTTCGACCTCGACGGCGGATTGATCCGCTGGCCTGCGGAAATCGCGCCGTCGCTTGACGCTCACTACGGCGACAAGATGGGGCTGGAAAACCAGCACATAAACGGGGGGGGGGGCTTATTCGTCCCCGTCTCTGGCGATGTGTCTCAACGCGGGGGCAATGGGTCGCCTCGATGCGGAGAGCGAGACGCTCATTCCCGTCAACAGGTGCGACTTCGATGTAGCTCGCGCCGTTAAAGCAGCGCCGAAGGGCCATCGCGACGATCCCTCTACGGATAACTTCATAGTCCACAGCCTGCGAGGCGAAGGCTTCCGCGCCAGCGAAGACGGAACGGGCAGGGGCACGCCGCTTGTGCCAATCGCCTACAACATCACCCCCAGCCAGTCGAACAAGGACTACAACGCCCGCGCCTCGGAACGCTCGCAGGCCATCACCAGCAGCGGCAACCGCCCCTCAGCGCGTGGTGGCGACGTCATCGCATTCAGTGCCAAGGATCATGGCGCGGATGCAAGCGAGATGGCGCAAGCTGTCGCGCTCTATGATGACCCGCGCCGGTTCGACGCGAGGGGCATTCATGGCGGCGGCGAGCATGGCGAGCTCCACCCCCCGCTCAACACCGTCAACCCGCAACAGATTGCGCGGATTGGCTCTGCCGTTCGCCGCCTGACGCCACGCGAATGCGAACGCCTCCAGGGTTTCCCTGACGACTACACCCTCATCACGCACCGCAAGAAGCCCGCCGCTGATGGCCCCCGCTACAAGGCGCTCGGAAATAGCATGGCAGTACCCGTGATGTCCTGGATAGGGCAGCGGATCGCCATGGTCGAAGCAGCACAGGAAGCAGCAGCATGAGCCTATCGCCCGATTTGATCGCCGAGCTTAACAAGCTCGCCTCCCGCCTCACGCAGATGGGCGAATACGAGGCGTGCGACCTCATCGACACTGTCGTTGCGAGAGTGAGCGCGATGCCGGGGCGCGACGAGCTGTTGCGCGAGGCGCTGGAGGCGCTCGACCGAATTGTCGATTTCCATATTGGCGACTGTCCAATGACAATGGAAGAGATCGATTTTGCGAAAAACATCAATTGGCAAATTCGCAAGACCGCCCGCGCAGCCGCAGACAAAATCCGCGCCGCGCTGGGAGGGGAGAAGCCGTGAGCCCGCACGCGCTCAACCGTCGCCAGGCTGCGGAGTTTGTCGGGGTATCCCCCACGACATTCGACAAGCTGGTTGAGCGCGGCCATATGCCGAAGGCAAGGCAGTATCCCGAGACGCGCCGTCTGTTCTGGCTGCGATCCGAGCTTGAGGATACGCTTAACGAATTGCCAACGGTCGAGGCTAACCCTTACGCTGGGGTTCGCCTGTGAGGCCAGACATGGCAGCTATCGAATGGAAAGGCATCACGCGCGACGTGAGCCGACACGGCAAGGTGCGCTGGTATTTCAGAGCGCCGGGAAAGCCGCGCGTCAGGCTGCAAGGCGAGCCCGGCAGCGAGGAGTTTGCCCTTGCCTACTTCGCAGCCCGCAATGGCGAGCCCGTGCCGCCCGTGCGCTCCACAGGCCCGCGCCGGGGTACGTTCGCCTACATCGTGCGCCACTACCTGACGAGCCGCGATTTCAAGGCGCTGGATCGCAAGCTGACGCAGCGCCCGCGCGAACGGCTGCTTGAGGCGCTGGTTGAGAAGATCGGCCACCTGCCCGCGTCGATTGATCCAATGACGATCCGGCAGGGGGTCAAGGACCGCACCTATGCGCAGGGCAAGGACTTCCTCGCCGCGCTGCGAGCTGTTTACCGGCTAGCCTGCGATGACGGGTTGGTGGCGTCAGATCCAACGGCAGGCGTCAGACGCAAGCCCAACGTCACCGAAGGCCACAGGACGTGGACGGCTGAAGACTGCAAGGCTTATGAGGAAAAGCACCCGCTGGGGACGCAGGCGCGCACAGCCTACGCAATCGGGCTCTATACGGCCCAGCGCATATCGGATGCCGTGAAGATCGGCAGGCCGCATGAGCGCGACGGGCGCTTGCGCTTTGTCCAGGCGAAGAACGCCGGGCGCCGGCCAGTGTCGATTGACGTTCCCATAGCTCCGCCATTGCGCTCCGCGCTGGACGCATGGCAGGGCAAGGGCCTGACCTACCTCGAAACGGCATACGGCCAGCCCTTCGCCACGGGGAAGGGGCTACAGAACAAGTTTCGGGAATGGTGCCGGGAGGCGCAGGTTCACCCTGATTGCAGCTTCCACGGGCTCAGAAAGGCCACAGCGGCGCGAATGGCCGAGGCAGGCTGCACGCCACATCAGATCATGGCCGTGCTCGGACACTCGACGCACCAGCAGGCCGCCACGTACACCGCGAAGGCTCAGCGGGCGGGTCTGGCAGACGATGCAATGGGGGCGGTGTTTGGCCGTCCTGTCGCACCCAAGCGGCCCGGTGCGACAATTGTCAGAAAAAAGCAGGCAATTCAGTTACTTGCAAACCCGCTGGCAGTCCCTAGGGGAAGGGATGAAGCGTGACAGATCAAGGCTCTATCGGCAAGGTGCGACAATTCCTGCGCCGTGATGATTCAAGGCGTTGCGTTGGGCCGTGTCGCACCTTCAAAGCCTCTCCATCACCACCGCCACCCACAGAAGCACGGTGAATGCGGATAGAACTAGAAGCGCGGACTTGGAACGGGAGAGCACTAACCCGGCTCCCTGACGTGGACGCGGATACTGTGCGAAGGATACCAGCGCCCGCCAGCCTCTACCAGACAGGCTCCATCCCTGTAGTGAGTCCGAAGCCCGCTGTCCCGCCATCTGTTGTGGCAGTCCTGAGCCATCCCAGCCAGCCAGACGCCAGAGCCAACAGCCCCGGCGATCAGGACAGCCGTAGCCATCAAGAGCGCCGGGGGTAGCGGTCGCACTACTTTGTCAGCTCTTTGTGGATGACCAGCGCCGAGACGACGCCAAGCACGATGGCCGCAAAGTCCGAGATGCCGGGAACGGTCGGCCCGCCGAACACAGTGTTGACCGAGATGCCGAAGCATACCGCGACCAGAAAGATGCCGATGTGAAGGAACGGCCCGAGAGCGTTCTTTTGTTCAGAGGTCAGAAAAGCCACGGCGTAGTCTCCTTGGGTTGTGCGCCGAAGCGCGATGGTGACTCAGACCTTGCAGCCTGCGTCGATAAACTGTTGGTTGTTCGCGGTGATGTAGCGCTGCGAGAATGCGTCCAGTGCGTTGTAGGTTTCCGGCGCTACCTGCATCGGATACTGGCCCCGGCAGAACTCCTGCTTCAGAGCGCGGGACAGGTCGTCAACTTCCCGCTTCGCCTGTGCGATGTCCGCGGAGGATGCGTTTGTGGGGGTCTGGCAGCTCATCAAAAGTGGGATAGTGCTGGCCGCTATCGCGAGCCTCAAGAGCTTGATCGGCATGGGTGCGTTCCTGTGTGACGACTTGGGATGAATGCTCTACGCGTGCCGCTTGGGTTTGCGCCTGCGCTGCGGCTATGCGCTCCCGCTCCTTGATGCGCCCCGTCTCTTGGATGTTGCGCTTGACCACCTCCCATCCGACCAAGGCGAGGACGAAAGCGATGACGATCTGCGCGACCGGGTTGTTGGTGAACCAGCCCCAAAGCTTTGCCATCAGTACAAATTCCCCTGTGCTTTGTCCGCGCCCTTGGCGAACGTCTTTTTGCCCAGCGCCTTGGTCACCCAGCCGAAGGCAGCGATAATCGCCGTGACCGTCAGAGCAATGACGGTCGGATCGCGGCTGAGGTCGAACGCCACGGCTCCAATCGCTGTGCCGATGCCAAGTCTGACGGATATGATCTGGATGACAGAGCCGATCCCGACGATGACCATGCCAATCATCCGGGTCGAATCCGCCATGTTCTTGGACGTGTCGGTGTTGGTCGGAAGCTGGTTCGGGTTGATGGGCTGAGGCGCGATGATGGGCGGCTTCTCTGGCGGCTTCGTGTCCACCTTCTGAGACGGCAGAACAACGGACCCCTCCGGCGCCCGCTGGGGAGCAGGGATTTTCGCCGGAGGGGTAGCCGGCGCGGGACCATTCGACACCGGTTTCTCGATTGCAGGGGCAGCGCCAGCGGCAGCGGGGGACCGGGCAGGGTCGGGCTGCTGCCGCTGGGCCGCCTCATCCGCAACGGGCGGAGAAGGCGCAGGGGTTGTGAGGATCAGCTCAGGCGGCGCAAGCGATGCCAACGGGCGCGCAGCAGCCTCAAGCGTGGCGAACTCGGTAGCGCCAGGCAGCAGCACATCGAAATACCTGCCCTTCGTTCCGTCCTTTGCTGTGCCGTTCGGCTGCCATTCCGGGGGGCGCTGTTTCGGCATTCCGATATCGTCGGGGTCGCACAGATCGGACCATTCATAGCCGTTGAGCAATAGCCCTTCTGCGAAGCGCCGAATGCGCAAACCGAGGAGCGCCTGATAATGCCAGCGGCCCTCGTAGCGTCCCCACGCGCGGACGTATTCGCTCATCTTCTCGGCAGCGTCTTCCCAACGGCCTTCCTCGATCAGCGGCGCGATCTTGCGGAAGTTGCCCTCGCCCAGATTGTGCGTGAATGCAGTGCAGGCGTCGAACTGATGTTGCTTGAGCGGGCGGTTGATCTTGCGCACCGCGTCTGCGGCGTGTTCGGCGTCACGCTCGGCAAGGCGGTAGACATCCTCTTCGGTGATCGTGTCGCCCATCTCGACGGGTGATCCGTCCAGCCGCCTGATGCTGCCTGCCCCGATGGTCGGAACATTCGCAGGGCACAGATAGGCATCAAGGGCAGCGCCACTTGACGTCAGACGGCAGCGCGGGTCGTTCGCCTTGCCACGTTCAAAGTGACCGATGATCCTGAAATACTCAGGACCAACTCGCATGTGTGCATTGCTCATTAAGCCGCCCCGCGCCAACTCCATCCATCGGCGCTTTCCACCGACAGCCGCCCGCCTTCATCCAGCTTGAACACAAGCTTAAGCTCATTCGCCTTGGGCTGCGCTGGTTCGCTGACAATGTGATCGTGCGTCGCCAGGACCGTGCAGTCAGACGCCTTCAGCCCCGTACCTTCCAGCACCGCGACAGACAGAGCCTCCTGCCCTTCATCCGCGTTGGCGACGTAGATGGTCTTCTCTTGCGGATAGGTGGAGCCTGACGGGAAGATCACGGTTGCAACGTCGTGGATCGTCTCAACCGAAATCGGATGGCTGATGATGTCGCGTACCGTGACGCCGGTCATCCTGCCCGAGATGATTGCTGCCTTGATCCCAGCTCCGAGTGCCACCGCCTCTTCGGGGTTCACGTCTCGTCGCGGCTCCTTTTGGAATACGCTTCGGATGGCATCACGAACAGGAATTGACCTGCTCATTCCACCTACGAGAACCACGTCCCCGATATCTGTGAGCTGAAATTTGGGGTCGCGTTCCTTCGCTTTTTCCACAGCGCGCCGGCAGATAGCTGCAATCTGGTCCGTCAGGCGTTCGGAGAGTGTCGCGTAGGTCTTGAGATCCAGCACTTCATCCATTGCGAGGCTGACGGCGTTGTCGTCGCGGCCAAGCTCAGGGATGAAGATACGAGCTTCCGGCTTGCCGGAGAGGGCACGCTTGGCTTCCTCGGCGCTTTCCAGCACGCGGTCCATGGCGAACACGTCGGCGCTGATGTCGTTGTCGGGATGCATCGTGCGCCAGCGGTTTGCGAGATAGCGCGCAATCTCTCGGTCAAAGTCCATGCCGCCCGCGCCTTTGCGGCGCCCGTCCGTGGACAGCACCTCAACCAGCGCCTGCCCGTTGCGGCCCTTGCCCGTCTCGATGATGCTGATGTCGAACGTGGACCCGCCCGCATCGGGAACAGCGATGACCCGGCGCTTGGCGAAGTCGAAGCCATAGCTGAGTGCGGCCATGGTCGGCTCATGCTCAAGCTCGACGCGGAGCAGACCGGCAAGGCGCGCAGCTTCAAGCGTAGCCTCACGCTGGGCATTGCCACTGTCTGCCGGGATGGTGATGACTGCCCCGGTCGGACGCTCGCCCAGCTTGGCCTCTGCCGCGTCCAGAAGCTCGTCAATGATCCAGGCGGCAAGCTGGACGGTCGGGATGATATGATCGTCCGGTCCCTTCCATGCGACGAGGCCGGTCTTTGGATCGGCGCAGGTCTGGTGTCCACTCTCCGATTCCTCGTGGTAGACCTCACCGAGACGGCGCTTGAAGTTCTGGAACAGGTACTCCCGCTGGGCCTTGCCCTTGGCAAGCGCTTCCCAGCCGACAAGGATATCCTCGCCTACCACGGCCACAGCCGATGGAAGCTGTTTCCGCCCGTCAGGAAGTTCGATGATCTGAGCTGTTCGCCCATCCCACCACGAAGCGCATGAGAAGGTGTTTCCGAAGTCGATACCAATGGTCAAAGCCATGTGTCAGCCTCCTATTGCGCAGCCAGAGGCGCTGCATCGCGTTCAGCGTTGCGAGCCCGGTTATCGTTCACGAGGATGACGCTGCGCAGTTCATCGGCCTTGTTCATGTGAGCATTGGCCTTGCCCGCGTTCCTTGCGCGCTGGGATGCGTCTGAGCGGGGTTCCTCCACGGGCGGGGCAACCAGCGGCTCAACCGGTGCAGGCTCCTGTACGGGCTCAGGAGGCGGGGGAGCAGCCACTGCTGGGGCGGGTTCTGGCGCAGGCGTGTAGGCGGCAACCGCAGCGTTCGTCTCTGCGATGATTTTGGCCCGCTCCTGCTGGTGACGCAGCGCCGCCAGTTCGTCGGTCCAGTCGCGGTCGCGCTGCGCCTCCTTGCCGCTGATGTCGGTGATGTAGGCCCAGAGAGACAAGGACCGCGCGCCTTCAAGGACGCACAACATTATGATCAGCCAGAGCCATGACCAGAAGGCCGCGCTGGCTGCGTCAGCCTGCTCGATCTGCAATAGGCGCCGGTCGGACGTGGCCTGCTGCACCGGGCTTGCTTGCCCCGCCATAAGACCGTCTTCACGCGCCTTGAGGGTCGTCAGTTCACGCTGGATGGCTTCACCGCGCGCCCGCATTGCGGATTCGGTCTTGTCGCGGGAAATTCCGTCCACGCTGCCGAAATAGAGCCCTTGGGCGAGCAACAAACGCTGCGCCTGGGAAATGCCTTCGGGGCTTGCAGACGCCATGATCTGCTGTTCTGTCTTCAGTTCCGCGATCTGCGTCCTGACGCGCTCAAGCTCAGCGCCAGTCCCACTGATCGCCGCCTGTTGCGCCGTTCCAAGCGTTGCTGCTTCCTCGCCCGCCAGCGCCGCCTTGGCTGCAAGCGAGGACGAGCTTTCGGCAAAGACCTCGACCCAGACAACCTTGGCTCCCCGCTCGGCGTTATGCACACCCACGGCTGCAAGGCCAAGGAAGATGAAAGCGCCCGCAATCTTGCGCGACATCGTTGATGCTGTGAGCATCCTGATGAACGCCACGGTCGCAAGCAATTCTGCGCCGAGAACGGCGAAAATCATGCCGATGATTGGCAGAGCGCTCAACCATGTCCATGTAGCAGTCGCAACAATGCCGGTGACGCTCAGCGATGCCAGGCCAAACGTGATGACGATGACTGCGAACAACGCGAACTTGCGCGTTGCGTCTGCCTCGTTCTTGAATGCGAGGAAGCCGTCCAGAAACTTGCCCATGCCCTGCCCTCTGATTGTGATTAGTTCGGTCGCCCGAACATCAGGAGCGCAATTTCCGCGCTGATGATGGTCGTCAGGACCGCTGCGACGATGCCGAGAACCCACCATTTCCAGCGGGACCGGCTCTGGTTGATTGCCTCAAGAACAGCTTTCTGAGCGTGTAGCTGCTCGTCCTTGGACTCATTGCGGTACTGGTGGAGCGCGCCGCGAAACTCGCCAACGATGTCCTTCGACTGAAGATCATTCGCGGCCTTGAAATCCACCCGCAAATTAGAGATCGCGTCGTTCAAAGCTTTCTCCCACTTCTTTTCGAGCTTTTCGATATCTTCATCGGTGATCGCTTCACGGCTAAGCTGCTCCAGCAAACCGTCGAAACGGGAGCGAAGAAGGTCTGCCGCCTTCTCGATTGCGTTGATGCGGTCTAGTCTGCGCTCAACGTCTCGACCGAGTTCGATCTCGACGAGCTTGTTCTGGTTGATCTCGTCCACTGCCCTGCCCCTTCACGGCTTTACGCCTCGCCCACTTTCGCCAAGATGCCGATGAGTTCCTCAACGTCTGCCCGACGCGGAATAGACTTGCCCAGCAACGCCTCCTGGTTCTTCAGGCGCCCGAGTTCGGTATTGAGGATCGAGAACAGCCGACGCCTGTCTGGCGGGTCCATCGATCGCATCGTGCCCTCTGCCGTGTCGCGGCTGGTGCGAAGCTCGCCCGCAAAGCCGTCGATGATTGTCTCGGCGTCTTTCGGATCAACCGGCCCATAGTCCGACAGAAGCGCATCAGGCGCGGGAAGCAGCGGCGCGTCCGCAAAGACCGAGGTGTCGCGCGCTTCAAGCTCTGCAACACGCGCACGCAGGGCGGCTAGTTCTTCATCGCGTGGATCTGGGACGGGCTCTGCCGCGATTGCCGGGATGATCTGCGGCGCAACGTATTTCTCGACCACAGGTGCTTCCGGCTCAGGCTCTGCTGGCTGGATCATGCTGATCAGGTAGTGCGCTGCATCGATCGGCGTTGCGTGCGCCTGACCTTCACCGCCACCGATTGCGTACTCGGTCTTGCCGTGAATGGCGTTGATGACAAACAGCTTGGAGTTGCCTTGCAGGAACGGTGCAGGCTCGCCCGTGCGTTTGTCTGCTGCCTGTATCCACCCTGCGTCAATGAGCAGGAGTTCCACATCGCGTGCTGTGTTTGTCATTACGTGCTCACGTCTGCTGTCATGTCGAATGCCCCGCCGCCATCACTGAGAACGGCAAGCGTCGATGCGTTGCGGATTTCCACGGTCACGTTGGATGCGGTCGTGCCGATGCCGCTTTGGGTGATGCTCCATGACCGCGTTGCGCCGAGGGAGAGCCAGATCCCGGTTGCAGATCCGGTCGGCGTTGAGCCCGTGTTGACCGTCATGCGGATATCGTAGGCGCTTCCAGCCGCAGAGGTCGGCGTAATCCAGTTGCCAGAAAAGCCCTGAATGTTGCCCGTGCCGGTGTATGTGCCGGTGTTGGTGAACGTCACCTCTGCCGCTGCTGAGCCGGGTGAAATTTGAAGGTCAGTGACAGCGCCGGTTATGAAGCCAACCTGAGCCCCGCGCCCAAGTGTCGATGCAACAGCCGAGATCAGGCTCATGAGAAAGACCCAGCAAGCACGGCAACAGAAGCGGTCGCCCAATAGGCAGACCCCATCTCTTGCGAAGCGAGCGTGGCGGTGGCGCTGTCAACGCCATTTACGAACATGGTCAGGCCAGCAGCGCGCGTGAATGTCCGCGCTCCAGCACCGGCAAAGAACATGATGTAATCACCAGCGGTGAACACGCCATCGTCCAGCGTCACGCCGCCTGAACAGTTCACCGTCGAGTTGCGGCTTGCGCTTGTAAGGGTGCCGGTGGTTTCAGAACTTACCCTGACGGGGATTGCCTGAGCGGCTGACCATGTGGTGGCTACGTCCGTCTTTGACGTGTCAGCATCGTAAGCCTGAACGTCAGTGCCGATCACAAGGCCCAGCGTGGTCCGCTGGTTGCTTGCTGCGGCGTCATCCAGAAGCGCCTCACCCGCCGTCGTGATGTCGATCAGCGAGAAGGTGTCCGTGCCCGTGCCCTTGATCAGCTTGCCTGAGCTGATGGAGAGCGCCGCAAGGGCTGCAAGGGTCGCGTCTGATGCTTGAACGCCGAGCGCTGTTCTCGCGTCTGCTGCGGTGGTGGAGCCCGTGCCGCCTGCCGAGATAGGGCGCGCGGCGTTGAGATCGGAGAGCACGTCGGCTGCGCGCGTGTTGTACGCTGTGCTGCTGATAGCGGCTCCGCTCACTGCGGCCCCGCTGCTAGGATAAGAATATATTCCTGAGCCGTCGCGTGGGATAGTCGCCTCCATCGGTTACGGGAAGTCGTTCGCGCCTCTGGGGAGGGCGGGTGTTAATTCAGTTCACTCAGATGTGATTTTGCGAGCTACGTTACATGGCTGGCTGTAACGTATCGCTCAACACGCGAGTGCGTATGTTTGGGACAGGCGCAGTGATGCGCTGAGATGTTTGACAATCAATCGGGGCCGGCACGGCGCGAACCGTGTTCTCCGGCCCCTAACGGGAAAGGACCCCGCTATGAACTACCTTACTCAAGACCGCGCATTGTGGGCAAGCAATTGCCTGATGTGGATCGCCATCGGATTTGGCGGTTTGTCTTTCTGGTCCGACGCTGTCCTTGCGGGCAACATGTCGGATCATCCGGTCGAATGGATCGTGGCCGCCATGCTTACGGCGGTTCTGGTCTCTGTCTCCCTCATCCTGTCCGGGTGCGTTACCCGGTTCGCAGAGTGCAGGGAGAAGGGCTTCAGCTTCACCGCTGTGATGACTGTCGTCCTCGGCATATTCCTGGTCCTCATCGAAGCTGGCATGACCCATCAGGGCCTTGCTTGGCTTGACGCAAGGAAAGACCTCGCCCCTGATTGGGCGCTGTGGGTCGCCTCCTTCGGCCTCTCGGTGTTCAACGTGTTCTCGCTCTACACGTTCTCACGGGATCTGAAGAAGCCGCCGATCGTGAACCCGGCCCGGCAACTTGCCGAGCTGCGGTGGAAAGACAAGAAAGCCGCCTAGAACAAAGCCCCCGCCTTAACCGGCGGGGGTTTTTGCTTTTGGTCAACGCTTGGGGTAGGTTTCATCAATGCTGATCCAGAGACGCCCGCGAAATCCCTTCCTGCTCGTGCTGACGATATTCTTCGGCGCAATCGGCCTGCTACTGATTACGTCCCTGACCTTCGCTTTTCTGATCCCGCCAGAGTTTCACGGCTATTCGCTCTTTGCGTGGCCTGCCGCTGCGATCCTGTTGACGGTCGTGGTCTGCATGGTCACGGGCAACTAGCGCCTCCTGCGGGCTTGCAGGGCGGCTTCCTTGAGCGCGTCCCATTCAGCTTCGGTCGGAGGCGCTTCCGGGTCGCGGGTGTTATCCATCGTCCAGAGGAAGTGATAGAGCGCCTTCTCGCTTTCGGTTCGCTTGCCGTCTGCGCGACGGATGTTGTTGTCAATCTTGCCGATCTTGTAGCCCAGCGCCTGAAGGGCGGCTTGCGTGTCGCCAGCAAAGCGCGGATTGCGGGACAGCTTCTCCCAATCCCATGCGGGCGGGCCGGGCAGTTCCGGCTCAGGCTGGCCTGACCGTTTGCGGGCATTCTCACGGGCCTGCACAGCGCGTTCGCCCTGATCCGTGGCAAGGGCAGCGTACCCAACGACAGAGCCGCCAGCGGCCACGGCAGAGACAGCAGCAAGCGACGGATGGCGCGCGTACCAGCTCATCACCTGCTGGAACGTGTTGCGCTGGGTCGGCGTGATCTCGCCGCTTTGGATTTTAGCGAACTCCTCGGCCATGTCCTGTTCAAACAACAGATGCGCCAGTTCATCAGCCGCGCGCTTGCTTGGGCGCCCACCCGGAGGCTTGGGCGGGAGTAGTGACGCTGCGCCTCCGACCCTTGGCGGTCCCAGCGGATTGTAAGCGGGCAGCATGGCCGTTGCGGATGCCTTCGGGCGCTGGCCTCCAAGCGCGTCCGTGATGCGCTGGATTTCCTTATTGGCGAAATCGCGGACCTGCGTAAGCGACATCAGTTCAACGTCTGCCCGGTCCAGCATGACTTTCGCCTCGTCTCTGAGGCGTGCCGCTTCCGAAAGGAACTGCTCGGCATCGTCGCGGCGCTGCTTGTGGACGGTAAGCTGCTGCTGCGTGGCAGGCTGGTTCGGGTTCAGCATGTTCCGGCTGCGAAGGTCTTCAAGGTTTCTTGCCGCACGGCTGCGAGCGCCTGACGCCTGCTTGAACCGTTTCTGCGCTTCCTCATATGCGCCTTTTGCCATCGTCTGACGCAAGGCATACTCGACGGGGTTCGCGTTTGCTTGTTCGACAAGGCGGGCAATCCTGTTTCCGACTTCGCTTTCCATGCGCGAGCCGGGGCGGATGTAGGGCGCGGCGATACGAAGGATTTCATCGTTCCAACCGGTCGCTTCCATAACGGACTTGCGTTCGCCAGGCGGAAGCGCCGCGTTTTGATCCAGCGTGGCGCGTGTTGCGGGGCTGACCTTAGATTTATTTAGGTCTGCGGCGAGACGTGGCGGAAAGCTCGGTCCCTTTGGAGGCGCGTTGCGTGGAGCGGGGGGCTTGGGACGGCTCTCTGCCTTGCCTGAACCGAAGCGGACGATCTGCTGGTCGTCGGGAACGTCTTCAGTTGTCCATGGAGGACGGGCGCGGCGTTCGGCGGGGGTGAAGTCGCGGCGGGTCTGGACGTTGCGGGCTTCGGTTTCGCCAGAGAGACGACGGTAAGCTTGATAGGGGTCAACTGCGTCCTGAAGCGTCTGAACATCATAGTTGCGAGCCGCTGTCTTTGCAATGAAAGACGGTTCTCTGCCTAGCGCGGCTTTAAACGCATCAATGCCCGCTTGCCACTCATCATCACCGCCAGCTCGCTCAATGAATTTCTTCAACACGAGCGCGTCATTTGCGTCAGGCGCAGGCAACCTTGAGAACTCGTCGGGCTGGCCCCCGTCAGCGAAGCCCTCACGTTGTTGGATGCCGTGCTGGTACTCGTGAAGCGCGACTGATCTTTTGTCGGAGCCCGAAACGGCGATCATCTCGTCTGAGTATTTGCCCTTTGGGATGTACGCCCCGCCATCGACGTTTTTCTTGCCGTCAATGAGCCGAACGTCCCTAAGATCATCATACGCTTGATACATCGGCTTGTGCCGCATAAACGGCTTTCCATGATAGCTGCTGTACTCAGATGCGCTATCATCAATCTCAAACCGCCACTTGCCATCGACGCCCTTGAACCAGCCCGTCTCGTCCCAGATAGCATCACGGCTCGCGCCTTCTGCTTCCATGTTCTGCGCACGGGCGAGAGCTACCTTGTCTGCGGTCTTTGCGTTGACGCCTGCGAAGGTCTGCTGAGAGGGGCCACGGAACTTGCCTGCGGGCGGAGGCTTGACCTTCGGCGCTCCGGTCCCAGATGCTCTGCGTGCAACGTTACCGAGAACGCCGCCAGTGATCGCCGCCCCGGCACGCTCGCCAAAGCTGATCTCTCCATCTCCATCCGCGTCAGGGGCGAAGACCGCTCCCGTTCCAGCTCCGATTGCCTCTGCGTTTCCACTCATCCCAGCAAGGAGCTTGGAGCTTGAGGATTCGGAGGGGTCGAACTTGGCGTTGATGGAGCGGACATTCGTCGGGCTGAATGGAATAGCAACACGATGACCGTTGCCGCCCATCTTGCCGCCCGTGTCGATGATGCCATCATAGCCCATGCGCTTCAGAGC
>SXGR01088308.1_pt1 | contig 15895 bp, 13 predicted proteins | sample 3174711 | NCBI WGS metagenome assembly SXGR01 (sample SAMN11356860, study PRJNA531348) | freshwater metagenome | isolation source: freshwater sample F1-60 | place: China: Fuxian Lake, Yuxi | collected 2017-12-25
ACCAACGCCAGCCGCACCATGCTGATGAACCTGGAGACCCTGGACTGGGATGACGAACTGCTGGGGTTCTTCCGGATCCCGCGTGCGATGCTGCCCACCATCCGGCCCTCCTCCTCGCCGGATCCGTACGGGATGACGCTGGCCGACGGACCGATGCTCGGAGCCGTCCCGGTGACCGCCAGTCTCGGCGACCAGCAGGCCGCGATGGTCGGCCAGGTCTGCCTCAAGCCCGGTGAGGCCAAGAACACCTACGGCACCGGCAATTTCCTACTGCTCAACACCGGAGAGAACATCGTCCGCAGCAAGAACGGCTTGCTGACCACGGTGTGCTATCAGTTCGGGGACGCCAAACCCGTTTACGCCCTTGAGGGTTCGATCGCGGTGACGGGCTCGGCCGTGCAGTGGCTGCGCGACCAGCTGGGCATCATCAGCGGCGCATCCGACAGCGAGACGCTGGCCCGACGGGTCCAGGACAACGGCGGCATCTACTTCGTGCCGGCCTTCTCCGGGCTGTTCGCGCCCTACTGGCGCTCCGACGCGCGGGGGGCGATCGTCGGACTGTCACGGTTCAACTCCAACGCCCACATCGCCCGGGCCACGCTGGAGGCGATCTGCTATCAGAGCCGCGATGTCGTCGATGCGATGGCCGCGGACTCGGGGGTGACGCTGGCGGTGCTCAAGGTCGACGGCGGGGTGACCCTCAACGAACTCTGCATGCAGATCCAGGCCGATGTGCTCGGCGTGGACGTGGTGCGCCCGAAGGTGCCCGAAACCACCGCCCTCGGTGCGGCCTACGCCGCCGGACTGGCCGTCGGGTACTGGTCGGATCCGGAGGATCTACGGGCAAACTGGCAGGAGGACCGCCGCTGGTCGCCGCAGTGGAATGACGAGCAGCGCGCCACGGGTTACGCCGGTTGGCGCAAGGCCGTGGCCCGGACCCTCGACTGGGTGGAGGTCTAGCGGCGCTTCTGGCGCGGAATGCGCCGGTGATGGAACACGCTTCTGGCGCGGAATGCGCCGGTGATGGAACAGTAGTGGGATGACCGACACCGCAAACCTGCCCATCACGGTGGATCAGAGCGACGACCGCCCCTTTCATCTGCGGGGCAACTACGCGCCGGTTCCCGACGAACTGACCGAGTACGACCTGCCCGTGCAGGGAAGCATCCCGGAAGGGCTCGACGGCTGGTACCTGCGCAACGGCTCCAACCCCCGCACGCCCACCGGGCACTGGTTCGTGGGCGACGGGATGATCCACGGGGTGCGCATCGAAGGTGGCGCGGCCGCGTGGTACCGGAATCGCTGGGTGCGCACCGACAGCTTCGACAACCCGTTCCCGCTGTACAACGCGGACGGAACCCGTAACCTGCGTGCCTCGGTGGCCAACACGCACGTCGTGAACCACGCCGGGCGCACCCTGGCTCTCGTCGAATCCTCGCTGCCTTACCAGATCACCAACGATCTGGAAACCGTCGGCTGTTACGACTTCGACGGGAAACTCAACGACGCGATGACCGCACACCCGAAGATCTGCCCGACGACCGGGGAGCTGCACTTCTTCGGATACGGCAACCTCTTCCAGCCGCATGTCACCTATCATCGCGCCGACGCCGACGGCACGCTGACCGTCAATCGCCCCGTCGAGGTGCCGGCCCTGACGATGATGCACGACTTCGCCATGTCCGCCGAGCATGTGGTCTTCATGGACCTGCCCATCGTCTTCGATCTCGACATCGCCCTCAACGGCAAGGGCGATATGCCCTACCGCTGGGACGACAACTACGGGGCGCGTTTCGGCGTGTTGCGCCGCGACGATCCGTTCGGCCAGATCCGTTGGTTCACGATCGACCCCTGCTATGTGTTCCACGTCGCCAACACCTTCGAGCGCGGCAATGCGATTGTGCTGCAGGCAGTCCGCTACCCCGAACTGTGGCGTCATGACGGCGGGTTCGGCGCCAGTGGGGTGCTGTGGGAGTGGACGTTGAACCTCGAGACCGGCAGTGTGGCCGAGCGCCAACTCGACGACCGGGCGGTGGAGTTCCCCCGTATCGACGACCGGTTGGCCGGTCTGCCCGCCCAACATGCCGTGATGGTGGCCGACGCATCCCTGATGCGCTACGACCTCAACACGGGCGCCGCCGTGGAGCACCGCTTCGGCGAGTCTGGCGCCGGGGGACCCGGGGAGGCGGTGTTCGTTCCCTCGCCCGACGGGCCGGCCGGGGAGAGTAACGGCTGGTACCTCGCCTTCGTCTACGACGCGGAGCGCAACGGCAGCGATCTGGTCATCCTGGATGCCGCCGACTTCGGCGGCGAACCGGTGGCCCGGATCCAGTTGCCCCGCCGGGTGCCCTACGGATTCCACGGAAGCTGGATCGCCAACGAGCGCTGATCAGGCCGACAGTCCGCCGCCGAGTCGGTAGGTTGCCGGCGGCCTGCCGTCGGTCGCGACCCTCGCCGGCGGCACGGCCGTGGCGACCACACCTCGCCCCGGGGGCGGTGCGACAGAGTTGTTCGGGCGTGCCGAAATTCGGCCCGGGCAATATCGCCGAATCGCTTACAGCCGGTACCCCGCCCACTTACTGTCACCTCCTGTTCATGTGCCTCGGATGACAGTAGGAAAGGGGGCTCTGACCGCGTGAAACACCGGATCGGTCGGTGGCCTGGCGGGCTGTCCCCCATCTGCGGTACGTCCGGGCCGGTCATCTCGTGACGACATCGGAAGCCGGTCGCCGCAAGCACGACGGCGTCAGGGAGATCGACGACTGGGTCGCCGGGTACGTCAAGCGCCATCCCTCGGCGGCGATCGCCACTGCCGGTGATCAGGCCATCCTTGCGGTGCGCACCGTCCAGACGCTGTTCATCGACCTGGTGACGGGCAAGTTCCAGTGGAAAGAATTCATCCGCCAGGCCGCGTTCATGGCGGGAACCTCGGTGGTGCCCACGATCATGGTGGCGCTGCCGATCGGCGTGACGCTCTCGGTGCAATTCGCGCTGCTGGCCGGGCAGGTCGGTGCCACCTCGATGGCCGGCGCGGCCAGTGGCCTGGCGGTGATCCGGCAGGCCGCCTCGTTGGTGGCGGCCATCATCATGGCTTCGGCGGTCGGCTCGGCGATCACCGCGGACTTGGGCTCCCGCAAGATCCGCGATGAGATCGACGCCCTCGAGGTTCTCGGCATCTCAGTCGTCCAGCGCCTCGTCGTGCCCCGGTTCGTCGCCGCCATCCTGATCTCCCTGGCACTGACCGGTCTGGTGACGTTCACCGGCTTCCTGGCCAGCTATCTGTTCAACGTCTACTTCCAGAACGGCGCGCCAGGCAGCTTCGTCGCGACATTCGCCTCGTTCACCACCACCGACGATATGAAGCTCGCGATGGTCAAAGCGGTGGTCTACGGCGCGATCGTCGGAATCGTGGCCTGTCAGAAAGGTTTGAACACCCGGGGCGGGTCGATGGGCGTGGCCAACTCGGTGAACTCCTCGGTCGTGGAGTCCATCCTGCTGCTGATGATCTCCAACGTCGCGATCAGTCAGATGTACCTGATCCTGTTCCCGAAGACGGGGCTCTAGCGAGATGACGGTTGCCAAAGCGACACCGCCGATCCTGCAGCCGCTGCAGCGGCTGGGCTCCAAGCTCACCGGCCCGATCATGCAACTCGGGCATGTCCTGGACTTCGCCGGTCGCGCCGTCGCCGGCATCCCGCTGGTCCTGAGGAGCTACCGCAACGAGTTCACCCGGCTGCTCTCCGACGTCGCGTGGGGTAACGGATCGCTGGTCGTCGGTGGCGGGACGGCCGGTGTGGCACTGGTCCTTGGTGTGGTCGTCGGCGTCATGGTGGGCATCGAGGGTTATAACTTCCTACAGCTACTGGGCCTCGGTCCGGCCGTGGGCATCATCTCCTCACTGGTGAACACCCGGGAACTCGCGCCGATCGCCTGTGCGCTGGCCTTCGCCACCCAGAGCGGCTGCCGCTTCACCGCCCAACTCGGCGCCATGCGGATCTCCGAGGAGATCGACGCCGTCGAGGTCATGGCGATCCGGCCGATCCCCTACATGGTGACCACCCGCCTGATGGCGTCGATCATCGCCATCATCCCGCTCTACATCGTCTGTCTGGGTGTCAGCTACCTGAGTACACAGATCATCGTGTCGCTGATCAGCGGTGGTTCGATGGGCGGCTACATGCACTACTTCGGCCTGATGCTCAGCGGTCAGGAGATCGTCTACTCGGTGATCAAGGTGGTGGTCTTCGTGGCCATCGCCGCCGTCTTGCAGTGTTATTACGGCTACTACGCCAGCGGCGGACCCGAGGGTGTGGGGGTGGCGGCCGGCCACGCGATGCGCGCCTCCATCACCGTTGTCGTCATCGTCAACATGCTGCTCACCATGGCGATGTTCAGCCTCGACTCCGGCGCGAGGTTCGGCGGCTGATGGCGAAAGTCTTCGATATCAGCGGCCGGGGGCCGAGCAACAGGCGGCTGGTCGTGGCCGGCATCGGGATGATCATCGCCTCGGCGCTCATCGCGGCACTGCTGGTGGCCAAGTCCACCGGAAAGCTGGAGAACTACACCCGAGTCACCGCCGACCTGGACAACGTCGGCGACGGTCTGCCGGCCCGCTCCGACGTCCGCTACCACGGGCTGCTGGTCGGGACGACCACCACGGTGACCCCGGCCGCCTTCGGCAAGCCGAATTTCGTCGATATCGACCTGCAGGGCGAGTACGCCAAGAGCATCCCCAAGACCGTCACCGCGCGGGTGGTGCCCAGCAACGTCTTCGCCGTGTCGAGCGTGGAACTCGTCGACAACGGCGAGGCGCCCCCGATCCAGTCCGGCGACCATATCCAGGAAGACCAGAACCTGCCGACGGTTCTGTTCCAGACCACCATCAGCAAGCTGCGGGACATCCTCTTCGCCACCGGACGGGACCGCAACGACACCACACTCGGGATCCTGGCCGCGGTCAACGCGGCCACCCATGACCGTCGCACCCAGCTGTTGCAGACCGGCGCCCAGCTCCAGGATCTGGTCGATCAGCTCAATGCGACGGTGGCCCCCGACTCATCAAGCCCGTCCATGCTCAGCGCGCTGGTCACCGCCGCCGAGGGTCTGCAGCAGACCGCGCCCGACCTGCTCGACGCGCTGCACCAGGCGGTGGTCCCGATGCAGGTCCTCGTCGAGCAGCGTGCGCAACTGGACAACATGCTCAGCGGCGGCACCACCACCCTGGGCATGACTCACACGGCATTCGCCAACCAGACCGACCGAATGATCACCATCGGCAGGCAACTGACGCCGGTACTCGGTGTGCTGGCACAGACCTCGAACAACTGGCAGCCCGGCTTCCAGAAGCTGAAGGCGTTCTCGGAGAAGTTCCACGAGGGCTGGCTCAGCGGGCTGGACAGTTTCAACCTGCGCGGGAACCTGGCGCTGGCACCGACCTACTCCTACACCCGTGCCGACTGCCCGGCCTACGGGGAGTTGAAGGGCCCCAGTTGCTTCACCGCGCCGCTGATCGCCGTGCGTCCGGATCTCCCGGAGGTTCTGATGCCGCAGAACTATCAGCCACCCAAGGATCTGATGCCCCCTCCGGGAACCGTCGTCGGTCCCAGCGGGAACCTGGTCGCCGTCGGCCCGCCCTACATCCTTCCCAACGGACCGAACCTGGTCGATCCGAACCCGCCGCTCTCCGAGGGCGTGGGCACCGGGATCCTGGGCACCAACGGCCCGCCGATGACCCCGGCACCGCCGGTCCCCGGAACAGCGAACCCGGCACTGGGCACGCCCGCACCGGTCGGACCCAATCAGTCGCCGATCGCGCCGGTCGCACCGTGGCCGCCCGGGTACCTGCCCGGCGATCCCGGACCGCATATGGGCGACCCCGGGCCGGTTGGTGCGGCAGAGGCCGCTCCGGCGTCCTACGGCGGCACGGTCGGCTCCGCCACCTTCGGCGGCACGGTCGGCCCGGTCGGCAGCGCCTACGAACGCGACCAGCTGACCTATATCACCGGTCAGCCGGCGACGACGGCCACCCAGTTGCTGATGGCGCCCGTGGTGCGCGGGATGACGGTCTCCCCGGGGGAGGACGCGTAAATGAAAGTCAACAAGATCCTGTTCGGGTTGGTCGCCTTCCTGATGGTCACCTCGGTGATGACCTGGCTGGTGTACGCCACCCTGGAACGGCAGGTGACCGGTGCGACCACCGAGTACGCGGCGGAGTTCACCGATGTGTTCGGGTTGCGTGAGGGCGACGACGTTCGGATGGCCGGCGTCCGGGTCGGCCGGGTGTCCAAGATCGAGTTGGGCGGTGAGCCCGGCAACTCCAAGGCCCGCGTCGAATTCGCGCTGCAGAACGACCAGAAGATCCTGGGGAACACCGAAGCGTCGATCCTCTACCAGAACATCGTCGGTCAGCGCTACCTCGACCTGCGGTTGGGCAAGATCGGGGAGTCGACGCCGCTCCCGGGCGGCAGCGTGATCCCGGTGTCGCGCACCGTTCCGTCCTTCGATGTCGGGACCGTGCTCAACGGGTATGAACCGCTGTTCGCGACGATCGACCCCAAAGCCGCCGACCAGATTTCCCAAGCCGCGGTCCAGGCGCTGTCGGGTGACCGGGCAGCCTGGGCGACGCTGGTGGACAAGTCCGGTGAACTCACCGAAACCATCGCCGGTCGCGACGAACTGCTGGGAGACATGATCACCGGGATGGACCGGCTGTTCGCCACGCTGGCCAACCAGAACGACAACATCGAGGAGACTCTCGACAACGCCGAGGAGATGGTGGCCACGTTCAACGCCCGCCGGCCCGAACTGGTCTCCTCGATGGGTTCGCTCTCCCGGGTTGTCCGGCAACTCGGCGCGATCACCAACGAGGTGAACCCGTCGCTGCAGGCTCTGATCACCCGCGAGCCCGGCTTCGCCGCGCACCTGGTCACCATCGAGCCGCAACTCGCGTTCGTCGGTGCCAACCTGCCGAAGATGCTCAAGGGCCTGGCCCGTTCAACCCAGGACGGCGCCTACATGAACGTCTACACCTGCGACCTCAACGCGCTGGGCTTCTTCCCCGGCCTCAACGACGTCACGCCGATCGTGGTCAACGCCGCCACCCCCGGTAACCAGGCGAAGCACACGCCGAAGTGCAGGAACCTGGCCAATGGTTGAGATCAAGAGCGGTCCGACGGACCCGATCACCGGTGAGTCGAAGATCGAGCGCACCTATCGGGGCACGCCGCGCAAACGCACGCTGGAGGACATGAACCGGGCCGGTATCGGTCTGTTCGCCCTGGCGGTGATCACGGCGTTGCTGGCGGGCCTGGTCATCCTGACCAAGGTGGGTCCCGGGTACAAGCGGGTCAGCGCCGATTTCCTCCAGGCCGCCGCCCTGCTGCCGAAGAACCCGGTCACCGTCGCGGGCATACCGGTCGGCACCGTCACCGGCATGCGCCTCAACGGTGACCGCGTGACCGTGGACATGCGGATCCAGAACAACATCGAACTCGGCAAGGACTCCCGCGCCGTCATCATGGTCACGACCATTCTGGGTTCCCGTTATCTGGCGTTGCATCCCGGCGGCGGCGGACCGCTGCCCGGCAACACCATCGACCTCAATCACACCGAGGTGCCCTACGACCTGCAGCAGGCACTACAGGATGTGGCGGTCAACTACGGCGAGGTCGACACCGACCAACTCGCCCGCGCGGTGGAGGTGCTCGGCGAGCAGGTCCAGGGCCTGCCGCCGCTGATTCCCAAGACGATGGACAACCTCAAGCGACTCTCGAAGGTCATGTCCGAGCGGCGCGATCAGTTCGGCAGCATGCTCAAGACGATGGATCTGGTCACGGGCACCCTGCGACGCCAGCAGACCAGCATCGGTTCGATGGTCAATCAGGGTCAGCAGTTACTCGGTGAGTTCGTCACCCGCCGGGCGGCCTTCCACGAACTGATTCAGTCGATCAACTCGCTGGTCAACGTTCTCGACGACACCGTCGTCGACGACCGCGCCGAGATCGAGGAGTTGCTCGCCAACATGGACACACTGTCCGGGCTGCTCGCCAAGAACGAGGGCATGTTGACCTCCATCCTGGAGAGCGCGCCGATCGCCCTGCGCGGCATCGCCAACGCCACCGGCACCGGCAACTCCCTGGAGACCAACTTCCCGAACGGGATCCTCGTCGACTCCTGGATGTGTGCCATCAGCGGTCGCGCCAAGCAGTTCGGGATGATCCAGTACTACAAGGACTGCAAGTGAAGCGCGGCAGAGGGTTCATGATCCTGGCCATCGCCGCCGCCCTGGCGGTCGGGGTGGGTGCCTTCTACGCCTGGAAGCTCTTCCAGGCGCGGGCCAACACCATGACGCTGATCGCCCAGTTCGACAGCAGCGCGGGCCTGTACCCGACCAACAATGTGCAGGTCCTCGGCATGAAGGTCGGCAGCGTCACCAGGGTGACCCCCAAGACCGGTTACGTCGAAGTCGAATTCACCGTCGACAAGAACGTGAAAATCCCGGCCGACGCCCAGGCCGTCACCCTGCAGACCTCCATCCTGGCCGAGCGTTCGGTCGAACTGACCCCGGTCTACCGGGGCGAGGGTCCGGTGATGGCAGACCGCACCACCATCCCGCTGACCAAGACCAAGACGCCGGTGGAGTTCACCAAGACCCTCGACATGGTCGATCGGCTCGCCGTGTCACTGCAGGGCGACGGCAAGGGCAACGGCGGGCTGCGTACGCTCATCGACTCCGGTGCGGCGATGGCCGAGGGCAACGGGGAACGGATCAAGTCCGCACTCGGCGAGCTGTCCAAAGCCCTCAAGCTCAGTGCCGACGGAGGCGCGGAAACCAAGGAACAACTGACCACGGTCGTCGACAACCTCAGCTCGCTGATGGACGGCGCGGCCGCCAACGAAGCCACCCTGCGCGAATTCGGTTCCACTGTGCGTGTTCTCAGCCAGGTACTCGCCGATGAGGATCTGGGCAGCGGTACCACCGGAAAGCAGCTCAACGTGGTGCTCGCCCAGCTCGGCGACCTCCTCGAGAAGAACCGGGACACCATCGCCAGCGCGGTCAGCAATACCTCCGGACTGGTGACGACGGTCAACGGCCAACAGCGGGACCTAGCCGAGACTCTCGACCTCGCGCCGCTGACCCTGGACAACCTCTACAACATCATCGACCGCGAGAACGGCGCGGCCCGCGCGCACATCCTCCTCGACAAGGTGCTGTTCGACAGTCAGACCGTCAAGGAGGTGTGCAACCTCATGCATCTTCGCCAATTGGGGTGCAGCACAGGGACCTTGCAAGACTTCGGGCCCGACTTCGGGGTGTCCTACATTCTCGACGGACTCGCGGCGATGGGGCAGAAATGATGATCGCACGACGAGGTCTCGCCGTCGCTCTGGCGGCCGCGGCATCCCTCACGACGGCCGGCTGTGCGACCAACGGTCTGGCCAGCCTGCCCCTGCCACACCCGGGGTTGAGCGAAGGTGGCTACACCCTCACCGCGATCTTCGAGAACGCCCTCAACGTCCCCGCTCTGGCCAAGGTCCGGTTGGCCGGTGCCGACGTCGGCCAACTGGAGTCCCTCGAGGCGAAGGACTACACCGCGATCGCCACACTGCGGAGTGCCAGCGGCGTTCAACTCCCCAAGGGCAGCACCGCCGAACTGCGTTCTGCCACACCACTCGGCGACGTCTTCATCGCCGTGAAGCCGCCGGAGAAGGCACCGGCCAATGGTGCGATCCTCAAGGACGGCGACACCATCGGCCTGGAGGACACCGACGCGGCGGCCACCGTCGAGAATCTGCTGACCGGTGCGGCCGTGCTGGTGAACGGCGGTGCGGTGCAGAATCTGACCGACCTCGTCAATGGTGCTGGAAAGGCGGCCGGCGAGGACGGCGGCCGCAACTTCGGGCGGCTCGTCGAGAACACCAACCAGCTGCTGACCACCATGGACCGGCGCACCGAGCAGATCTCCGACTCGATCGTCGCTCTCTCCGGGCTGTCGCGCCGGATCGACGAGAAGAACCGCGTGATCGTCGATCTGATGACGGCCGCCGCACCGGCCACCGACGTCCTGGCCCAGCAGACCAACCGCATCGCCGACCTCACCGTGCAGGCCGGCGCCACCACTGATCTGCTGAACAAGTTCCCCTCGATCGCCGGAACCGATACCAGCGGCCGCAGCGTCATCGCCGATATGAACACCCTTGCCGGTGCGTTCAACGACGTCGCGACCGATCCGAACGTCAGCCTGGCCGAATTGAACCGGCTCCTGCCGCCGGTCATCAAAGCGACGGCCGGCCACTCGATTTCGTTGCGCGGGAGTATCGACCGGCTGATCCTCGGGCACATCCCCGACATCGGTTTCGCCGGAGACTCGGGCTATCACGGGCCGAAGTGGTCGACGTACAACCAACTCATCGGTTCGTTCCAATACACCCTGTACCGGTTGCAGGAACGCGTCGTCGGCCGCGGACCGAATGTGCCGCAGGTTCCGGTGGTACCGGACCCGACCCACGCGGGCCACTGGCAGGTCGCCGGGCAGCCGCCGGGCCCCACGGCTCCGGGTGAATTCGTCCAGCCCGCCGGCCCGCCGCCCGGGCCGACGCCCGCCGGGGCGGCGTCGACAGGTCCGACCCCGTGATCGGGCCGATCGCCGACGGGATCGTCGGCACCGTCAAGGCGTTACACCGCAGGAAGGCCTGGCTGTCCGGGATCGCGCTGGCCATGACGCTCGTGATCGGTGTGGCCTACCTGTTGCTCGGTGCGCTGCGGTGGAATCCGCTGCGCTCCACCTACAACGCCACCGTGGAGCTTCCGGCTTCGGGCGGTCTGCTGGTCAACCAGGACGTGACGTTGCGCGGCGTGCCGATCGGCAAGGTCACGAAGTTGTCGCTCGTTCCCGACGGCGTCAACGCCGAGGTGCGGCTCAATTCGGCCACGCAGCTGTCGCGGACGACCAAAGGCCGGGTGGCCGGACTCTCGGCGGCCGGCGAGCAGTACATCGACTTCGACGGCGGCAACGGCGAAGCGCCATTCCTCGCCGACGGTGCCGTCTTGAAGCGCGGTAGCACCGATGTGCCGGTCACCCTCGGTGAACTCCTGGGCCATTCCGACGGGATGCTGAAGCAGATCGACACCGAGAAGATGGAGATCATCAAGGCCGAACTCGGCATGACCACCGAGGGTCCGCAGAAGATCCGCGACATCGTCGACGGCGGCACCTTTCTGATCTCCACCCTGGACGGTGTCATCCCGCAGACCACCCGGCTCCTCAACACGAGCCGGATCACGTTGCAGCTCGTCGCCGACAAACAGGAGGGCATGGGGGTCGCGACGGCGAACTTCAACGAGACCTTCTCCGGGGTGAACCGGATGGTCGGCGGCTTCCGGGAACTGATGCGGGTCGCTCCCAAGACCTTCGATGCCACCAACAACCTCTTCGGTGACAACTCCGATGCCATGGGTCAGCTGCTCGGTGATCTGGTGACCACCACCGAACTGCTCTACCTGAGGGTGCCGGCGCTCAACGCGCTGTTCCCGACCTACCGGGGATCGCTGCTCGACGCGTTGGGAACGATCATCCACGACGGCGGGTTCTGGATGAACTTGGATATCTATCCGCGTTACACCTGTGACTACGGAACGCCTCGCCAACCCCCGGCTGCGGCGGACTACCCGGAGCCGTTCAAGTACACCTACTGTCCGCACGACGATCCCGCTGTCCTGATCCGAGGCGCGAAGAACGCGCCGCGCCCGGCCGGTGACGACACCTACGGACCGCCGGCGGGGGCAGATCTGGGCGAACGGACCGCACCATCGCCGGAGGGACGGTTCTCCATCCCCACCCCGTACGGCGGCCCGACCCTGCCGATCGAACCGCCCCGCTGATGCCGCACAGGAGACGTAGACCAAGATGCCACTCATGACCGATGAAGGGGACAAGACCGTCCAGACCGACGCCGATGACGTCGTGGTGTCCGTTGAGGAGACCGAGCTCGTGGAGGTCGCCGAGTCCGGGAATCCTGTCATCGACGAGGTTTCGTCCGGTGACGAGCTCGTGGTCGCGCCCCCGAGATCCCGCCGGCTGAACCCGCGGATCGCCGCCGTCGTGGCCGGATTCGCCGTTCTGCTCGGCGGCACCGGGTTCCTCGGCTGGCAGGTTTGGCAAGACCGTCAACTCAAGGCGGCCGCCGAGGAGGCCCAGCGCGCGGCGGTCAGCTACGCCCAGGTGCTCACCAGCATCGACTCGGACAAGGTGGACGAGAACTTCAAGGAGGTCCTGGACGGGGCGACCGGCGAGTTCAAGGACATGTACACCCAGTCCAGCGTGGAACTGCGCCAGTTGCTCATCGAGAACAAGGCCACCGCGCGTGGCGTCGTCATCGAGTCCGCGGTCCAGTCGGCGTCCAAGGACAAGGCCGTGGTGCTGCTGTTTGTCGACCAGTCGGTCTCCAACGCGAAGCTTCCCGACCCGCGGATCGACCGCAGCCGGATGAAGATGACTCTGGAGAAGGTCGACGGGCGTTGGCGGGCAAGCAAAGTCGAACTCCCCTAAGTTAGGCGGACAAACCCATGCGGATGGCCGGACTCGTCAGTGTCGTGATCGGCGGCGCGGCTATGGCCGTTCCCACGCCCGTCGCGTCGGCCTCGGTGGTGTCGTTCTGCGAACAGATCGGCGGGCAGTGGAACGGCCAGTATTGCCATGCCTCGGTGATGTCCGAACGCAAGGCGGTCCGAGAGATCGACATCGCCATCCCGGCTGAGGTGGACGGTCCGATCGGCGGCGCGATCGGCGCTTACCTGAGCACGTTGATGAACAACTGGCAGACCGCCGCCGTGCACATGAACCAGAACAGCAGGGGCCGAGCGGATTTCGAGATCTTCCAGCACGGCGGCATCCGCAGTGTCGTGTTCCACGAGACCTACGACTCCGAGAGCACCGGCCGACTCGAGGGGCCGGCCATACAGAGCGCCTATCGGACGTTCGTCTTCGACCAGGGCAGCGGACGGCAACTGCAATTGTCCGACGTTGTCGATCCCGGTGCCGTCCCGACCCTGGGCGCGCCCTTCATCCAGGCCGCTCTCGACGCTGCACCGCCGCCGCACCAGCCCAACACCTACCCATTCATTCCCGAGCGATGGACGCCGGACAAGGTGTTCTCCGGCGGTTACAAGGCCTGGGCGCTGACACCCGGAGAGCTTCTTTTGTACATGCCGGACTACCCGGTCGCCCGGGACACCCCGATCGACTTCACGACGGGCGCCTGGATCTGGTCGATGACCGGGGGAGTCGTTCAGCCGCGTATTCCGCTGAGCGCCTTGGCCCCCGCGCTTCGGCCGGGCATCTAGTTCTCACCGGGTCAACCAGATCCCGTCGACGTCCGCCACCCCCGCGGGCACGCTGCGTAAGACGCCGTCAAATGCCTCCGAACGGATTCGGGCGTCAACGTAGAGCAGGGCGACGACTCCCGCGGTGAAGGGGGTGGTGATGATCTGGCCGATCGCCTGGCCGATCGTCACGACGGCCCATTGCATCGGAGTGGGCGTGTGGGGGCCTCCACCGCCGAAGGAAACCACCTGACCGACGATCTCGAAGGGGATCGAGATCACGCCCGCGACGACGACGGCGACGATCGCGGCCAGCACCCGGATGCCCAGGATGCGCCAGAACTGCCGTCGAGCCAGCCCCACCGAGCGGGCGATTCCGTCGGCAACGGACTTGCGTTCCAGGACAATCGCCACCGGTGCCAGCGAGAGCACGGTGAACAGCACCGCCAGGGCGGCCATCAGCAATAGCACCAGGGGGATGCCGACGAGCGCGGCGAGGGCGCCGTCGGCGGCCCTGGCGACTCCGGCGATCGCCAGGATGACGGCGCCGATCATCATCAGCGCCGCCACGATCTCCAGCAGGCTGAGGGCGACCAGTGCGGGCATCCGGCCGCGGACCTGCCGCCATGCTTCGGCGACGGTGATCGACCGCCCGAGGACGGCCCGCGCGACCACGACGGTCAGCATCCCGGAGAGAAGGATGGTGGCCAGCAACGTCACCGTCGTGCTGGTCAACAACCCCGCGACCGTCGCGGCATCACCTGGTCCGGTTCGCGAAACCAGACCGATGACCACACCCATCGCCGAGGTGATCAGCACGACGACCGTGGTCATGCCCAGTGTTGCGGTCGGATTGGCGCGGATGTAGCCGACCGCACCGTTGAAAATGTCGCTCAGCGACAACCGGTGCAACGGGATGATGCCCGGCTGGTAGGGAGTGAAACCGGGGTAGCCGCGATAACCCGGCGGCGGATAGCCCGGCGGGGGATACCCGTATCCCGGGGGCTGGTAGGGGGGTTGACCAGGCCATCCGGGGGGCGGCCCATAGGGGCCCGGCGGCGGTGCGGTCACCGGCCGCCGCCTCCGACGTCGATGTTCATTGGGACCATCCTGTCGACCGGGGTGCCATTTCTCAAACCCGTCGCCTGCCGTTTCGCGCCGCGCGTAGCGTAGGACGGCATGGCGGAACTCAAAGAACGGCTGCGGACCGATCTCACCGAGGCGATGAAAAGCCAGGACAAGCTGCGGACGGCGACCTTGCGCATGATGCTGGCGGCCATTCAGACCGAGGAGGTCTCCGGCAAGCAGGCGCGTGAACTCTCCGACGAGGAAGTCCTCAAGGTGCTGGCTCGCGAGTCGCGCAAACGCGGCGAGGCCGCCGAGATCTACACCCAGAACGGCCGCGGTGAACTTGCCGCCGAGGAGCACGCCGAAGGCCGGATCATCGACGAGTACCTGCCGACGCCGCTGACGGACGCCGAGGTGGCCGATGTGGCGGACACCGCGATCGCCGAGGTCGCCGAGCAGATCGGCGAGCGGCCATCGGTCAAGCAGATGGGTCTGGTGATGAAGGTGGCGACGGCGATCGCGGCCGGGAAGGCCGATGGGACCCGACTGTCGGCGGCGGTCAAGGAACGTCTCTAAGCAGCCTGCGCCGCCGGCCCGGTAGCGTGACGGCGGTACTCGAGGTGAGGGGTATGAGATGGAAGTGGACGCCATCGTCGTGGGCGCCGGAGTCGCCGGACTCGTCGCGGCCCACGAACTGACCAGCCGCGGAAAGAAAGTCGCTCTGGTCGATCAGGAGAATGCGGCCAACATCGGCGGCCAGGCGTTCTGGTCCTTCGGTGGACTCTTCCTGGTGGACAGCCCCGAGCAGCGGCGGATGGGGGTCAAGGACTCCTTCGACTTGGCCTGGAGCGACTGGCGGGGCAGTGCGGCGTTCGACCGCCTCGATGACGAGGACGCGCTGGCGGTCCAGTGGGCGCGCGCCTATGTCGAGTTCGCGGCCGGCGAGAAGAGGTCCTGGCTGCAGGGCCACGGCATCACGCTGTTGCCGACGGTCGGCTGGGCCGAGCGTGGCGACCTTCGCGCCGACGGGCATGGCAACTCGGTGCCCCGTTTCCACGTCGCCTGGGGAACCGGAACCGGTGTCGTCGAACCGTTCGTGAACTCCGCGCTCGAGGCGGCCGCCCGTGGCCGTGTCGTGCTGCATCACCGCCACCGCGTCGACGAACTCGTCATGACCGGCGGTGTGGTGACCGGAGTGCGCGGTGCGGTGCTGGCCCCCGATGACGCCCCGCGGGGCGCGCCGAGCAACCGCGATGTGGTGGCCGATTTCGAGTTGCAGGCGCCGTGCGTCATCCTCACCACCGGCGGTATCGGCGGCAATCACGACATCGTGCGCCGCTACTGGCCGGAACGGATGGGGACGCCGCCGCGGTCGATGATCACTGGTGTGCCAGCCTATGTGGACGGCCGGATGCTCGACATCGCCGCCGGCAGTGGCGTTCGGCTGGTCAACCGGGACCGGATGTGGCACTACACCGAGGGTGTGCAGAACTGGGACCCGATCTG
>SXGR01328792.1_pt1 | contig 15889 bp, 15 predicted proteins | sample 3174711 | NCBI WGS metagenome assembly SXGR01 (sample SAMN11356860, study PRJNA531348) | freshwater metagenome | isolation source: freshwater sample F1-60 | place: China: Fuxian Lake, Yuxi | collected 2017-12-25
ACGAACTCGTCGTCCCGGCGGCGATACTGCAGCCCCCCTTCTTTGATCCGTTGGCTGATGACGCGGCCAACTACGGCGCGATTGGCACCATCATCGGTCATGAGTTCAGCCATGGCTTTGACGATCAGGGTCGTAAATTTGATGGCACCGGACGTCTGCGCGACTGGTGGCAGCCCGACGATGTGGCGCGTTATGACACGCGCGCGCAACGACTGGTGGAACAATTCAACGCCTACGAGCCGATTCCTGGCACGAAGATCAATGGTCAACTCACTCTCGGTGAGAACATAGCGGATGTCGCCGGCGTGACAATGGCCTACCGCGCCTACCTTCGTTCCCTTGAGGATAAGGCCCCTTCCAAAAACGACCAGAAGATCAACGGCTTGACCCGCGAACAACGTTTCTTCATCGCCTTCGCACAAGTCTGGCGTGGCAAGACACGCGAGGCTGCAGAACGAGAGCGGTTGTTGACCGACTCCCACTCACCGCCGAAGTATCGAGTCCTTGGGGTACTGCGGAACGTACCGGAATTCCACAACGCCTTTGGCGTTAAATCGGGTGACGGCATGTGGCTACCTCCCGAGGAGCAGGTGAAGATCTGGTAGGGGTGGTGCCCGATGAAGCCTGGGTGCATAGTCGGGTCTCGCTCAACTTGATCCGAATGGAGGCAGACCATGTCCAATAGCCGTCGTACCTTCATGCAGTACCTCACCTTGGCGGCTGTCAGCGCAGCGACCCTGTTACGAGGTCGCGATGCACAGGCCGCACTCGCTACGGGCAAAGAAGCCGCCGGACTCGCACCGCCGTGGCCCGAGATGACCTATCGGACCCTCGGATGCACGAACTTCAAGGCGAGTCGCTTGATCTTTGGCTGTGGTGCCGCGTTGTCGTCACGTCGTCAGGATCGCCTTCTTCACACTGCGTTTGATGCCGGCATCAACGTTTTTGATGTGGGCTATAAACACTACTACGACAAGGCGGAGAAACATCTCGCGCCTTTCCTCAAGGCACGCAAGGACAAGATTTTCCTGATCTCCAAAGCACAAGTTCCAGTGGATCGAGCCTGGAATGAAGAACCCACAGCCACTGAACTGAAAGAAGCGGCAACACGCTGGAGCGCCTTCCTTGATGAATCGCTGCAAGAAATGCAGATTGATCAGGTGGATGCGTACTACCAGATGGGTGCTAACAACGTAAAGGTGGTCGGCAGCGAAGAAGTGCGCCGCGCCTTTGAAAGTGCCAAGGCGGCGGGCAAAGTCAAGCACATGGGCCTCTCCACCCATCAGAACGCACAGGCGGTACTTGAGACGGCCATCGCCACAGGTGCCTTTGACCTCGTCATGATCGCCGTCACGCCCGGTGGCTGGTATGACTGGGAAACCAAAAAGGTCATGCCGCATTCACCACCCATGCATACCCTGCGACCGTTGTTCGACAAGGCCCGCGAGTCGGGTATCGGGTTGATCGGCATGAAGGCCGGACGGTTCCTGGCGGGGCGCATGTATCTTGGCGCGGGCAACGCCGATGCTTTTAATAGTCAGTACACCGATGACTTTCTGAAGGCACAGTTGTCACCCTTCCAAAGGAGTTATGCCTATGTCCTCGGGCATGGGCTTGATGCGGTGAATGCAGACATGCAGAACTTGGTACACCTCAAAGAGAACTTCGTCGCTGCTGCAACATCACATACCTGGTTCCCGGATGCACCGGGGCAGGCGGTGGCGTAAGCAGTCAGTAGTAGCGGCTTCCAAGCCGCGAAAATAAACTCGAAAGATCAAATAGATCGCGGCTTGGAAGCCGCTCCTACGAGACTGATCCAAGCCCTCGATGCGCACCCTTTTCTACCAACCCAACGCCGGCATTGCCGGCGACTTGCACCTCGCTGCCTTGATCGACCTCGGTGTGCCACGCGAGCACATCGAAACCGAACTGTGGAAGCTTGGTCTTAAGGGTCAGTTTAGTCTTGATGCACAACCAGCCAGCAAGATGGGCATTGGCGGTACCCAAGTACACGTGCGTTACCTCGACCAAGCCGATCATCGCGGTTTCAGCACCATCCACCAAATGATCATCAAAGCGGCCTATCCTGAAGGCATCACCCGACGCGCGCTTGCCATCTTCCGTCTCATCGCTGAAGCCGAAGCCAAGATTCACCGCTCGACCATTGACGCCGTGCACTTCCACGAAGTGGGTGCCATCGATGCACTCGTGGATATCGTCGGCAGCGCCATCGCCCTCGAGTGGCTCCACGTGGAGCATCTTGTTTGTGGACCGGTAGAAGTCGGCGCAGGCCAGGTACGTTGTGCACATGGCCTGTTACCTGTCCCGGCACCCGCGACACAGGAGATTCTCGCTGGCGTTCCATGCACTTACGGCGGCGTTCAGGGTGAAGCGACAACACCGACCGGAGCTGCGATCCTCAAAGCAAGCATCAACGAGTATCTGCCCCAAGGACTGTTTACACCGGAAAAAGTCGGCTATGGCGTTGGCCAAAAGGATTTTCAAATTCCCAACGTTCTCCGTATCGCATTCGGCGAGTATCAGCCACGCAAAGCTTCAATCACCGCAGCCGCACAGACCACACACTTCAAGCTCGAAGCCAATATCGATGACATGACGCCAGAAGCGTTTGAGCCTTTGTTACTACGCCTCTTCGCCGCCGGTGCCAGCGATGTCTATCACACACCCATCATCATGAAGAAGAGCCGGGCGGCGACTTGTCTCACTGTGCTCAGCGATGCAGCGCATCGGCGGGTGCTCGGTGATCTCCTGCTCAACGAATCCACCACTATTGGGCTCAGGGAAGTCGCTTTCAACAAGCGGCTGCTGTCACGTGAGGTCCTTACCATCACGACATCCGTCGGTACCGTCAACGTGAAACAGGTGGTGCAACCCGACGGCCGACGTCGGCACAAGATCGAACACGACGATGTGCTGCGCCTCGCTACAGAGCTGAACATCGACTACCGCTCCTTGCGAGAACGGCTCGAACGGGAAGTAGCGGAACAGATCGACCTCTCATGACGGCCATGACGCTGCTGTCAGGCAGCGCCAGTTAATGATGGTTGCATGGTTGTCCTGGTGGCTGAGCCGCGGGCAAGCCACATCAACCCAAGGGTTTTTCCTCGCCGGTCGTTCACTTACTGCGCCAGTCATTGCCGGCTCGTTGATCATGACAAACCTGTCCACGGAGCAGATGGTCGGGCTCTCGGGTTCCGCTTACGCATTCAACTTAAGTTCCATGGCCTGGGAAGTGACTGCAGGTCTCGCTTGTATCGTCATGGCTCTGGTGCTGTTGCCGCTGTACCTCAAAGCGGGTTACACCACGCTGCCGCAGTTTCTGGAATCCCGATTTGATGGTCGCGTCCGCCGCGCCACAGCCGCCTTGTTTGTTATGGGCTTCACCTTTATCACGTTGCCTGCCGTTCTCTACTCGGGTTCGATGGCGGTACTCGCCCTCACCGACATGGCTTCGATCACAGGCTACGACCACAACACCGCACTTCTACTGACGATGCTTACGGCGGCTTTCATCGGTGGTGCGTTTGCCGTCGCTGGTGGGCTTCGTGCGATCGCCATCTCCGATACGCTCTTTGGTGTAGGCCTGCTGCTCGTCGGTTGCCTTGTGCCCATCCTGGGTTTGATCCGACTGGGTGATGGCAGTTTCTTCATGGGACTCTCCATGCTCCGCGAAGTCCATCCGGAAAAACTCAACGCCATTGGCGCTGCAACGGATCAACCATCCTTTGCCACGGTGTTCACCAGCATGTTACTCGCCAACCTTTTTTACTGAGGGACGAATCAATACGTTATTTAACGGGCACTGGGTGCTCGAGATCTGGCTGAAGGACAAAAAGGCGTACTGATCTCGGGTTACTTCAAACTGCTCGTACCCTTGCTGGTGATGATCCCTGGAATCATCGCCTTTCATCTCTACGGCGATGCGCTTCCCAGTATGGATGCGGCTTACCCGACCCTCGCACGTGATGTTTTGCCCACCGCACTGCATGGCGTCTTTCTCGCCGTCGTCATCGAACTTGTGGCAAGTTCCTTCAACAGTCTCGTGAACAGTGCCGCGACGTTAATCTCTGTTGATCTCTTGCCACAGCGAATCGCCGACCGCTCCGTCTCGAGTGCCCGTGTGCAGAGCATGCTGATCGTTGGCCTTTCATTCATTATTGCCATGCAGTTGCCCGATGCGACTGAAGGGTTGTGGCAACTCATTCGTCGCTTCACCGGTTTCTACAACATTCCGATCATCGCGCTGGTACTGGTGGCGCTGCTTAACTGCCCGATCGATCCACGCGCTGGATTAACCGTCATCGGCTTGCATGTGTTGATCTATGGGCTGTGCACGTTTGTGATCGATACCGGCATCCACTTCGTTCATCTGTATGCCATCTTGTTTGTGCTCGAAACCGGATTGATGTTGTTATGGCCGCGACCGGTTTGTGCATCTCTGCCACCACTGCCGATGAAATCACCCGTTGATCTCACCCCGTGGCGCGGACGAATACCCGCAACCTGGCTCTTGATCGCTTGCATCATGGGCCTCTATGTTCTCTTTTCACTATTAGGAATCTCTGCATGACCACGGAGTTTTTCATCTTCTGCCGCATATGCGAATCGCTGTGGAGTGGAAGAATCTAAATCCGGATCAACAGCGTCTCCTCGCCACGTATCAAAATCGTTAGTCGACATTCGATAAATCGCGACAAACACGTCTCGCCACTGGTGCCGATCGTTGGCTCACGATGGACAAGGATCAACGGCAGCGGTTTGCGGCCCGATATGATCGCTGGAAGTCTCTCCATTCAACCGACCAAGCGCGGCTGCAACAACGTTTTCGGATCTATCGAGACCTCACACCCGGCCAACGGCACCGTATGCGCGAACGGCTGCGGGAGTTCAATTTGCTGGCGCCGGAAAAGCGTCAGCAGCTGCGCCACCAGTTCCGGCAGATGAAGCCGCGAGAGCGCGCTCAGGCGCTCGAGCGAATGCGCAAACAAAGGGACCGAATGCGGGAGCGGCGCCAGCGGGACTAGGTTCTTTATTTTGTCAGGCCATCGACGCATACAACGCCCGAATCAACCTTCCTGCACGTGTATCGTCGTTGAGATTCATCTGCATCTGGTTCATGACGTAAGCAACGCCCAAGCCACGCGCCGGATCTGCAAACGCTACAGAGCCACCCGCACCGGCATGCCCAAAGCTGGCTTCATGTGGGCCGTATTGCTGTTCGGTGTTGAGAATCATGCCGCGACTGCGACGCAACGGTCGGCCAAGCACGAGATCCTCAGACAAGCCCACTTCTTCTTTCGCCATCTCAGCAACGGTGTCGGCCCAGAGCAGTCCCCCGCCGCCACTCGCCACAGTACCGTAAATCGTCGCAATACCTCGTGCACTCGCTTGTCCGTTGGCCGCTGCGATTTCCGCGGTTCGCCAGGCTGCACTCGACGCGTCTTGAAACGGGCGTATAGAGGGATTCTGGAGTGCCACTGGATAAAGCTTCGGCATCTTCAAAGCCAGCATCGCACTCATATCCGGCTGCACACGCGCATGGTTCGGGCCGATCATGTCAGAGACACGGTGGTGTTCCGCTTCAGGTAGACCGATCCATGCATCAGCCTTGAGCGGTGCTGCAATTTCGGTCGCAAAGATCTCACCTAGGGTTCGACCAGTTACGCGTCGAGCAATCTCCCCGGGTAGATACCCCCAATTGATGGCGTGATATCCGGCGGCCGTTCCCGGCGTCCAATAAGGTTTTTGTCGTGACAGCAAGTCGATCATCTTCTGCCAATCGTAGAGGTCGGTTGCGGTGATCTTGGAGTCCACCCCACAGATGCCACCTTGATGAGACAGGAGTTGACCTACGGTCAGGCCATCTTTCGCGGCGATGAGTTCCGGCCAGTACTTCTTCACCGGATCGTCGTAAGAGACACCGGCATGTTCGACCACCCAGGCAAAGGCAATGGCGCCGAGACCCTTTGTCGTCGAGTAGACGTTGACCAAGGTGTCCTCGGTCCAGGGCGTGGTGCATCCGCGGTCTTTAAAACCGCCCCAGAGATCGATGAGCACTTCACCATCTTGAACCACACAAAAGCTCGCGCCGACATCGGCGTCTTGCGTGAAGTTCTTTTCGAACACCTCGCGTACACGTTCGAACCCGGGACGAATCGTGCCGTGAATGGGGAAGTCCATGGATGCTCCGACTGAGACTTGGAATGAAGACCGGATCATAGCCGAGGCCGCGTCCCGACTGCCGCCCGGAATAAACACCCATACAAAGAACCCACCGCATTCCTTGTCTCGCTAAGGACGCCCCCGTACCATGCCCGCCACGCCCAGGTGTTGGAATTGGTAGACAGGCTGGATTTAGGTTCCAGTGTCCTTGTGACGTGCGAGTTCGAGTCTCGCCCTGGGCACCAACCTCACTTCGCGAAGCGAAGTGAGGGAGCACAGCAGCGACTTCGCGTAGCGAAGACGCGAGTGGGCAAACTCAGGCAGCGCGGGCAAGCTCTTGACGATCGAAGGAGTGAGCGGGTTGGTTCTCACGAAAAGAAGACACTTAAAGGGACAAGCACCTCGCGATGCAAAACGCATCAAGCAAATTGGGCTCTCGCCACTTCGCGCCGCGAAGTGACTGCCGCCTCCTGCACTTTGGTTATCGCGCAACACTTCGTGTTGCGCGATAACCAAAGTGCTACGCCCGGATGGTGAAACAGGTAGACACAGGGGACTTAAAATCCCCAGACCCTAACCGGTCGTGCCGGTTCGATTCCGGCTCCGGGCACCAAGTCACAAAGCACCAGACGGTGTTTGCCCTACCATGAGCAATCATGGGTATACCTTCCGCTCAGCGGGTTTTTCCTGGGCTTTTTGTGCTGTACGTCACAGCATCGATTCCGGCTGTGTATGCCGCATCTTCAGAATTCCGTGGCATGGTCCACATCGGTGCTGCCACAGATCATTCTCGTTCAGATGAGCTCACCAGCCGTCTGAACAAACTTCCGCTTGGCGCCGAACAACCTTCCGCGCGAGTCGCAATGCGTTTCGATGCTGTGATCAGTGACTTCGCGATTCACGCCAACGCCGACATCGACAGTCACCGCACGAGCCTCGCAGATCTGCACGAAACCTGGCTCGGTTGGCACCCAATTCCTTCCGGACCCTGGCGCGTACGTGCACGTGCGGGGGCGTTTTTCCCGGTTTCAAGTTTCGAAGTGGGTTACGACCAGATCGGTTGGGGTGCGGAACGCACCGTTTCAGGCTCTGCCATCAACAGTTGGATCGCAGAAGAAATTCGCATTCTTGGTGCTGAACTCACCACACAATGGCGCGGCGCTTTAGTCGGGTCACCTCACGAGTTCACGACGCGACTTGGACTCTTCGGCGGCAATGATCCTGCGGGTACACAAATCGGCTGGCGCGGTTGGCACGTCGGCAATCGCACAACAGGGCTCTTCCAGAATCTGCGTATCCCGGACCTGCCGGTCTATAGCGCGGACGGTCCCTTTGCGAAGCAGACTCACACCATCCAACTTTTTAGGGAAATCGATGGCCGTCCAGACTATTACACGTCCGCGGGATACGCCTACGACGGACGAGTCGAACTGGAAATTCTGCATTACGACAACAGAGCCGACCCACTCATCATCAAAGATGGCCAATATAGCTGGCAGACGCGATTCGACCATGCTGCCGTCCGGCTGCACCTCGATCAGGCATGGATGCTCCAGGCGCAGGTCATACGCGGTAAAACGGTGATGGGAGGACATGCCATCGACGCCGAGTTTTCGACGTGGTACGTGCTCACCAGTCGACAATTCAATGCAGGGACAGCGACCCTCCGCCACGATCGATTCAAAGTGATCGATCATGATGGACTTTTTAATGACTCAAACGCTGAAGATGGTTATGCGTGGGCGCTCCCGTGGGCACAGCCCTTAAGTGTCTCGCTGCTCGTTTTGGTTGAAGCACAACAAGTAACGAGCGAGCGACCCGCCCGCACTTGGCTGCAGGATTCTGCTCGCCAAGTTGAAAAAAGCCTGATCTTTGAGGTCCGCTGGGCACTATGAACACTCGCGAATCACACCAGACCTAATCGCAGTTTGCGCACTTTCGGGCCATCCTCAGCTTTCGCCGCGCGAATGAAGAACGCATCCAAACTACACAGCGCATCGCAGTGGCCAGAAAGCACCCCATGGAGCGCTTCAGTAAAGTCCAGGCCAATGTTCTCGATCGCAAAGCCCAATCACCCTAGCGAGTCGGTATGTTGCAATCCCTGCTCGATCAGAACCTCCTGCTGCCCTACATCGCCGTAGCCACTTTGTTGGTCACCGCAATCATGTTGCGGATCGGATGGTCAATGAAGTCCTGGTTTGCGAAACGTCGCGAGGTAAATTTGCGTTATGAGCTTCGTGATGCAAAGGCCGCCACCCCCAACCTCGCTTCCACGTTGCGTTTGCGTGATGAAACTATCAAGCAACTCCAGGATGAGCATCGTGATTTGCGTACCGGGTTCGCCAACGTTCAACGCGAGAAGGAGGAATTTGCACGAAAACTGCAATCCACAACCGCGCATCTCGCCAGCTTGACCGAAGAACTGACGGCTTTGCGAGGGGGCAAGTCGTTCGCCAATTCATTCGATGTTGACGTCGACGAGGATGCGATCACTGCCACACAATACAACGAAAACCCCGCTCAGCTCCAAGAGTGTCTTAGCCGGGCAGAAGCCGCGTATACAAAACTCCAGACTGCACTGGCGGAGAAAAACCACCGCATCTCCACACTGGAAGCGTCCCTCACGAGTGCGACGACGCTCACCAGTGGACTCACACAGGTTCAGTACGACGCGCTGGCTGAAAAACTACAACGTGCGGAAACGACAGCCATCGCCCAGGAACAAAGGCTTGCTTCGCTCGAAGAACAGAAAAATATTCTGGAAAGCCTGGCGGAACGCCTTAGCCGCTCAAATCACGTCGTACGCGAAGCAGAACGAGAGGCACAATCGCTGATCCGTAAGCTCGAGCATGAACTTGAGGACACCACCAAAACCCTGAATGCTCGCGACGCGTCCATTCATCGTCTGTTTCAGGAGTTGCGTGACAATCAGGATGCCTTGCATGAAGCACACACACAGATCGCGGCGCTGCAGCAACAACTCTCGGATCGAGAACTGTTAGTCAGTCAACTGCGTTTGAACCTCGTCAACTAGCAAGCCGATCATGCGAAGCAGTTGAGTAAGCTCGCGGATGCACAAGGCGCTTTGGAAGCGTCATTACATTCCGCTCGAAGCAAACCGCGAACCGGATCAAGCCCATCCACATAACAATCCTACAGAAACAAAAAAAGGGTGGCACGACCCCCGCACCACCCTTACCCCCCCGTTCCGGATCGACGTTAAAGGGTCCGGACCTTGGTGATCTACCTCAGATCAATAACCGAAGTGATGCTGCACGCGGTGCCAAACGATCTTGGCGATACGGCGGCCATACTTGCGGGAATCAAGGTCACCATCCACGAAGTGGATGCCACCGTAACGTCGCGACATGCCCGCTTCATCCGCGGCTTCGCTGAAGGTCGACCAGCTCAGCGAGACGTTGGTGCGGGGTGTGACGCCCGGTTGAACCCGTGAAGCGCCTGCAGCGAAAGAATGCTGGTGTCCAAAGAAATCACTTCCGGTGAACTTCTTGAGGATCTCAGCCGCAGCCGCGGAGAACGCACTGTGTCCTGACAGATATTCCGCAAACGGCGGGGTCACAAACGTCATGACCTGATAGGGCTGAAACTGTTCGCCGAGGATCGTCTGTGTCCCACGACCCGGACCACCCCACGCTTCGATCTTCTCACCTGCATGCATCGAACGAATCGTCGTAATCGGTCGGGCGGAGTCAAACATCACCTTCGTCCCCCAGCACGTGATGCTGGTATCGAAAAGTGCATTAGAGAGCGCGAACATCAAGCGCATGTCTTGATCGAGACGGTGGCGGTCACGCTACGAGATTTCCTGGGCTAACGCCATCCAGTGACCCGGAGGTGTTTCTGATCCGGGACCATCTGCCCAGTATTCGGAAATCACTTTTTGTTGATCCGTCAGACGGCTGCTATAGGAAACCTGCTCGCGGTTCTGGTTATCAAACTCCTCCTCGTCGGTAGTTGCGGGGCCAACACGACCGGTGCTGCGCAGAATGCTCTGGCGAACGGGTTCAATCACCTGCATGTTCCAATCACGAAGCGCAAACGGCGTCACCTGCCCCCAATGCGGTGTCAGGAACTTTTGTTCAACAAACTCACCTTGACCATTGGGTACCCGCAGCGGTTGACAACGGTTGGGGTCAGCGATGTGATCGGGTGTGTTTACCGGCTGATAGTCGGTCCAGTCGGAATACGGTGCACCCTTGTTCATCTCACCCAGCTGGTTCGACTTGTCACCGCGTCGATAAGCGAGCACCCGCGAACAGGCGACGTTACTGATCCCGGCGGGTGTTTTGAGATCGGTGCTGGTGGTATCCGGGACATACCCTTGAGCCTTGAGCAACGTGTCGAAATACGTCTGCTGGGTGGTTCCGCGGAATAGGTCTTTGGCGGCGAGCCACGCAGCACGCGCCACCGACTCTGCCTTGGCGCCTTTCTTGTTAAACGAGACTTTAAAGTTGCGTGGAGAGCGGGTCGCCAGCGCATTCGGAATGTATGCCGACCAGGCATCGAAGGCGCAGGTATTGATGATCGCGAGGGCTCGCGCGGCTACCGGTGGCGGTGTTCGTGTGTCACGAATCGCCTGCAACGTGGCATCGTTCCACTGCAGGACCACATTCTCTGTGGGATCTATGCCTGGGTTCGCATGCACAGCTTGCATCAAGCCGAGTGCCAGTGTTCCACCCATGAACACCCGCCGGACGCGCATGATGGTCGAGGTTGGTGCACGAGGGATCGCGGATGAGTCGCCGCGAAGCTCTCGGTGAGGGGCTGAATTCATACTGCCGTAACTCCACTGATTTCAGGTTCGCGCGTGGTGCACGCATCGTGGAGATAGCTTGTTGCGAATCAGCTCACAGCAGTACGCGCGAGCTGTGAGGTGATTGCAATGCCAAAGCACACAAGAAAGACAGAAGACCTACGCCTGCAGTCTGGACGATGACAGCGTTTACGTTTTTGTTACAACAGCCGGCTACCCTAAACTACCCTGTGCAGCGCGGCGTTGTTCAAGCTCGGGCGACTAGAGCCGGACTATCTGAGCCCCGCCGCTCGGCGAGCGCTTGTGCCAGACGCTCTTCACTCTCCGGTCCGTTGCGGACCGCGTTCATAAACACCGAGAAATATCCTCTGTCGACAATCGCGCCGGAAGCCGCGATTTGCGGTTCAAGCAGTCGATGCAATTCAACCAGGTTATACCAAGGCACGTTGGGATAGACGTGGTGACCGATGTGCCAGTTGATGTTGTTCCAGAAGAATGCGTGCACCGGATTGGAAACAATGGTGCGGGTTCCCGCGAGTTGCCCCGCATTCCACGGCGTACCGTAGTGTTCAGCGATAAATCGCATAGAGTTGAACAAAGAGAAAAAAAACACCGGCCATAACCAGACTTCGAGTGTTTTGATCAATACACCGTGTTCCGACGCGATCGACAACACCAGCCAGCACACCGCGCCTTTGAGCGCAATTTCAAAAAGATGAATGCTCCAGAGCTTTGCTCCGAACTTTTGCGCTGGGTAAATGAAGTTGAAATGGATGAAGCTCAAAAGCCCGCCGATCAGGAGATACGCATAGAACAACAGGAAATCTGCGAAGCCGCGCTTGCCCATCGTGAAAGCGTCGGGATCCGCTGCAGACCGGTTGAAGCGGTGATGCTCGAGGTGATCTTCCTTGAACGTAATGAAGGTGACGAAGATCGGGATCATGGAGACGATGCCGAAGGCAAGATTGGCAAAGCGGCCGTGAAACATGGCGTTGTGGGTGGCGTCGTGCATAAACGTCACCATACTCATCCACAGGTAGCCGAGCGCGATAAATGCGGTCCAGCGAACCACCTCAGACGAGGTTTCCCAGGCCAAAACGGTCAAGAGCACCATCATCGCGGTGAACAACGGAATCTTGATCAGATTGGGCAACGACCGGTGCTCACGGAGCCGCTCGAGGTCTTCTTGTGAAATGCGGGGACGGGTGGTTTCGTTAACCATCAATTTATCCGGGGTGCTCGCCAAGTCGAAGCGGGAGGCTACCACGGGTTATTCCGCGGTGCCTGCCAATGCTGATGAACCGAACCGCCGAACACGGGACTATCCGTGCCGGCTCCGGATCCGGATGCGGCTGTTTGAATCTTCCAATTCCCCTTGCTCGATCAACGCATCTACTTGCCGAAGCACGCGTGCTTCGGCATCGGCCGTCGTGCGTGTCATGCCGACCATCCGGCAGACGCTGCGTGCCAGGTCCTCCCGAGAAGAAGCACCGGATGCATCCAATACGTGGCGGAGATTGCTCCCACGAGCGCAGTGTGGGAGCGAGCCTCAACAGTAACCGTGGCGCGTGTAGCCTCATCCAGACGACTCAGAAACTCGAGGTCGACGACCCGAGGTGGCAGTTCGGGTCGATGCTCCTTTCGTGCAGGCAAGGTATCCAGCGTGAAGATGACGTCGCGAATGACGGCCGGACTGAAACGCACCGAGATCACGAGCTCTTCAAGAGTTTCGTCGCCGGTGTTCGTGAGGGTGACATTGCGCAGCACCGGTAAGCCCAGATGGGTAGACGCAGCGCACAAGGTCGGCGCCAGATCCATAGAAATTCTCACGGCTGATTCACCGGCCACTGTTGCCGGTGCTTCCGTATCCCGGATTTCCCCCACGTCTAATCCTTAAGAAAAACAACTGGTTGTCGCCACCATGTGCAGCCCGGGTATCGAAGATCGGGTTGCCACGGTGGTCATGATTTGAAGTCACCGGGTTTTCCAGGCAACAGGATTCTGTCCATCGGGTTCAGCGCCTTAAGGCAATGGTGGATTTGCAAAATCATTGGAAGAGAAATCAATCCGTTGCAGGCGCCTGCTCCGCCTCATCGTCAACGTGGGCTTCGAAAGGCCCCCTGCCACTCATACGTGACGCATCAAGTTCAGCGGCTGGTCGGATTCAACAGCCGCACAGCTTCCCGCGCCTTATCACGCCATTCAGGTTCTACCTCCCAGCGCATGGTACGCAAAAGGTGCCAGCTTGCTCGCTCCGGTTTCCCTACAAGTCGATAGGCTTCCCCCAAAAAGAGGCTGATTCGCGGCGCCCCCGGAGCTTGCGCGTGAGCATGCTCCAGGGCAGCGATGGCCAGCTCAGATTCGCCCAAAAGAAAGTGAACAACGCCGAGACCGAAGTGCGCATCCGTGCGTGCAGGCTCCAGGGCCAATGCGGCCTGATACACCTCCACGGCCTGTTGCCACTGCGCTCGGCATTCGGGGTTGTCGTTCTCGCGGCAGGCCTCGACCATCGGCGCGTTCGATGACGGAGTAGCCGACGTAAGGCCGTGCGTCATCGCTGCTGCGTTCTACCAGCCAGTCAAAAGCATCGCGTGCAAAACCGGGGTGGATCGTCGAGCTGGCCATACCGAGTTGGTACGCGACTTCACCCGACTCGAGGCAGCCAACGGTCACAACGGCACTCGGTGCCGGCAGTGACAGCGCGATCTCCTGAATGGGGAACCGTCCGCGGTGGCGGTAGCGCCCGAAATCCCGCGCCAACTCCACCAGGTTTTCATCGAGTAATCGAACGAAGGATTGCACTGGCTCACCGCCTGCACGAAGAACCTCCAGATAGGCGTCAAGCACACTACGCCGATCAGCAAATCCAGCCAGATGGCCATGACGCAACAAATGGACGAGCAACCAGGAGCGCTGGTAGAAGTCGTGGATGGCCGTCCCTCGCGCATCCGCGCTTGAGCCCGTCGCCAATAAATCACGAAGCCAGACCGTGTCGCCGTCTGGAAGCGACGTGGGCGCATCGAGATAACGCACCTCATGTTCGTCCCAGTAGCCTTGCCGGTGCAGCCGCTCAGGTTGGTGTTTTGTTGTAGCACCAACTACCACGCCGCGCTCATTCACCGTGAGCGTCGCCAGAAAACTCGCAAGACCCTCTTCGTACCACAGCGGCCAGGCACCTCTCGGATCGTTACGCAACATGTGGTGTACGTATTCATGCATCAGGTTGCCGACGAGGTGTTCACCTGCGCTATCCGCTCCAACCGCCAACAGGTTTTCGTAGATGGAACCACACATGAAGCCGGCAAAACTTGGAGAATCAAAAACACGTTCAAAATCTCGGCGTTTGGCGAAGACGAGCACCTTGAGTCGTGGGCGTGAAACGGCATCTCCCTGCTCGAGCAGGGCGCTTGCCGCCCGATCGAATCGCTCAAGACGCACGAGCAGCGCCTCAGCTTGATCGGGAGGAAGATCGCTGATCAGGTCGAGATTCGGCATTTGAAAGTGGCACCAGGAGCGTTTGACCAGATCAAATGCAGCGGCGCTGTAGCTAGAAAAGAAGATGAGGCAAAACGGCAGAAGAGCGTGTCGTAGCAGGATCATCAGCGCCCCCGAATCCCCGATAACCGGACGTTAGCGCGGACCCTTGCCGCTGTCGATCCAATGAGCGAACTCACCGCAGGACTCGAATCCAGCTCGCGACGTTGAGCAATGACATCGCTGCTGAAGCCACATAGGTCAGCGCCGCCGCGCGCAGGATAGAACGTGCGGCAGGCAAATCCGATTGATCGAGGTATCGGCCGGTCTCCAGCACCGGCATGGCGCGACGAAAACTTGCATCAAGTTCCACGGGTAACGTCACCAGATGCAGCACCACCGAGGCACCAAGCACCACGACGGCCAGAGCCGCTTGCACCAACATAGCAATCGGCGAACGCACGACGATGAAGAGAACTGGCGCGGCCAACATGACGACGGCACCTACCTTTTGTAATCGAACCGCGATGTGAGCGAGGCGTTGTCGCCGCGCCAGCGCGGGAAAACCCGACGCATCCTGCATCGCATGGCCGACTTCATGAGCAGCCACAACCACTGCGGTGAGAGAGCGACCGTCGTGATTGTCTTTCGACAAACGCACGGCACGGTCGTTGGGATCGTAGTGGTCGCCCCGATCCGTTAGCTCAACCACCACTTCGGCAAGCCCCAGCCGATCCAGAACGTGACGAGCGAATTCGCCACCTGTACCCGGGAAATCGGTACGTTCGCGCGCATGGTGACGCATCACCCGCTTCACCCAGATTTGGGGCGCAAGTGCGAGCATCAAAACAGCGAGGGTGAAGATGATCACCATGCCTGTACGTCGACTCGCTTGATCACATCCGTTTTCAATTCACACAATCCGACTCTTCCGATCACCCCAATAACGATCACGAAGTGCCTTTTTGTAAAGCTTGCCCGTGGGAAGTCTCGGCAGCTCATCCGTGAAATCAATGGAACGTGGGCACTTCTGACGAGCGAGATTCGCGTGGCAGTAGTTCATCAGTTCCTGGGCGAGTTCCGGAGTACCCACTTGACCAACGAGCAACTGCACCACCGCTTTCACTTCTTCACCGAGATCGACGTTTGGCACACCAAACACTGCGGCATCGAGCACTTTGGGATGAGTAATCAACAGGTTCTCGCACTCCTGGGGATAGATGTTGACGCCACCCGAAATGATTATGAATGTCGCGCGATCTGTGAGATACAAATAGTTGTCGGCATCCACGTAACCGACGTCGCCGACCGTGGTCATGGTGCCATCGGGTGACGTGGCGTCTTTGGTTTTGGAAGGGTCGTTGAAGTACTGGAACGGCGTGGCGGTCTTGAACCACGCGGTACCGGATACGCCGAGAGGACAGCGCTTCAAGTGTTCATCGAGGATGTGGAGTTCAC
>SXGR01597900.1_pt1 | contig 15889 bp, 14 predicted proteins | sample 3174711 | NCBI WGS metagenome assembly SXGR01 (sample SAMN11356860, study PRJNA531348) | freshwater metagenome | isolation source: freshwater sample F1-60 | place: China: Fuxian Lake, Yuxi | collected 2017-12-25
CTCGGGACCCTGATCCGTCCGCAGCACCCGCGGCAGGCCGCGGACCGCGCCGACCCTATCGAGCACCCGTGTCACGTACTCGCCTGAGATGCCGTGGTCGACGGGGATATCGATCGCTTCCTGCGTGTAGTCATCGACGATCGTCAGGCACTTGAGCCGACGACCGTGCTCGAGGCTGTCGCTGACGAAGTCCATCGACCACACCTCGTTCGGCGCCAGTGGCACCTCGAGCGCACGACGCTCCACCGCCACGCCCCGCCGGCGCTTGCGCCGCGCCACCTGTAAGCCTTCCTCGCGGTAGATCCGCTGCACGCGCTCGCGGCTGACCGCTCCGCCTTCCCGACGGATCAAGGCGTGGTTGCGGCGATAGCCGAAGCGGCGACGCTGCGCAGCGAGCGACCTGATCGCCTCGCGAAGCCGACCCTGGTCACGGTCACCCGCCGCCCGATACCGCAGCACCGTGCGCGAGAGCCCCATCAGTCCGCACGCCCGACGCTCGGATATCCCGGTCTTCGCCCGCATCGCCTCGGCCAGCAGCTTCTTGAGCTTGTCGTTCTCGCCCTCGAGTTCACGCAGCCGCCGCGCATCGGCGACATCCATCTCGCCGAAGCGGCTGCGCCACTTGTAAAACGACGCATCGCTGAACCCGTGCTTGCGCCCGAGCTCCTTCACGGCCGACCCGGCCTCTGCCTGCTTCAGGAACCCGATTATCTGCTCGTCAGTGAATCTCGACTTCTTCATGCCCGATCTCTCCTTCGGAAATCGGACTCTACTCACCTTCCCGTGGCACTGAAATCGGGGGTCAGGTCACTGCGGCAGTCCGTTCTCTAAGGCTTCGGGCGTATGTAACTTAGAGCGCAGCGCGAGCAGACTAATGTTTCTATCAGGGTGGTTTTCCTGTCGGAGGGAAGAGTTGTCATGCAAGAGCCTACGCTGACTCGTTACGCGATTTCTGAGAGTCTCTTCAACAGGGTTGCCGGATACATTCCTGGCCTCGGCGTAAAAGGCGCTTTGCCGCCGTCAGCACAGAAGCCCTGGCAGAAATGGGTCGACGCGGAGCTTGGGTTCCGGAACCACTGGTACCCGGTTTTGTCATCGCGCAGCATTCCCGAGGGCGGGCATAAGGCCGTGAAAGTGCTTGGCGAGGACCTCCTTTACCTTCGGCGCGGCGGCAAGCTCTACGCCATTGAGGATCGCTGTGCCCATCGTGGCACTCGTTTCTCGGTGCGACCCTTGACCTTCACGAATGACACGATCACCTGTTGGCACCACACGTTTACGTTCGATCTGGGCGACGGTCGCGTTCGTTGCCTGCTTAACGACCCGAAGTCAGTGATGTGTGGCCAAAAGGGAATCAAGTCATACCCGGTGCGCGAGGTGAAGGGCGTAGTGTTCACCTTCATCGGCGACATGGCACCACCGCCCCTCGAATGTGACGTGGCGCCTGGATTTTTCGATGAAAACGTTGCGATCTGCGTCGCAGAACCCTACGTCGTCAAGGCGAACTGGCGCCTTGGCGCCGAGGGTGGTTTCGATCCTGGGCACCATTTTATTCACAACTGGTCGAATTGGGCTGCGTGCGCAGGCCTGCCGATGACTTTCGGCTGGGTGCCGAACAAGGAAGTGGTCGTCGAAACGAATGTCTATATGGCTGAAAAACTCGGTCCAAGTGGCTTCACGCGGCTGGCGTCAAAGTCCGACGTGACCTCCATGAGTGCCTGGATCCCGGGACGTAACGGCACGTCCGATTTCGAGGTCGTGCTGCCGATGGCGCGCGGCTTCTCGCCGGCGCAGCGTGAGGCTTACGAAAATAGCAGTTATGACGGCACGGTCGGGGGGTGGATGCCGGGCAGTCTCAAGGTCGACTGGTGGCCATCGCCCGGAATCGTCCACAACGAGTACTATGTCCCGCGAGATGCGAACTCCCACTACTACTTTCAGGTGGGGTGGTTCCGATCGGACGACCCGCAACTTCGTGAGGAGTGGGCCAACGGCGAGCTCGGGCAGGTGCGTTGGAAGATCCCGGTAGTCGACCAATTCACAATCGACGATGCTACCGCACGCGAAGCCACCCATGAGTTCTACGCTCGCGAGGGGGGGTGGCAGCAGGAGCGCTCTGCGCCGTTCGACACCGAGTTGCTGATGTGGCGAACGTTCTGCAGCGACCAGGCGCGTGGGGTGCAGAAGGTGGAGCACACCCTCGGCAAGTTCCCGCGCTGACCACATGACGGATAACACGTCCCTCACGCACCGCGACAAAGTCGTTGTCATCGTTGGCGGCACTGGTGCGATCGGCGGGGCAGTCGGACGGGCTCTAGCGACGGCAGGAGCCAAGATTGTTTTGGCCGGCCGGAACGAGCGGGCAGCATCTCGTAGCCTCGAGGCCATTCGCGGCAAGGGGGCGGATGCGGAATTCATCTCCGTCGACGTGACGCGATCGGCGGATCTGGAACGGCTGGTAATCGAAACAGTCGGCCGCTTCGGTCGACTGGACTGCGCTTTCAACAACGCGGGATGGGAAGGCACGGCTGCGGAAACCGCGAACATTGATGAGCAGGACTGGACGAGGATGCTCGACATCAAGCTCAGCGGCGTGTGGCGCGGAATGAAGTACCAGCTACGCCACATGATGGCACACGGCGGTGGTTCCATCGTCAACATGGCCGGCAGCTGGGGACTGGTCCCGGCGCCGAATTACGGCGCGTATTGTGCCGCCGCGCACGGGATCATAGGCCTCACGAAGACCGCTGCGCTGGAGTACGCTGCGAAGGGTCTTCGTGTGAATGCGGTCTGTCCGGGAGCAGTTGATACGCCGATGTTGGACCGGATGTTCCACGGTGACACCGCGGCGAAAGCCGGCTTCGGCGCGACTATCCCCATGGGCCGTCTGGCACGGCCGGAGGACATAGCAGGTGCCGTGCTCTGGCTGACTTCTGATGCAGCTTCCTATGTGACTGGCCAGGCGATCGGCCTGACCGGGGGGCGCGTAGTCGCGTGATGGCGCTCGATCCGGTACGACAAGCCTGGTACGAGGCGGCGTCGTCGCGGATTGACGAGGCGAGGATGCACCTCCTGATCCGCCGTCTTACCGACGTGCACAGCCCGACCGGAGCGGAGCGCGCGGTCTGTCAGCTCCTCGCTGAGGAGCTGACCGCATCGGGGGTGTGCGCGCATTACCAGGCGGTTCAGGGCGATTCTGGGAACTGCATCGCTCGCGTCCGGGGTAGCGGAGACGGGCCGACTTTGATGCTGTACTCCCCGATAGACACGCATCTCGATGCGGAGCCGGACCAGGATTTGCCATGGGTAGGCTCCGAGTTGCGTGCCGACATGCTCCCGCGGACGCTGGAGAGCGACGGTGTCCTGATCGGACTGGGATCTTCTAATCCCAAGTCGATGGTCGTCAGCATCGTGGAAGCCGTGCGTGCAGTGGTCGAAGCGGGTGTGCCGCTCGCTGGGGACGTCGTCGCGGCTTTTTGCGGTGGCGGTATGCCGTGGGTCGCAGTTCACAGGGGCAATGCCGGCGTCGGCAGCGGCGTGCGTCATCTGCTGTCGCACGGCGTCACAGCGGATGCAGCCGTCATCGTGAAGACGTGGGACGACGTCTACCACGAGCACCCGGGCATGGCGTGGTTCAGGATCACGGTAGCAGGCAGTATGGGCTACGCCGGCATCCCCCGCGGAATCCCGGAGTTTCGCAGCTCCATCGTGCCGGCCGCGCGATTGATCCTCGAGCTCGAAGACTGGCTGGTTGCGTACTCGGAGCGGCACCGCACTACTGAGATTCTGCCGCAGGGATGGATCTCAGCGGTGCAGGCGGGGTGGCGGACTAAGCCGGCTTTTCCGCCTGCTGCCACGGAAATCTACGTCGACATTCGGACCAACCCGGACCAGTCGCATCGGGAACTTGAGATCGAGCTGAAATCGTTCGTGCGATCCGTCGCCGAGCGATACGATGACATCGATGCTCGCGTCGAGATGGTTTTGTCGTCTCCAGGCGCGCGCACGGATCCCGGGCACTGGATCGTGAAGAGTGCGCTGCGCGCGTGGCAGGTCACGCACGGACGTCCTTATGCGGGACCGCCCGCGATGAGCGGGATCTCCGACGCGGCCAGCATCCAACGAGCTGGCATTCCGATCGTGCGGATCGGTTACCCATTCCGTTCGGGCGATGCGCTACCAGCGGAGTTTCGCGATGGCCTTGGAGGCATGGGCGCCGTGGCCGCCGCCGATCTGGTGTGCACCGTCAGGCAGATGATCCATATTGTCGTCGACACGTGCATGCGGACTCGCTCCGAACTGACTCGTATGCAATCTACCTGAGCAATTTCCACCGGGAATCGGAGATTATTTATGTCTCACATCAAGGGATTGGGGTATGTCGGCTGCCAGGTGTCCGACCTCGATGCCTGGAGCCGCTTTCTTGGTACGGTCTTTGGGATCGACGAGTGCGATGAGCAGGATCCGCGTGTCCACCGCTTCCTGCTTGGAAAGCGCGACCAATGGATTGTACTGGAGGAGGGTGCGCGCGACGGGCTCGCCTTCATCGGTTGGGAAGCACGATCGAGCGATGCTCTTGAGAGTCTAGCGACGGACCTGCGTGTGCGTGGGGTGCCCTTCAGTCGGGCCTCCGTCGACGTCTGTAGGCAACGAGGAGTATCCGAACTCATACAGTTGTCTGGTCCCGACGGGGTTGCAACGGAGCTTTACTGCCCGTCGGGCGCCGTCACTGCCCCGGTGAGAGCTGCGGCTCCGCGGCTCGGTCATGTCGTACTTGCCGCGAGCGATCGGCGGGCTACTGTCGAGTGGTATGGCTCCACATTCGGATTCCAGCTCAGCGACCACATCTTCTGGGATGACGTCGAGGCGTCGTTCCTGCGCTGCAGTCCGCGGCACCACAGCCTCGCTGTCACAAATCCGGTCGCCAACATGCAGGGTGGCGACCTCGGCCACTTCATGTTGGAGGTCGACTCCATCGACGCGGTGGGCAGCACCTACGACCGGGCCCGCAGCCTCGGCGTACCGATCGCATTCACGTTCGGGCGGCACTCGAACGATGGCTCCATCTCTTTTTACGCTTACAGTCCCTCCGGTTGGCTGGTTGAGTATGGCTACGGCGGCCGCCTGATCGATGACCCAGCATCGCGCCCGACGCTTTACGACGCTCCCAGCATCTGGGGCCACCGGCTGCGGCCCCCGCCCGGTGGTGACGCAACCAAGCAACGCTACTGAGGGCGGACCGATGGGATCCATCTGGAATGACTTGCAGGGCATAGAATTTCGGCAGGTGTTCTATAACGCCGGCGGGGTTCGTACGCGCGTGATCGAAGCGGGGAGGGGTACACCGCTCATCTTCCTGCATGGGACCGGTGGTCACGCCGAGGCCTATCTGCGGAACATCGCGGCACATGCGCAGCACTTCCGCGTCTACGCGATCGACATGATCGGGCACGGCTACACGAGTGCTCCCGACATCGATTACGAGATGCAGTGCTACGTGGATTTCCTGCGTAGTTTCGTCGACGCGATAGGCGCCGATCAGGTGACGATCTCGGGTGAGTCGCTGGGTGCCTCGGTCGCATCTTGGTTCGCAATCGCGGAGCCGACTCGTGTCCTCAAGATCGTTCTGAACACAGGTATTCTCCTGACGCCGAGTGCAGAGGGCGCAGCCGAACTCCGCGACCTGCTAAACCGTAGCCGGGCGGCAGCCGGTACGCCAACGCGCGAAGCGATTCGGAAGCGTATGCGGTGGCTCGTTCGGAGCGAGGAATCCCTCACCGACGAACTGATCGAAGCGCGATTGAGGATCTACAGCCAGCCGGGCCGCGCAGCGATCATCGGGCGTATCGCGGAGAAGAGTATAGGAGCATTGCTGGAGCCTGAGAGTAGTAACGCCTGGTACGGACGCCATCTGCTGAAGCAGATCCAGTGCCCGACGCTTGTGCTCTGGACGCGACACAACCCTGGCCAATCTGCGGCGGACGCAGCGGAGGGCGCGCGATTGATTCCCGACTGCTCGATGATCGTCCTAGAGAACAGCGCTCATTGGCCGCAGTGGGAAGAGCCGGACGCGTTTAACCGCGTTCACCTCGACTTTTTACTGTCCTGATGCTCTGGGCTGCTTGAGGCCTATCGACGCTAAGTCTTTGGACTTATGGATTCTATCGCTGGGAGTACTCACCATCGGACTAAGTCGCCTTAATCGTTAGGCGTTGAGATCAAGGGGTAAAGTGAATTATGATGACAACACACTTGATCGAGCTCGACCGTGTGTCGACGCTGTGCCGACTGGTTCCGCTACGTCGACTGGCAATTACGAGCCTCGTCGCGGCCGCGGTCTGCGTAGCCCTGCTCGCTCCGCAGGCAGTTGCTGAATCTGCTCAGGCCGAGGAACTCGGCGCGCTTGAGGAAGTTGTCGTCACCGCGAACAGGCGCGAGGAGTCCCTCCAGAGGGTGCCGATCTCGATAAACGCCGTCACCGGTGCGGCGATCGCCCGCGCTAACATAGCGAATCTAAACGACCTCGGCCATCTCGTACCAGGCCTGCAGATCCACAACGAGTTCGGCGTAGCTACGCCGCTGACATTCCTTCGGGGCATCGGCAACGCGAGCTTTGTGACCACCTCTATTACGCCGATCGGCTTTTACATCGACGGCGTGTACATCGGGCAGAACATCGCACAAGGTCTTGCGCTCTTCGATGTCGATCGGATCGAGGTGCTGCGCGGTCCACAGGGTACTCTCTTCGGGCGGAATACGACCGGCGGTGCGATCAACGTTATAACGCGCAAGCCGGCGCTCAATGCTGAGCTCGAGGGGGAAGCCAAACTGACCGTTGGGAACTTCCAGACGCTCAACCTCGATGCGTCGCTCGGTGGTTCGTCGGGTGAGAAGTTCGCGTATCGGGTCGCGCTCACCCGTCAGAGCGACGAGGGTGCCTTCCGGAACGTCAACCCGGATTTCGTGGTCCGGAACGGGGCTAAGGTCAGTGAAATCGACCTGAACTCAGCTCGAGTCCAAATCCTCTTGGCTCCGAGCGAAGGGGTTTCGGCGGTCGTCAGCCTCCACGGTGGCAACAGCGATGGTGGAAACGTGATCTCGAAGCCGGGCTTCATCCTCGGCAGCCCGCCGACCAACTGTCCGCCTGGCGCCGTATCCGGTGCGGTCCGGAACGGGTGCTCCGATCCTTACGGGTTCGGCATTCGGGGCACCCCGGCGACGCACGAGACGACCGAACAGACGATCAGCACGGAGATCGTCGACACCTATGGAGTTGCGGCGGAGATTAATTGGGCACTCGACGCACACACCATCACGTCGGTCACGGCGTGGGATTCGGCGGAACTTGAACGCCTCCACGACTCTGATGGCCACTCGCTGTCCTTTCTGACGAGTACGTTCCTGGCGGATACCAGCTACTGGAGCCAGGAATTCCGGGTCACCTCCGACTACGCTGGTCCGTTCAACTGGGTCGGCGGCGTATATTATTATGGCGATGAGAATGCGTCGTTCGCCCATTACCAGGTTGGTGACCTGGGTGGCACCGGCATCGCCCAGGTGATGGACCAGAAGACGTCGAGCTACGCTGTCTTCGCGGACGGTAGCTACAAGTTTGCGGAACGCTGGACGCTCACAGCAGGACTGCGCTGGACAAGCGACAAGCGGGATGCGGCAATCGAGACTTGGGCCACGAACTCGGCGGGCGTCCTCGGTCCGCCGGCGGTGCCGACGCAGGTGATCCCGGCACTGTCCCCCTACGAGAAAGTTTCGCAGGCGCAGGCGCAGGCAGCTTTTCTTGCGCCACTGATCCCCCCCGACCGACTGGTGCGAACTTTTAGAGAGTCTAGCGGTCGCGTCATCCTGAGCTACGAGTTCGACGAGACGACGCTTGTGTACGGCAGCGCGTCGCGGGGATTCAAGGGCGGTGAGTTCAACGGTGCGGCGATCATCGTGCCGTCCGAGGTAAGTCTCACCGATCCGGAATACCTGAATAGTTATGAGCTCGGGGCGAAGAGCACGATGCTCGATGGACGGTTGCGGGCAAACCTAGCGATCTTTCACATGCAGTATAAGGATCAGCAAGTTCAGAGTTTCGTGAATCCAGACAGCTCGTTTCCCTCGCTGACGAACGTCGGCGAGGCGGAGATTAACGGCGCCGAATTCGAGACACAGTTTCGAGCCTCAGAGGCGTGGCTGTTCAGTTTTGGCGGTACATGGCTGCCGGACGCCAAGTTCACGAAGTTCTTCGATCCCGTGGTCGGTGACCGGTCGGGTAACCGGCTCCCTCAGTCGCCGGAATGGTCGGTGAATGCCTTCGCACGGTATGAAAAAGCAATCATGGCCGGCAACACCCTCGCGGTGCAGCTGCAGGGGCGTTGGAACTCGTCGCGCTTCTTCACGGTTGAGAACCGACCAGGCTTGCGGGAAGACGCCTATGCGGTAATCGATGCTAGGGCTTCGCTGCGCTTCCTCGATGGTCGAGCGGAGTTTGGGGTGTTCGCAAGGAACCTTCTCGACGACGAGTACATTGCCTCGGCCTACGGGCTCGAGACATTCGGCGGCAACGTGTTCCAGCCTGGCCGGCCTAGGATGTATGGAGCCGACTTCTCGTATCGGTTCGAGTGACCAGCGGTAGGTACGGAAGGAGACATACGCGGTGGGGTTTAGTAAAACTCTGGAAGTTAACGGCTTGGAGGTCTTAGTCGAGGTCCCCGACGGAATGCCGTTGCTCTGGGTGCTTCGCGATCTGTTGAAGCTACGAGGAACGAAGTTTGGATGCGGCAAGTCATTGTGCGGTGTCTGCACCGTGCATGTCGACGGCGTCGCGGTCAGATCATGTGTCTTCCCGGTTGAGCGCGCTATCGGGCGCCGAGTACGTACTATCGAAGGTCTGGGTGATAAGGGGCTGCATCCGCTGCAGGACGCATGGCTCGGCCACCAGGTTTCGCAGTGCGGTTACTGTCAGTCCGGTCAACTGATGGCTGCGGCCGCGCTGCTCGACCGAAATCCGAATCCGACCTCTGCCGAGGTCGATGCCGCGATGTCGGGCATTCTGTGCCGCTGTGGTACCTATCCTCGCATTCGCACGGCGATTCTGTCGGCGGTCGAGAGGATGAGGCCTGTGGGGACGGACGCGCCGTGAACGATGCCGGTTCGTCGGTAATCAGCCGACGAACATTGCTTGCTGGAGGCGTCGGCGGCGCCGTTGCACTCGTCGTGGGCTTTCGGCTCACTGCGGAAGCCCGAGGTACCGCGCGCGGTGCTATCTCGCACGCCCCCTTTCAGCCGCATGCGTTCGTACGGATCACGGTCGACGGCAAGGTGACCGCGATCATCGGGCCTGCCGAGATGGGTCAGGGCGTGTATACGGCGCTCGCCATGGTCCTCGCCGACGAGCTAGATGCGAGATGGGAAGACGTTACCGCGGAGGCCTCGCCAGCTGACCCGGCGTATGGAAATCCGCTCTTCGGTGGTCTTCAGGCGACCAATGCGAGTACCAGTATCCCGGTCTTCTACAACTCGATGCGGCATGCTGCTGCCGCAGCCAGGGCGATGCTAGTTTCCGCTGCGGCGGCACGATGGGGCGTAGCATCAGGCGTGTGTCGCACCTCCGACGGAGCGGTTTTCGGCCCCGACGGAAGCCGTCTCGGCTACGGTGAACTGGTGCCGGACGCTTCGTTGCTGACGCCTCCGCCGAAGGAAGCTCTGCGTCTCAAGGATCCAGCCGAGTTCCGGATCATCGGACGCTCGATGCCGCGCCTAGAGGGCAAGGCGAAGGCCACGGGCCAACCGATATACGGGCTCGATGTCGACTTGCCTCGCATGCTTACGGCCACGGTGGCCCGCAAGCCCGTCCTAGGCGCTCGCGTGAAGAGCTACCGCCGCGATAGCGCGCTGCGTTCTCCAGGTGTCAGGGCAGTCGTCGAAATACCGTCCGGTATCGCCGTCGTCGCCGATCACTTCTGGGCAGCCCTTCAAGGCCGCCAAAAGCTTGACGTGGAATGGGACATGGGTGCGGCAGGCGAGCTTCTTTCAAGCGAGCAAGTCGAGGAGCGTTACCGAGCGCTCGCCCAGTCTCCGGGAGTGATCGCGGCAGTACGCGGCGAGCCATCACTGGAACTCGCACGCACGCAAGACGTCTTCGAGCGGGAGTATGTCCTCCCATATATTGCACACACGCCGATGGAGCCGCTCAATTGTACGATCCACGAGACGACTGACGGCTGCGACGTGTGGCTGGGAACCCAATATCAGAGCCTTGACAAGGCGGTCGTTGCCAGCACGCTCGGCCTGTCACTTGATCGCGTTCGGATCCACACGCAATACCTGGGTGGGAGCTTTGGTCGCCGCGGCAGCCCTGACGCCGACGTCGTAAAGGAAACAGCTGAGATTCTGGCTGCGGTACGGAGTCTTGAGGTACCGATTCGAAATGTGTGGACCCGCGAAGACGACATCCGCGGTGGTCTTTATCGGCCGATGGCGCTCAATAGACTCCGCGCGGCGGTTGGTGGCGATGGCTTCCCTACGGCATGGGCTCACACAATCGTGGCCCGATCGCCCTGTATCGACAGTGAGTTCGCCTTCCTCGTTGAAGACGGCGTTGATGCAACCAACGTCGCTGGGGCGAGGGATCTTCCGTATGCTGTCGCCAATCTCAGCGTTGACGTGCACCAGCCTTTCTTCGGCGCGAGCGTGCAATGGCTGAGGGCTGTAGGAAACAGCAGTACCTGCTTTGCCATTGAGAGCTTCATCGACGAACTCGCTAGCCAGGGTGGCCACGATCCGGTGAAGTACCGACGGAGCCTGCTAGTTGGAAATCCTGCCAACGACAGGCTGCTGCACGTCCTGGAACTCGCAGCTCAGGCGGCAAACTGGGGCGATGCGCTGCCCAGTGGTCACGGACGGGGTGTCGCGGTCCATGACTACTGGGGTACAAAGGCCGCTCAGGTAGCAGAGGTCGAGGTCGAGGGAGACCGCGTGCGCGTTCATCGGGTGACCTGCGCGATTGACTGCGGACTAATCGTCAACCCAGATGGCGTTAAGGCCCAAGTAGAGGGGGCTATCGTATTCGCTCTGTCGGCAGCGCTCTACGATGAAATCTCCCTCGAGAACGGCGTGGCGAAGGAATCCAACTTCGACGACTATCCGCTACTTCGATTCGATGCGACACCACGGATCGACGTGATCTTGGTGCCTAGCACGGAACCACCGTCGGGCATCGGCGAGGCGGCCGTGCCGCACACTGCTCCGGCGGTCTTCAATGCGATTTTCGCGGCTATTGGCCGCCGCGTGCGACGCCTGCCGCTAAACCGAAACGGCATGAAGGCGTAGCCACACCGGTTTCCCCGAGGGGAAGGAGGATAAGATGACGCAGAATCTCGGTCGACTGCTCAACAGCCAGACAATTCAGCCCCATCACTACGGCTTCGGCATGCTGAAGAAAGGCCAGACCCTGCGAATCGTCGATGTCGAGGGTCAGCAGGTTGCCGATTTCGTGAGCCTTCGCCTGAACGAGCCGACGGAATACCTCGACTGCGTATACACGAACTGGCTCCTCAATCGCTGGCGATGGCATGCTGGGGACACGATCTATACGAACCTGATGAATCCGATGTTGACGATCACCGCGGATACAGTCGACGACCATTACACGGGCGGAGGATTCTGCTCCCGTGTCGCTAGAAGGCTGTTCAAGATCGATGATGAGAAAGGCTGTCGCGATACGCTTGAGGATGCCTTTGAGGCGAACGGAATCGCCAAGGTCCACTTGCGGTCCGTTTCGTGCTTCAATGTCTTTATGAACGTCGGCTACGACCCGGACGGGAGCTGGGTACTTCGTGAGCCGAAGTCGAAGGCGGGTGATTTCATCGACATGCGTGCCGAGATGGACCTGCTCTGGCTGGTGTCCGTCTGTTACTGGCCGCAGATTGTCAACGGTAGTAAGCCGACTCCGCTGCGCTTCGAGAGCTACGAGGGGTGACCCGGGAGCTGCTCGCGTGTGGGGCGGATTCGCCCGTAAAAGCGCGTCTGTGCGTGGAGGTTGGCCTGAAAAGATAATCGCTCGACCGAAAATGATAATATAATGGCCGTATATGACAATTCATAGTGTTGTGGTTGAGGGTAAAGTCGGGTTTGGTTTAGTTAGTTTTCAATGTTGTCACCATGCGAAAACCGGTCCTCGTTTCCGCGGTGTATGTTCTATCGGCCCTGCCAAGTAGAGATGCTGGTCCACTGCCCGCTGGTAGCCTGAATCGCAATATCGAGCAGGCAATCTGTGCCTTCGGGCGCGACATACTCACTGCGCGCGAGCAAGCCGTCGTGCAGCTGATACTGCGGGGGCTTGCCTCCAAGGTCGTCGCTAGAGAACTGCAGATCGCGCTCAAGACCGAAAAGGTTCATCGGCGTAACGCGTACGCGAAGCTCGGCGTCAAATCCCACGGTGTGCTGTTCGGTCATTTCCTGCAGTTCCTATCGAGAGAGCTCGAACCGACTTTGCAAGATGGCCCCCGTCAATCCCTGCGACCCCGCCCGCATCGGGCAAAGCGATAGGACGAGAACGGAATCGACAGTGAAGTCTGCACAGTCACGACGGGATCGCCCGGGTTCCCGTCCCGCAGGAGACGTCGCACCTACCCTGCGTCGACAGGTGCCGCGCGATGCCCGCCATCGTTGACAACCACGCGCCTCGCCGGACGTCGCATCGGTCCTTTCGGCCGATGCCGAGCCGATCGGTTCTGGATGTCGCCGACAAGCATCGAATGTCAGCCGTCTACATCGTCCGCCTCATGGAGGCGGCGACGGAGGCCGGATCCTTCGACCTTGATTGGATGCTGGCGCGGGTCGGGTTGAGTCGCCGGGACTTGCTGGAACGCGACGCCTACTGCACGGTAGGGCATCGTCTCCGCCTGCTCCATGCCATTACAACCACGAACAGCATCCCTGGACTCGGGCTGCTGGCCGGGCGTCGGATCATGGTGCCCGTCCCGTGGCAAGCCGACGGCGTGGCGCAGTTACAGGTCTCGATGTACGAACCCGACGGACGACCGTTCTTCGGCGATCCGCGGCATGTGTTGGTGAAGGTGCTGGACCGTTTCCATCGGCTGAACCTGACCCCAGTGGTCGCGATCGAGTACGAGTTCTACTTCATCGACCGCGCACGCACCACCGCAGGACAACCCCAGCCACCGCCGCTGCCGCGTACCGGTCGTCGGGAGTTCCGCACCCAGATCAACGCGATGACCGACCTCGACGAGTACTCTGCGGTGCTCGCACGCATCGATACGGTCTGCCGCGCCCAAGGCATCCCCTCGACCACCGCGCTCGCCGAGTACGGCCCCGGCCAGTTCGAGGTGAACCTCGCACACCGCGCCGATGCGCTGCGCGCCTGCGACGAGGCGCTGCGCTTCAAGCGCGTGGTGCGCAGCGTGGCGCGCGAACATGGTTGGGACGCGACCTTCCTGCCCAAGCCCTACCGCGATATGGCGGGGTCCGGGCTGCATGTGCATGCGAGCGTGCTCGACGCCTCGGGAAGCAACATCTTCGAGTGTCCGGAGCCGGTGGGGTTCGGCCCCGCGGAGGGGCTTGCCGATGACGGCGGCGCGCAGGACGGCGTCCGCATCGAGAGCAGCGAACTGCGCCTTGCTATCAGCCACGTTGACGCCTTTGGGTGCCGGCTTCACTTTGCTCAGTACGAGAAACCGAAACGATTTCGCCAAGCTGCGTCGTGGGCCCTTTAGGGGTACTACGAGGTTGATCACATCTTCACTATCAAAGGGTGCGAGATCCTCCGTGCTACGAGCAACCATCATTCGATAGCCCTCGCGAGGCTCAGCGAACAAGTGATCGCGAGCTGTCCACCACACTTTGAAATCCAACGCGAACACGTCACCAAAGTCGCGATACAGCGACGATAACTGTCCGCGTCCCCCACGCTTACAAGTCGCAGCGTAGTCCCTGTTCAACCTTAGGAACTGGTACCACCAGTAGTACGGGCTATCGATCACCGTCTGCGGAGGATTTGCGGAATCGAAGGGCCGTCTCTGACGCCCGAACTTGGGGTAGCTGCGAGTAGCGAAGGCCAGCAGGCCTCGTCGCGCCGTGTTTTTGACTTTCTTCATCACCCGAATACTAACACTTTAATTAACGCCAATGTCTGTCGGTTTATGTATATGCCCTCCCGCGAGACACTGACATCACAGCAATGTTGCTGTTAATTAAAAACGTAAGGAGATAAGTTATGAGTACTTTTACTAAAGATGCAATGATTAAAGACAACGAGAAAGACTTAGCGTTGGCCATATACAAAGAGTCAGTAACACGGCTTGGCAACAAGAACTTCTGTTACCTTGATACCGACTCTTGTATCGCGCTTTACAACGTGTTTCGTAGCCTTTGGTTTATGAAACACGCAAGTACAACGCAAGGAATGGTCGATATTGAAGTGGTTACAAGTGCATATCGCGCTTTTAACTACGCCAATATGACACTGGGAACTCGCGGACGCTTCGTTGCGTGACCTGCCCCGGTATTTTTGGTCCATGTTTAATGTTCATAAAAGGGACAGGAGACGTGGACGATGGCGAAGCAGAGATACACGACCGAGGAGATCATCCATAAGCTTCGGGAGGCGGATGTACTGATTGGCCAAGGGCAGACGATCGCGCAGGTGACCAAGCAGATTGGAGTGACGGAGCAGACGTACTTTCGCTGGCGCAAGAGCCACGGGGGCTTGAGGATTGACCAGGCTAAGCGGCTGCGGGAGCTCGAAGCGGAGAACAGTCGGCTCAAGCGCGCGGTGGCGGATCTGACGGTCGATAAGATCATCCTGAAGGAAGTCGCCGAGGGAAAATTCTAAGCCCGGTGCGCTGTCGTGAGGCCGTGGCTCTGGTGCGATCTAAGCATCGGTACTCAGAGCGACGGATCTGCAGGGCGCTGGGCATTGCCAGATCCGTGGTGAGGTACGTCCCGCAGCCGAGGGCGGATGAGGCGCCGCTGCGGCAGGCGATCATTGCGCTCGCCGCGCAGTATGGGCGCTATGGGTATCGGCCAGTGACAGGCCTGCTCTGGCAGCAGGGCTGGCAGATCAGCCGCTCACGGGTGGAGCGGATCGGGAAGCAGGAGGGGCTGAAGGTACCGCCGAAGCAACCCAAGCGCGCTCGGCTCTGGTTAGCCGACGGATCGTGTGTACGGCTGCGGCCGCTCTACAAAAACCACGTCTGGAGCTGGGACTTCGTGATGGATCGGACCGCCGATGGTCGGCCGCTCAAGATCCTCACTTTGATCGATGAGTTCACTAAAGAGGCGCTTGCGATCTGCGTCGCGCGCCGTATCCGCGCTCACGATGTGATCGATGTATTGGCCGACGTGATGATCGAGCGGGGCATCCCTGAACACATTCGCTCAGATAACGGTCCGGAGATGGTGGCCAAGAGCTTACGCGCTTGGCTCGGGCGACTCGGTACGAAGACCCTCTACATCCAGCCCGGCATCCCTTGGGAGATCGGCTACTGCGAGAGCTTCACTGGCAAGCTCAGACACGAGCTTTTGAACGGTGAGATCTTCTACACCCTACGCGAGGCCCAGGTGCTGATCGAGCAATGGAGACATCACTACAACCGAGTTCGACCGCACAGCGCTCTCGGCTATCGACCCCCGGCGCCCGAGGCCTGGGGGCTCGCCCCCAGCCCTCGGATCATCTCGATAACCGGCAAAAGGGCCGCCTAAACTAACTTCAACACTGGACCAATCAAAGCGGGCTGGACAGTTTTGACACGTCCGTAGAGAGTCTGAATTGGGACTCGTGGTCGCTTAAACAACAAACGGAGTTTTAGCAAACCATCAAATTAACGTCGCTACCCTTATGATGCCTGCCCTAGCCGAGCAGCACATC
>SXGR01423805.1_pt1 | contig 15880 bp, 21 predicted proteins | sample 3174711 | NCBI WGS metagenome assembly SXGR01 (sample SAMN11356860, study PRJNA531348) | freshwater metagenome | isolation source: freshwater sample F1-60 | place: China: Fuxian Lake, Yuxi | collected 2017-12-25
AGTTATCAACTTGAATTGGAATAAATGTCACATTAAATCCATTCATTAGTAAATTAAATATGGAATTTTTTGTTGCGATTCCATATCCACTTGTTCCTGATGATCCTATATATAATATATTCATATATCATGATGTTTAATTATAATATTATTTGCACCATATATTTCAAATCCATGTGAAATACAATCAAATGAAAATTGAGTCCCATCTGAATAACACGATTGATTTCCTCCACAACCATCAAAATATTCTTTATCCATAAATGTATATCTTATATTGGCATCAAATACACGACGTTTAATAAAACAATGGGTATCAGCTCTATCTAATTTAACTAAATCTTTATCTATATATTGAAATCTATGTTGTTTGTCATTTTCAATTATTACAGATCCACAATCGTGATATCCCCATTTATCGTGAGTTAATTTTGGAATAATAACATCTTTATCTACATTGATAAATTTATTAATGATGTCTGATGGGATATTTTCAAAATCAGAATCTACCCACCATAAATAATTATTGTCTTTTAAGAAATTGTCTACTATAAAATTACGAGTAATTATTAAATTTTTAATTCTATTTGGAAATTTATCGTAATTGTATCTATCTAAATTATGATTTAAATCAAAACCAAAATTTAATTTGTATAAAATTATATCATTAAATTGATTATATGTATTTTTTATACGTTTACATGTCTCAAAAGAATCATCTTTACTGTCGCTTTCAACAAATACAACTGTGATTAATTTTTGATTATAGTTTAGATTAACCAGTTGGTTAATTAAATTATCTAAATATATGCTTGTATTTTTTATAGGTATACCAATTAAAATTTTATTCATAAATCACCACCAACTGTGTGCCCAATGATGAACTGAATATGCATCTGGACACGTTTCTTTGAAATTTTCATGTCTTCTATGTAATTCATCCCACCCATATGGATAAAAATATTCACTATTATAGAAATTATATCCGTCATATCCTTTGTATTTTCTACAGATTTCATCAAAAAATTGTGGGCCTGTTATTTTCCAAAGTTCATTTGTCAATTTTCCGTTTTGTTTTATATTTTCATCAATACTATTTAATACAGTAGTATTATATTCTTTTACTAATTCATTATTTACTTCAGACCCCATTATTCCTATAGCAACCTGACTGTATGGGGTTTGGATTCCAGAAAAAAATTTGTTATTTAAAAATTCATTATCCATTTTTTTTAATGGTTCTGTATCAGTATCTATATAAATCCCACCAAACTTTTCCAATATCTTGAATCGTAATAAATCAGCTTTAAAAGCTATTTTACAATCGGTATAATAATAACAAGATATAGATTCGTCAATCAATTTAGATGATTCTACTAGGTTGTCATCCCATAATATGAAATTATAATCTGAATACATATTTATCCATTTATAACGAAACTCTTCAAACTCTTTAGGAAAAGATTTGTTTCCGATCCATATATGATGTATTATTTTAGGAATCATTTTATAGGATGATAAAAATGTGGTTTACTTAAATCAACACTAATATCATTAGTCGTCCAACTTATATATTTTGAAATATCATCTCTTCCCTTTTTTAATTCTGTAAATTGACTCACTAATGTTCCTCCACGTATTTCAGATAACATACTGCAATATAAATGTCTATTTTTTAATACTTCATCTACACATTGTTTTAAAATATGATTTTTAAAGTATATACAAGTTGATTGACCATACGCATATAATGTTTTAAAATGAGTATTATATGGATTGTGTTTTCTATATAATTCTGACCATTCCCAATTTTCTCTTGCGGGAACACAAAGATTATTTCCAAAAAAATCAACATTTGTATTGAAAAATTCTTCTATTGATACGTTACATATTGTATCATATTCATATAAGAAGTATTCTTCATAATTAGGAAATTTAAAATATCCTTCATAAATAAATAAATCGGGGTCATACCAATCTACGTGATACTGTGACGCATAGTATTGAATTGCATAATTATTTGGATACTTGGATTTATTTAATATAACACTGTCTTTTAACAATTTATTACCAGGAAATCCGATTGGAATAACATCCCATGTAGGATTTAATTTTTTAACATTATTAAATGTATTAATTACATTTTCATTTACGAAATGATGACTGAATAATATCAATTTCATGAATAACTATTATATAAATCTTATAAATTTTTTTTTACAGGATGATAGTATCCAACTCTATTTTTATCTACATTTATATGCGATTCATTCCAAGTTATATTTTCATCATTAATTTCATTCAAAACATAACCTGATTGTTGAACTAATGTTCCCATTCTTAATTCAGAAAACATGTTATCATATTGTCTAGGATTTGATGTAATTTTGTCAACCATCAATGATAATAATTTATTGGTAAATAGTAAACACGAAGTTGGACCAATTCCTCCAAGATTTTGTATGGCTTTTTGATTATCATTTAATTGTTTATACCAATACCAATCTTCAAGTTTACTTTCCGTTCTTATAGAATGGCCAAAGTTACTTAAATACAATTTGTCACCATAAAATTCTTCTAATGAACAATTACAATATGTATCCCATTCTATTATAAAATACACAGGTAAATTTGAATTGAATCTATAAAAATCATAAATAAGTATATCAGCTTCATACCATTCTAATGATCTATTTTCATCTTTATTTAAAAAAATATTATTTGTAGGATATATGTCAGAAGATTTATTTACTACATGAGAGCCTTCAATAAGATCACATCCACTAAATCCAATTGGGTATATATTTTTAGTAGGGTTATATTTTTTAACACGTTCAAAATTTTGAAGAGTTACTTCTGAACGATTATAATGAAGAAATAATATTGAGACTCGGTTCTTTAAAAGCATATATTGATATATATTAAAGTATAAATTTAATCGTGTTCAAAAATTTATCCTTATTTGTTTTATTTATATGTAAAAAATGATTTCTAATTCGGTCATTGTTATTTTTTTGAAATTCTAATAATTCCTCTTTGTCCGTTAAAATAAATTGAAATATATGACTATCAACAAAATATCCTTGTCTATATTTATAATATATTTTAGTATCTAGAAATTCATATCCAATTACTTTTTTATATACTTTTTTAGTGGGTATAAATTTAACTAGTTGGGGGTCGAGATATTCTTTAAATACAGGTATTTCACTACATATTACTAATTTACCACAACTCATTGCTTCCCAAAGATAATGTCCCCAACTCTCATATAAACTGCAACATATATGTATATCATGTGAATTTAAATTTTCCATGACTTGTGATTCTGTCAAATAATCAACATCAGTATCTAATATTTTTATAGATTCGTATTTTTTAACTAAATTAGTATTTTTTTGAATCGATTTTCCTTTAAAATGTAATATATTTCCTGTATTTCGTGGGAAAAAATGTTTATCTATACTAAAAAATCCAGTTTGAATTACAGATTGATGTTCGTTTTTTAATAGTTCTTTGGCATAATTTGATTTTACAATTAAATGATCAAACTGTTTTAAAAACAAAATTTCATCTGGATTTAACCATTCTTCATTTATTATTAATATATTCTTTTTATTATTTTCCAGTTGATCAGCTTGTATATTCTGTATAAAAATACCTAAATTACTTTTTCTATAATTATTATTTTTAGAAATATCATATGTAGTTACATCATATTCATATAATATATTTTTAATTAAAATAGCATCATTTACAACACCAACACCATTGTTCCAATAATATAAATTAATTTTTATATTTGACATAAATTATATTTTAAAATAATGATATTTTTCATTGTTATTTTTTGCAATTTCATAATTGTCGGTATAAATGTAAGTAGTTGAATTTTTTAAATTTATATCTACAACAACATTATCAAATATAAAACTAGACTTGGATATTATTTTATTAATATCAATCGTATCATTGGAAATATATATAGAAATGTTATCATTGTAAGGTGTAAGAGGAACATCAGGAGACCATCCGTCATATCTGGGAATATTCCAGTCTTGTCCGTATTTCCAACTTAAAAATTTTTTACAATGTTGCATACAAGGGAAATTTATTTCATTTAAATTTATATCAATTAAGTCATTTATATGTAAATTTCTAAATAGGAATTCTGGGAACCTATTCATTCTTATATTTTTTCCAACTACATCACATAAATATATATCTATGTGATTCATGTTAAATTCCTCATGGTCTCTGGGAAATACTGATATTATTTGATCCGCAATGTAGTTTTTTATATAAAATTTAGTTTGTATCAAGTTTAATAATTTAGCTTGTTTTCTACTCCACCAACGATCTTCATGGTTTATTAAACAACACAAATCTATATCCGAATCATGTCCTAATATTTTACCCTCACGAAAAGCACCTAATAATGTTCCCGAATCTAACCAATATTTTTCACCGTATAAATCAAGTATATCACACAACTCTCTTAAAATTTTAGACTCATGTGTTCGATCAGTAATATTACTATCTAATGGATTTAATGGATACGCAAACATATGATTATATCAACCAATTTTTTAATTCTTTAATGAAGACATTATAATCACATTTAGTTAAATCGCCTAAATGTCCTACAGAAAATATTTTTCCATTTTTACCACCAGTAGGCGTAAAATATATATTTTTTTTACACATTTTGTCAAAAAAAGACATAATATCAGTTTTTTCTGTATATAATACTGAACAACATATAGAAGGTGTTTCTGCTGCTAATTTAAGAGGCAAATTCTTTATTTTTGATCTAAAGTATATTGATAATTTTTCAATTTTTTTAGTATAATTTTTTACTCCGATTTTGTCAATCTTTTTTAATTTTATATACATTTGATTTAAAACAACAATATTTGTTGTATATGGAAAATATAATGCATTATATTCATTCAAGTAATATAAAAAATTATTATACATATTTTTACAATGAAAAGTAGTTTTAAATGCATCTTTGCTTAGAACAACAATAGACAATCCTGGATATAAACATAATCCTTTGTGGCTGGATGTTACACTTGCATATATATTCCATTTATCCATTAATGTTTCATGAATTAAAAAACCAGTCATTGAATCCAATATAAGTTTTATATCATATTTTTTACATATATTTCCAATTAATTTAATGTCATATAATTGACCACTAGACGTTTCAACATGTTGCATCAATAGAAATTTAGGTTTAATATCTATTATTATCTTCTCAAGTTCTGTTAAATCTACATCTTTTCCAAACCCACTTTCATAATTGAATACATCAATATTATGAATATTACATAAATTAATCCATCTTTTACCGAAAGTTCCACCGTTTATAACCAAAGTTTTATCATTATTGGATATTAAATTATCAATTAAAGCTTCCATGCCTAATGTGCCTGTTCCACACATAAAAATCACTCGACCATCTGCACAATTATAAAATTTTAATATTAACCTTTCACATTCTTTGGTTTTATCTGACAGTTGTTGGGTTCTAAAATATATGGGTTGCGTAACAGATTCTTTTCGTATATAATATTCATTATTTACTGTGGATACATTGAAATTTAATACTTTATTTTTCATATACATAATTGTATAACTGTTCAACAGTTATTAATTGTAAATTGTAAGTTTTGGCATAATCAATCAAAGATTGTCCTGTTGCCATAGAACCATCTGAATTCATTATTTCTGCTATAATTGATATAGGTTTTTCTCCAACCAATCTCATTAATTCTAAAGAAGCTTCGGTATGTCCTTTTCTTTCTTTTAATAAATTGTCTTTTGCTCTTAATAAAAAGGTATGGCCTGGGTAAAATATATCATCTTTGGTTGTTTTATCATTTATTAAGTCATTAATCAATAATAGTCTATCATTTACACTTACTCCTGTTTTTGACTTTCTGCTATCAATTCCATATGTAAATGCACAGTTAAACTTTTTTTCTACATTTACATTCTGCATGGGTATATTCAATTTATCAATTAAATCACCAAAACAAGGTATACACATCAATCCACATGCATGTCTTATTGTAAAATTTATATTATATTTGTTAGCTCTGTTCGCAGATATTATGATATCACCTTCGGATTCTCTATCATCGTCATCCAAAATTATCACCGGAATCCCATTTTTCACATCATTAATAATTTTATCTATATTCATAACTGTTTTATTTTATTTATTATATAACTAGTAGATATATAATCAGTATAATTTATATATTTTACATCAATGTTATTATTTCTGGCCCAAATTATACTTTCAATTTCTATATTTTCCCATTCAGACCCAACGGTGATTATATCTACATTATATTCTTTTATATATTTTAAAGGCAAATATTCCTCTGCTTTAACTGCAAAATCGACATATTTACATGAATTTACAATTTCTAATCTTTGTTCAAATGGTATTATAGGTTTTTTGTTTTTATATGATAGTGTAAAATCGTCTGTGTTTACCCCAATGACGAGTCTATCTCCATATGATTTTGATTGTTTTAAAAAATTCAAATGGCCAACATGAAACAAGTCAAAAACCCCACATGTAAATATAGTTTTCATAAATTATTACGAAACAATTTAGACACAAGATAATCACCTGATAATATTTCTTTTTCTGTCATAGTTTTGAACCATTCTGGAAATTTTGAATTGTAAAGCATGACAGATTTTAAGTGTGACGTTTCCAACTCACATTCTTGAAAAAATTTAGAATATTCCGTCCATTCCAACGGTGCAAAACTATTACGTGCATCATATGCATAATATTTCAATTTGTTATTATTTAATAAGTCTTGTAGTATTGGATATAACAATTCGTATCCCAACTCAATCCAATGAAATTCGTTTTTTGTTACAATCAACCTTTCCATTGATGATTTCCATTTTTCTAATAAGATATTACCACTTTTTGCCGCAAAAAATCCTATAGAAGGTTGATTTTTTTCCCATTCATATGTTATATAGTCATGTGTTTTTAACAATTCAATTACTTCAGACAAATCAGATATCAATATCTGGTCAGAATCCAGCCATATCCCTCCATATTTACATATAAGACAACATCTAATATAATCCGCTCTATGTGCTAAACATTTTATATTTTTAAAATTTTGAGGCAATTCATTGGCCGTTATATATTCATGTAAATTAGCGTCAGTTACTAAATGAAGATCAATGTCTTTACATATATTATTTTGAATAATTTTTTCACAAAGATTAATATAATCCGGTTTTATTCCTTCCCAATATGTAAATAATTTAGTTTTCATAATAGATGAGTATTATAGTTAAATCTTTTAAAATCAGTTAAATATAGTTTTTCAACTATACTTATTGTTTCATCTGTCCAAATTATTTTTGAATTTAATATATTTATAGTTTTATGTTCGTGTATAATATCAGTATTAAATAAAGAAAATATATAATTTAAATCACAAGAATTTTCTACACAAAAAATATTTTTAATATATTCTGGAATGAATCTTGTTTGAGGATAGAAATGCGATTCGGTAGTTATAAGTTTACTCAATCCGGAAATTACAAATTCATTAAATGAAATTGATCTATCAAAAAAACGATCCATTCCGAAAATTTTTATTATTTCTTTTTGACAAAATTGTACATTACTTTTGTCAACCGATTTATGAAATTTATCTCTATATAAAGATTCTATTCTAGAATATGGATTTCTAACTAATGCATTCAATTCACAGTTTAAATCAATATTATAAACTCGGTCTGCTTTATTTTGATCTACTATCTTATAAAAAGATCGGGTGCATACTTTTTGAAAAGTAAATACATAAGATTTTTTTAGATTATAAAAACAATAAGTAAAACTAAATCCATATTCGTCTTTAATGTGTTCTAAATTTAAAATCATAATTTCAAAAATGATAACGTGTATTGTTGTTCTTTGCTAACATGTAATTGTCAGTATATTTTTTGTATTAAATTTATATCTAATATAATTCCAATCTGAGTAAATAATTTAAATTTTATAAAATTTTTTGTTTTAAATATGTTGTAGATATATGAGGAGTTCTAGAAATTAGATGTAATCTATTATTTGATACTTGATAATATTTTTTAAGATATTCTTCATTCTCTCTCCCCGCAACTACATAATCGGCATTAAAAATATCTAAAATTTGATCGGTAATTACCAATGGGGCATTTTCTATTACATCATCTACATATTTACACGATTTTACGATGTCTAATCTATCTTTATATGATATTATAGGTTTTTGTTTATATGTCATTACTTGTTCATCATTATGAACTCCTACAATTAATTTATCAAAATTTTCTTTTATTCGTTTAAACAAATTAAGATGTCCTATATGAAACATATCGTATACACCATATGTATATGCAACGTGATTTTCTTTATCTATACCAACATTATCATTTATTTGCCACCATTCTTTATTTAATTCCTCACATCTATGTTGCAGAACCATATAGTTTTTTCCATATCTAATTGATAAAAAAGAATGTAAATGACGAGGACAATTAAATTCATATCCTCCAAGTTTTATAGTTTCCAATTCGTCAACATAAAAAGTTTTGAATTTAAAATTTCCATCAAAATAAGGCATTCCAATTTTATTACCTATTCGTTCGCACATATAAATATCAAATCTTCTAGATTTGATTTCATTTCCTAAAAATTCATTCATGATGATATCACGTTCAGTTCCAAACATTATATTTAGTTTATTCTCAGAAACCAATTCGTTTAGTATTTGAATTACATCATTTTTATTATCTTTAAAAACGCATACGTCTACATCATAATCATGTTCAAACATATTACCATCTCTATATGCAGATAGAAGTGTGCCAAAATCGATCCAATAAAATATATTTTTTTCTTTAAATTTATCAGTCAATAATTTTAAACAATCTGTGGAATATTCTATTATTTTATTGATAAATCTAAATATTGATTTCCAACGTTGTCATCAATTTGATGCCATTCTTTATTTAATTCCTCACATCTATGTTGAGGAATCATATAATCATCACCGTATCTTATTTTTAAATATTTGGGAATATCACTCGGACATTTAAAATAATAATTCCCAAGTTTTATAGTCTCTAAATTTTGAATTTGATAACGATTAGTTTTACATTTTAAAGTATCATTTACACTGAGGAAATTAGAATATACAAAATTATCTTTTGTTTCATAAAAATAAACATCCAACCACAAAGCTTCTATATTATTATTTTTATTAAATTGAATTTGATATATTTTGTTATCAATCCATTTTGCCAAAGGCAATTTTTGAAATTTACCTTCAGATATCATTGATTCCAATAAAACTTTTATATCTTTTGCATATTTAGTTTCCACACCAATATCCATGTCATAATCATATGAAATTAACATAGAATCTCTATATGAACCTAATAATGTGCCATATTCCAACCAATATGGTATATTATGATTATCAAATACATCAGTGACTAATTTTAGACATTCAATCGAATAATTAAGTTTTTCATTCATAAATAATTTCACTTTTATATTTCTTATAAAATTCATTTTTATCCGTTTCATAGTGACGATAAGATGAAGCATAAAATATCTTATCGGTGCATGCATACGTGTTAAATTTTAAATATATATTTTTTGTCAAAAACCAATCCAATGGATATACACATTCTTCAATTGAATCTAATATAGATTTTACCGTGTGATTTTTGTAAGCAACAATGTGAGTTCCTACAATGTCTTCTCCATTAACTACCTTATAATACAATTTAGTTGTATCCATTTTATGATTAATAAAAGAATGAGCATGATATCCTATATTAATAATATCCCAGTCATCTGGCAAACTATTGAAAAAATTTTTAAATTTATGTGTATAATTATCAGTAAAGTATATATCATCTTCAATGATACAAAAAGATTTGTTTTTTGAATAAGATTCTTTTAAAAATATAGATTCATTTGCACTTATTAGGCTAGGTTCAGCTTCACTTTCAAAAGTAGAAATTAAACTTGATTTAAAATATTTTTTCTTAGGTGCAATTATTAATTCATATTTAATATTCTCTTGTTTTAGATATACTGTCAGATCTTTTATTCTATTTTGAGTAGAATATGAAGATATAATATATAATTTATCAAAACATTTATTTAAAATATTCATATAATATATTTTTAATAAGAATCGTATCATTTACAACTCCTACACCATTGTTCCAATAATATAAATTAATTTTCATATGAGTTTATTTTTTAATTTACGACCGTCTATTCCTTTTATAAAAACATAATTATAAATATTTTTTTCTTTAAAATGATTAATTATATATTTCTTACGATCTTCATCGTAATTTAAAACTAAAATTTTACTGAAGAATTTATTTATATTCATATATTTAACGATTCTAAACCGTCATCACGGATTACACAATATGATTCAGCAGTTGTAGTTCCATCAGGTTTTCTATCATTTATTATCACTCTAGATCCCCTTCCTATTCCCATAATTAACATATCATATGTAATGCCAAGTTCTCTTAATTGATTTTCTGTTACTTCTCTTTGAGACTCCTTTCTTCCAGTTGTTAATATTAATTTATAATTTTTTAAACTCCAATCTTTAAGTTTTTCTAATACTCCTGGCAAAATTTCTGCCTTAAAATTAGGTTTTGATGTTTCAATTGGAGTATGATGTTTTATCAATGTTCCATCTATATCACAAAAAATTGTCTTTGAATTATTCATAATTTAATATATTTTTAATTATATTATTCATTCTTAATTTTATATCACCGTCTATATTTGGCAACTTATTTTTGATTTCATTTTTAAAATCATCAGCATTTAAAACATAATGTCCACATATTTGTATCAATTTTTTTTTATTCTCGACATTAAAATCTTTACTAACCCACTTTTTCCATTGGTTACTATTATAACAAATATCATAATATGAGTTCAATAACTTATCATCATTTATGATTTCCAAATAACAATTGGTTTCTATTAATCCAAACTCCGGAGCAATATTTATTGCATCTAATCCATATTTAAATTTTTCATGTATTAAAAAAGATGACAAGTAATCACCGTTATGTTCTTTAGATAAATAATTGTGTTCTGATACTGTTTTACAAAATGTTTTTAGTTTATCTTGATTGTATATTCCTGTATTTTCATTTTCTCGTAAAGATGTTCCGCTTTGAATCACGATATATTTAAGTGGATATTGTTTTAAGTTTTGAATTAGATATCGAATATCTTCTACGTCAAATTCACGAATACTTTGTTCTGTAGCAATTTCAAATTGGCCAGTATAATTATTTGCAATGCATAGTTCAATTAATTCTTTGGTTTTTTGCATCCCCTCTTCAATATTTGAATACTGTTTCCATGGATCTATATGTAACAAATCATAATATTTACAATCATCTATAATAGAAAAAATTCCGTCATCAATTTTTTTACCTTGAGATGGACCACCATGATCTCTTTGTAAAATTATATTGTTAGTTCTTGAATGAACATATTCATTTAATTGTTGTGAAGTAAATCCAATATATCCTCCGTCATAGTCAATTTGTCTACGACTTGGTATTAATCCAATCGGTGTATTGTATTCATTTGAATATTCAATAGTCACGTCAATTGTATTACGACTTACACAACCAATATATAATTTACATTGATTTGTCATTTATAACGTTGTTTAAATTTAATAATCCATAATAATACAAGAAATAATTAAATGGATAATGATGTAATGGAGACATATTAATCCATATCAACGATTTCAATATATTAACTTTTTTGATATCAAAATTATTGTCTTGTGCAAATTTGGTAAAAATTTTCTCAAATTCTACATGTGACGATTTTCTTAAAATATCAATTTGAATATGTTTAACATCATTGACTTCAGATTCTTTATAACTAAATAGATTTTTAGAAACTAAATCGTGATTTATTGTCAATGAGTGTAGTAACTTACCCAAGTCATAATACATATCGCCGCCATTTATATCACCGCAAAAATCTTGTCTCCAGTCGATAAATTTTACATCATTATCAGGCGTAATAATAATATTATCTAATACACAATCTCCATGAAAATAATATTTTTTATCTGATGTAATTAAATCAATCGGTATTTGATTCAATAGGTCTGCAAATTTTGGAACATTTACACCATTAATAACAACTGGTTGATCTTTAATTTTATGAGTTGTCAAAAATTGCGCAGCACGTTCTTTAGTTTTATCAATATAAAATTTTTTGGTTTTTGTTACAAATTCCGAATTGGTTTCAATCAATGTCCAGTAGTTTTTCAAATGAATTAATAAATTTTTAAAATTATCAACATCGATTAAATGTGAAGCTTCAATACCGTCAATATATTCATATTTATAAAAATTATCAGTGTAATCATATAATTTTGGACCCATAGATTTTAGATAATTTAATCTTTTGACTCTATTTGAAATTACCTTCTTATCATTAAAAAACTTAATTACATAATTGTTCACAATGAAGATAGATTCGTTGTTTTTATCGAGAATATGAAACTTATCTGGTATATTTTCACGAGCATGATTTAATGACGATATGTTACCAATATCTAACCATGAAGACCTAGTAATAAACCAAGGTTCAAATACAGATTCATTATTAATCATTTTATTTATCACATGACAATCGGATAAGGATTGATCTTCTACAAAATTGTTTAACAACTCTTCGGCAATGTCCCAAAACAATCGATAATCTTTGATTCTAGATATACCAATATGAGCATGTGTGTTTTCACTACTTCCTTTTTCATCAATACCCATAATACGTGGTATTCCATGCATTAATTTATGTGTTCTATAATGCTCACTGTGTGTTGTATGAGCAGATGCACACCAATTGACATTATCATTAGGAACAAGATCCGGGTTTTTTGCCAAAATCGTGTCGCATGCATGAAATATAAAAGGAGTCTGTAAATGCTCTTTTGCACTGAACATCGAATAAAGAAGACTTGATCCGTTGCCTTCAAATTTATCAACATCACAAAATATAAATTGTTTTTCTGGATATGCCAATCGAAGATATTGTTTTACATGATCGCCATAATATCCAGTAGTGATAACAAATCGTGTATTATTTGGATATGATTCGATGATATAAGAAATTGCTGGTTTTTTACCAATTCTTACCAAACTTTTATTGGTATATTTTGTCAATTCACCGAGACGATTTCCCGTTCCACTCGTAGTAATTAAAACTGTATTATTTTCTGCCATAATTGTCCTCTATTCTCACTATATCATCTTCTCCAAAATATTCACCTAGTTGAATTTCAATAAACACTAAATCTTCATTTCCTGTGTTTTTAATTTGGTGTTTTGCTTCTACCGGTATATATAATATATCTTTTGGCTTTATCTGAGTTATGATTTCATTTAATTTTAATTCCCCATTACCTTTTATAACAACCCAAACTTCTTCTCTTTTAAAATGATATTGATAACTCGGAGCTTGTCCTGGTTTAATTGTTATTTGTTTTACTTTACAATCTGGAGATTCTAACAGATTCTCAAATTGTCCCCAAGGTCTTGATTCTTTGTAGTTCATAACTTTTTTATTATATTTTTGAATTTTCTAAAACTTTTTGTATTAAATGTGAAAGATTATTAATCTCCCATGGAATATTATTACAATCATCTGATGACGGAGGTGTATCTTTGCAAATTTCTCCATAATTATATTCATAAAAATTTAATTTTTTATAAATAGACATTTTTTTTAATAAAGGATTAGCCCATTTATACATTATCGGATGAGATATAATATGACAATTAGTATTTGGATTGCAGAAAAGTATATTAACAGTGGATGCACTATTTTGTTGAATTATATTTTTATAAGATTTAAATATTTTTATCTTATCAAATAAACTTAAATCCATTAATTCTACAACATCATAATTTAAGTCTTTTTTAATCATATCTATTAAATTTAATTCATTTTTTAAATCTCTATTATGCCACCAATTATTTTTTATTGTATCTTGTCTTGATATATAAATTCCGTTTTTTAATGAATCGGAGTTTACTTTATATGATATCATTTCTATAGTAGAAAATACTATATCCGGTATATTTTCATCTGGCCAATAATATGGTGGTTTAGGAACAATTAAATTTTTAAATTTAATTTTTTTATTATTTGGCATTATCATAATATCATCAATATTATTAAATAATAATTTCAATGAATCTATTATAAAAGGCAAATGAAGATATTCTTCAATAATTAAAATTTTAATATTAGAATTTATTTTTTTGATGTTTAAAAATGTATTTAATTTTGAGAAACAATCGGTGAAATAATGAAAATAGTTACCTCCATATTCATCAAACAAAAAAAAACACGGAGTTTCAACTTCATTATCATAATTTATATCGACACTTTCACCATTTTCTAAATATTCTAATCTATCAGACATAGATCTTAAAAATACATTTTTGTATTTTTTACCATTTATATAAAAATTTAAATATGACGGCCACCCTATATTTTCTAGTATACAATCATTAAATTTTACAGTTTCAATATCATTCATTTAACATCCTCTTTGATCTTTATGTTCAAGTTCTTTTAACTGGTTAATACTCATGTCAATTGTAGCAGATTTTCTAAGACATATACTATAAAGTTTATCAGATGAACTTTTGATTTTTACATCCGATAATTTTGCGAGTAACCTAAATCCATATTCCGATCTTATTTCAGATTGAGTATCTTTATATTCACATATAATTTTATCGATTGCATCTTTTAAAAATTTATTAACAGTAAAGTCGTTACCATAAAAAAAACAATCTGACATTCGTTCTTCGTTGTGTTCGAATGTATAGATACAATCTTCCAAACTATTTAAATGGTCTAATATTTTATTATTATCAATATGATTTATTAATATCATATCAGGCCTAATTTTAAAAACAACATCATATTTTATGTTATTTTCTATAGAATATTTGTTTTTTAAATTATTACATAATTCCATTGAAAATAATTGATATAAGTAATAATAATTATCTTTTTTAAATAAATCCACATCGTTATAATTTTCTAATAATTTGTCAATATCACAATAATTATTTTCAATATAAAAAACTTTTGGTTGTAAATATTCTTTAACTTTAGATATATCATCATCTTGAATATATGATATATACGAATCCCCCCATATTTTATGTCTATTTACAACAATATTACTAGTGGTAAAAAAATAATCAAAATTACAATTGTATTTTTTAAAATAATTTATTATATATGGAATGGATATATTCCACGAACTTCTTAACCTTGAACTAATACATACTGCGATATTCATATAAATTTATAATTTTTATTATAAATTATTTTAATTGCTTTTTGATTCATTGCGTGAGTATTATTTATTATATCATCACTATAATAAACTAAATTGGGGACTATAAATTTAAATGAAATTTCATTTTTAAGCACCCATTCAAAAAATGCTTTTTGTTCTCCGTCGTTACATTTATAGTTACAGTTATAATACCACTCATCAAATACTATTATTGTATTTGGTCCAATAAATTGTATCAAACTATCCAAAATTGTTTTGGTAGAACTATATAAATCACAATCAACGTGTAATAGTGATATAGGTTTAGCACCATCATCAATATATTTATTTATGGAATCTTCAAACCAACCTTTATAAAATGTTACATCATTTATATCAGGAATTTTTCCTTCTGTACTAAAACATCCTTTTTTACATTCAGTTCCGAT
>SXGR01537847.1_pt1 | contig 15871 bp, 16 predicted proteins | sample 3174711 | NCBI WGS metagenome assembly SXGR01 (sample SAMN11356860, study PRJNA531348) | freshwater metagenome | isolation source: freshwater sample F1-60 | place: China: Fuxian Lake, Yuxi | collected 2017-12-25
ACTGGCATTTTCTATAGTACTTTTTTATAGGGTCTGAATGGTATAAGAAATTTCATTCCTCATGTCTTCAAGAAAATGTTCTAAATTTTCAACAAAAGACTCGGAGATGTTCTTATGAACCACCAAGATTCCGCTACACTTCGTACTATATATTCCCTGGGTAATTTTCTTCTGAACTGAGAAGTTTATTACAAATTCAGACTCTTTGGTAAGGTCTTGGATTTCATAGCCAAGATCTTTAATGATTTTTCCTATGTCAACAACATAAAGGTCGTCTTCAGAAGGAGACTTCTTTTTTGCTTCTTTTAAAGAGCACTCTGCTAAAAAAAACTTAATCTCTTGCAAATCTTCCTGCATTATTTGAATTTAATAGACTAAATTTTTTGGATGTTTTGTTATTTTTTTTCAAGAAATCCGAATGGATTTATTTCGGTATTGCCCTCGTCCTGAGAATCCAGAGGTGCTCCGGACGAAATGGTCTCGCTCTCGATCTGATAGTTCTTCAGCTCTTGGAGATAGTTAGTATGCAAATAACCACCAGCTTGATTAGATCTCTGGTATCTTCCCACCATCTGTTTGTAATTTTCCTTTTTAGAAAGAAGTCCCATTTGCTTGGCGTACTCCCTTCTTTCTCTCCTTGATAGATTTGTCATAACTTTTAAGATTGAGAATTAATCCCCTTGGTAGAGCCAAAATCAAAGTCGGGGGAAGTTGCTTGAACGTCCATCCCTAAAACATATTTAAATAGCCTTAGGAAAAGCCCAGGGATAAAAATGTCTTTTTCTCTGATGACGTCGTTAGCGGGAATGAATTTGAATTCCGCAGAATGCTCCATCGAGGATCCGTCTGTCAAGGGATCTTCTTTTTGAATTCCAGACACGTCAACTGCAAAACAGGGTTGCTCGTGATCTACAAACTTAGAAGACGTAGCAGAACCAAGATAATACCATTTAGAAATGTCGGGAACGTTAAATCCGGTCTCCTCGTACAGTTCCCTCTGGGCGGTGGAGAGTAAATCCCCATCCTCATCGTCGGTTGTGCCAGTAACCAAGCTAATGTGGTGTCCGTCTTCTCTAAACGGGTTTGGCTCCTTTAAAACACCAATCGCAAGGGGTAAACCCTGCTCGTCAGAGGTGAAAGGCATAACCACTACATTGGTGAATAGGGGCTTAATCCCAACTAGACCTCCGCAGTCGAGAAGTTGAAAGTTCTCTGTTTCGTGGAGAGTTTTAATCTTCGGAAAGTTCATCATGTTCTATTTCTTCTTTTTTAACTGTTTTAACCTGGCTGGTTTTTTTGGACTCGTAGAATGAAGTTCTAATAGATTCCGCAATTGCATTTCTAATGTCCTCAATCTCAACCCCTTCCGTCACATAACTTGCTATTTCCGTGTCTGCGTCTTCAAAAGAGGTCACAAGGACGTTATAGAGAGACTTAGTTGGTAAATTTAGCTTCAAGCTAATGTTAACATTAACCCAGTTAGGTTTTTGCTTTTTTAATAGCTTATATATCGGGGATTCTTCTACACCAACTTGAGATGAAGTCGAGTAGTCAACAAAATTTACGGATCCTCTTTTAACTGAAGGGTTCTTAGTCTGTGGCTGGGGCACGGGGGGTTGGGAGATTCCAAAGTCTACGGGAGAAGCTGGGAAGATGTCCATAAACTCGGAAAGGAGTTCAACATTCATTCTTTCTCCCCCTTTAAACGAGACAAATCTCATCCCTCCTGCCTCTACGATGCCGTCGTATTTCTCGATCATTCCAGACTGCTCCCCTTTTATCCATTGGAAATCAGAATTTCTTAACTCAACCTCGAGTTCTTCCAGAGTTTTTTCTGCAAAGTTCATTTTTTTTTTCTTTTTAAATATGCTGCTTAATATTTTCAACATTTTATTGTTGGATTCCTATATTATACACGGACCTCGGAAAATGTTTCTTTTTTATGAAATCAAGAATAAGACTTAAATTTAGCCTTTTAGATGAAATTTAAAAGTAGTTTCGGGGATCTGAAGATCCTAAGGTGTATTTTTCCCTTGCTTTAGCATACATCTCATCTAAAACCTCTTCCGAAAGGGTGTTCATTAGCATCCTCTTTATCTGACCCATCTCTCTTTCCTTAGACGTAATGTCGTCCACGTATTTGGTAGCCTTTGGTCTCCAGTCGTGGCTCTTTAAAATAGAATTTAGATAGTTGATAACGGGTTCTTGATAAAGAACAGGATCTTTTTCTAAGCTGCTGTGAAACAGATACTTGTGGACTGGATCCTGCATCAGGTCAGTTATTTTCTCAGTCTTCCTGGAAAACTTTCCCTTCGGTGTATTAAAAATAGTTTCGAATCCAGGCTTGTCTCTGTAGATCTCGATCTGGGGAGAAGCAGAATCTGAATTGAGATAGACCTTAAGGTTCCTCATAAAATCCCCATCGTCTTTCTTTTTGAGGTCGATTTCGGTTCCATTCTCTAGATTAGCTGCCCAGTGATTATCCCCCTTCTTTTCAATCTTAGATATGTCAGAATCAATTCCTAGAATTTCCATCATGGAAAGTATATCCCCTTCAACCGAATGTTCTTGGGGAAGAGAAAAATGCTTAGATTCAATAAAAGAGTCTAGAAGATCGTCCAAACACATTTGGTTCTCCTCGTTGTCCCACCATCTAATGTTTTTTCTAGTTTGAAGGATAGGGGACTTAGAATCACCGGAAACATCAAATGCAGACTTCGGAAAAGAGACGGGATCAGACTCGTTTCCGTCTCCGTAGATGTACTTCATGACCAGATCGTCTCCGTCCTGTGTTAGCCCAGAAACTAAGACGAATTTATCAGTAGTTTCTCCGCCTACGTCAGGGCAAGAAGTTTTAATTTTATACCCCCAGTCGCTAAAAGGTCCAAGCACTCCAAGTTCTTTTTTATACATATTCCCTTCGTTGATGAAATAAGAATAGTCCCAGTAGTTGGAAATAAAATTAACCTTCATAGTAGTCGTCTCTTCCAAACTGAACCTCCACTTTAAAGTCCTTCACCTCCATAGATTTTCTCATATCGATGACGATCTGTCTAGGGTAAGTGGGAATAATATAATCCATTTTATCGGCAATTACCATCGCAGGATCTATATTTACGCCAGGTTCGATTTCAAAATCAAACGTCTTCTTATCGTTGGGGTAGTCATCAACGTCAATCTCTAATTCAATCCTGTGGATCTGGAAGTCCACTGCGTCTATTCCTCTTTTGTTTCTGCTAACTACTGCTTCGTATTCAACTTCACACTTAGCGTCATCTACGTCCATGATCTCAGGAGGGTTTCCCTTGACGATAATGTCCGTGTATTTAAGATCGCAGATGAAGTAGTGCTCCTTAGAAAAATTTTTACTCTTTCCTGTTAAATATGTATTATAGTCGTCAATCCTTGGCATATCAATTTGATACTTTTTCTGTATATATCATCGACGGGGAAAGGAAAATTTAAGGGAATAGCTTTTACTAATCATCGGCCGAGAATATATAAAGGACTAAAATAACTAAATTAAGACTATGAAAGATATCAGTCAAATTTGGTTTCTTAAGTCTCCAATAGACGCAGAACACAAGTACTATGTTCTGTTAGACTTCTTGAAATCCATCAACGAGGAGATCAAAAATAATAATGTCTATTCCCCCACGAAGAAGATATTTTCCATGATTAAAGATCTAGATCACTTCCTCAAAAATGGAAGCATGGACGGACACAGCGAGTTATTTATCTCGGAAGAAGACGAGGTGTTGCTTTCCTACTTCAAGAAAATCAAAATAGACGAATCCGTAAAAGAAGAGGTTAGGCTAATTCTAGAAAATTCTCTTAAAGTTCTCTATAAATATGCAGAAATGGGAATAAATCTTTGGAAGAAGATGCAAAAGAGGATTAAGATGTACAATTTAGACGTTCCAAAGAGTTCACAGGAGAGTGGGATCACAATCTTTAGGAACATGTCAACCGACGAGGTGTTCCCCTACTGGTGGAAGAAAACGGGGATAAAGATAGGGGAAGAGGTCAGAAGAGGGGTAGTTCTAAAGGGGATATCCATTCTGAACAGCAAGTACTCGATGTCCTACGAGTTTATTCTGCACGAGACCCTGATCTCTCTTGGAATTCAGGACGGAACCAAGTTCCCCTGCACAATCATAGAAATCTCCGAGGACTTTGATAAAAGCTCGGAGATTTTTAAAATAGCCAAAGAAAGATTTATCCAGGAAATTGATCCTGATTAAAAGTTTTCCAGTCTTATAACTGTAAATTCTTCGGAGTCGAAGGATTCAGACTCACTGGTGTCCATATTAAATACGCTGTTAGGCATCTGGGCGGAGGTCAAACCGTCTGCAGTAGTGTAATTCCGGTTTCCCCCTGCCCCGTTTCCAGGTAAAGTAATTCCCGCTTCGTCTGGACTCCAGATTGCATTCGCATATCCAACCCAGTCGTAAGCAGGCTCTCTTTTGATTGAGTGTAGACCTGTCTTATCACCGCTCAAAGGGTCTTGAACATCTGGTGCTAGATAGTTAAAGGTGTCGTCCATTACTCTAGATCTAAATTGTTTAAAATCTAGAATTTCTCTTTTTGAAACGTCTTCTAAGTTCATAGTTTAATTGTTTTATGGTATAACCGATCCTCTCCCCGGGGTTCCCCCTAGAAGATTAGAAATTAGATCCATTGGATCTGTTTTTGATTGGGATGCTGCTCTTTGAACAGCAGGATTAGAAGCAAGTTTTTGAGCTTCTTGGGGAGTTACTGACAGAGGGTTCTTTCCTGTAGTATTTGGAAATGCACTCTGAGATCCAGAAGAGGTCCCGCCAAGAACCCAAGTCCAAAGGTCAATTAGGGTTTTTCTAAAGTCTGCCTGTCTAGTTTGGTTTGAAATCATCTCTTTTATTGTTCTGTAGACCCAACCGTCCTTATCGATTTCGTATCCAAGATTACCTGAAAATCTATCCATTATAGGATCGATTCCTAATTCAGCAATTGTTTCAATAGTTGCATCTGCTAGTTTAGGTGCCATATCTCTGACATTTATTTCTCCGGAGATGAACTGGGAATATTCAGCAATATCAATTTGCTCGACAACGTTAGTTAGAATAGTTCCTAGCAGAGAATCAGGGTTTACCCCAAAATATCCATAGGCCCACTCGAGTAATTTACCCTTTGCAACATCGACTAGGCCTTCGCCTGCAGAAGATATTAGTGAACCCAAAGAAAAATCTTCATTTGTGCTTTGAAAATCTGAGAATTTTTTAATAATTTGAGACATTTAGAATAGTTATTTGATCTATATATCTTCTGCAGATTTTTTTTATCTTTCCCCTAGAAACAGATCTATCGCTTTATATCGATAGGACAGCTTGTCTTCTTTAATCCCTGGATTCTTCAATGGAGCTTTCTTTCTATTAACGATCTCGTCAGGGAGAAGAGGACCGAAAGTGTCCTTTAGAATCTTTTTATCCTTTCTCCATTCCAGTGGAAGGTGGAGTGCAAAGGTCACAATTTCTAGGTTCAGGAAGGGATTTCTAAGCTCCAGTGTGTGGGCCATAGACATCTTGTCAAGCCTAGGGAGATGATAGAAGCTTAACTCTTCAAAGACATCAGAACCCTGGGAATCATATTCATGGATTCTCTTGTACCCACCAAACAACTCGTCTGCTCCGTCCCCGGAAAGAACTATCCGATGGTCGCTGTTCTGTTTGATAGCCTTAAATAGATGGTATTGGGGAACAACAGACCCTAAATCAATTGGGGTTTCGTTCCAGTACTGGTAGATCTCCTGATTTAGATTCTCGTCCATTTCGTATTGGAGAAAGTTGACTTTCTTGTCGAACTTGTCCGCCAAAAGGCTAACGAATTCAGATTCTCCATTTTCGATGCTGTACCAGGTGACATCGGAATCAGTTCCTTCTAGGATTGCTGCAATAATAGAGGAATCTAGTCCTCCGGAGATCAAAAGGGAGATTGGATAATTTTTAGAGATTAGCCTGTTCTTAACAGACTCAATCATCTTTGACCAAAGCCATTCCATGTGATCTTCGTAGGATTTTCCAATTAATTCCGAGATTGGGTGATTCCAAAGTTTATAATATTCAGGAAAGGTAAGCTTAAAGTCCGGACTCTGAAGATTGTAAGAATAGATTGTGTTTGGTAGAAATCTCTTAACGTCGGTATATGGAGTTCTGTTGTCTGTGTTATAGCCCCACTTTTTAACTTTAGAAATAAAGACCCTATCGATTGGACTCTGGCTGTAGGCCAGAGACTTTATCTCAGAGGATATCTCCCCCTTCTCGCTGTAGTAGAGGGGTTTTTTGCCCAGGGGATCAGTAAAGCAGATCACGTCTCCTGTATTGGAGTCGTAGATAACAATAGCCCAAAATCCGTCCCAGGTTTGTATGTGTGGGACGAACATAGCGCAGAACATCTCGAATGATCCGCCCCTGTACATTCTAAACAAATTGCAGAGATAATCTGTGTCCGAAGAATATGCGGATCTATCGTAGTTGAAGATCTCCCCGTTAAACATCAAAAAGATGCCAGGGGAAATTTCTTTTGGCTGGTTCCAGTCGTCTCCGTCCGCAGTCTGAATGGGGAGCCTGTGGTGGCACAGGAACACTCCAGACTTCTCGACCACTGTTCTTTCTATCCCTCTATGTTTAATTGAATTTAGACTGGCCTCAGAACCGTCAAGCGTTAATAGGATCCCACACATATATTAAAGTTCTGTAATTATAGAGGTCTCGTCGAATTTGTTTTCGAATGATTGGATAGAAAAGTTGTTAAAGGAGGGATAAGTTTCTAAGATGTGCTGGATGAATTTCTCATAAAGGTGCTTTTCGCCCGACGTGTTATCTCTAAAGTCCCAATTGTCTTTGTTTCTATCCGACTTGTTTGGATTGTCTCCGTGAATATAATAGACCTTGCAATTCTCTAGGAGCCCGGACTTAACGATGACATCCAGTTGTTGAATTGCATCTTCGTATGAAATCCGGTTAGATAAAACACCCCAGACTAAAACGGTTAAGAAACCTCTATCCAGGACGATTGGGGATAAAATCCCATCTCGGTTTGCTTGAAGAAGTTGGAGTTCTTTACCTAGTGCGAATAGGTGGGATTCCTTGGAGTTGTCTAAAAGACCAAGTTCATTAAACCATTTAACAAATTCAAATTTATAAAGGGGAAGATTATTGTGCTTAGAAGCTTTCTGAGCAAGATGTGTTTTGCCGGAGTTTCTAGCGCCTTCAAAGATTACTAACATGTTAGACATTTTACAAATATACGGTTGGAAAGTTCCACAAAAAACCCCCGGAATCGGGGGTTGAATGCCTTTTGAAAGATCTATTATTCGGTTGGAACGATGTAAATTCCTTTGGATTCTCCTCTAGAAAGATCGTCCGGAGTCTTAGCGTTCATTCTTGCAACCTGCCTCTCGACCGCCGGAAGATGAACTTCTTTAGCCCTCTTTAGGTTCTGTTCAAAAACACTTTTATTTCTTCCCTCTTTAGACCCGGAGTCCTGTTTATTTGCCTTTCTAATTCCCTGCTTTTTATCTAGGATTGCAACATAGTCCTCAGAAGGATCAGTAGAACCTAACACCTCTTCAGATTCTAATTTTTTGAGTTCTTCGTCCGTTAGAACTTCGTCCATCAGAACTTGTAGTACAGGAACGAATTTTTCCTTCTTTTTATCGTAGGTAAAAGTGGTTGCATTAAATGCTATTAAGTTAGCAAGTAGTCCGAAATCAGATTCGGTCAAGTCCTGTATCTTTTCTTCCATCTGAGATCCTCTGATTGCTGCAGTCTTTAGAGCTTCCATCCCCTCCGAAGAAATGTAATTTGATTTATATCCCTTTGTTCCAAAATGGGAATATAGTCTGTCGTACGTCTTAGAATTCTCCCCGTCCTGTTCCCTGTTGTGAGAGAATAGGCTCTTAGCTAACCCCGTTAGAGCCTCTCCGTCGATACCACCGAAGTTTGAGTAGTAGCTTGTGTACCATTCTGCAAAGTCTTTTACGTCCTCTTCGTCAGTATCTCCTATGATTTCTTTCCACTTCGGCCAGTTAGCAGGTCTTTTTGCATTGGACATGAGTCTTTTAGCTGCGTATAGTCCTTCGATCTTACTTCCCTTAAAGTCAACCCAGAAGTAAAGTGGAAGGTCCCCTTCTTTAGCTTCCTCTGCAGTCTTGGTCCATGCGATCATAAACTCCGGGCTGTACGAAGCTCTAAGCGTGCCATCCTCCCTTAAAAAGGTCTCTTCTTCGGCTCCTTTTACAAACCCTTTGCTTCTTAGAAGTTTAGCAAGTTCATATGCTTGGTCGGTGTTGTCTGACCTGTCACCTCGTCCAAGAGCAGATCTACCTCCTTTGGAGGATTCCGGCTCAGAAAGATCCCTTTCGTATTTCTCTATCTCGCTTGCAAGCTTGTCTGCATCGATGTGAATCGCGGCCTCGTTAGTTAGACCGAAGAACTGGGAAGCACTTAAAACAGACGACTCTGGATATTTTTCTCCCAGAACTTTGAAGCTTTCGTTTACATACTCTTTTCTTAGGATATCCAAACTATCAGCAATCGTCTCTTTGTCAGATTTAGAAATCTTATCTGCATCGAGAATAGTGTCCAAAAGAGCCCTATCAAGTTCACCGCTGACGTTTTTATTTCCTAAAACTCCCTGTAGAGACTTAACTGCAACTGAGAATGCAGGGGTAAATTTTCCATCTGCACCTCCCCTTCTTGCAAGCATATCTTTGATTGGGGGGAAAGAATTCATCAAAGCCTTCTGAACGTTGGCAATAATTAAAGAGCCCTTAAATTTTTTGTCAGAATCATCGTCTCCTATTTTGATGGGGAAAACCAGGGAAGTTACTTTATTGTCGTGTCCTTCTGCTTTTTCTCTCATTTCGTCTTCGACGTTCGACTCTTCAACAGTTGCCCTCGTAATAATATCCAGTGCAGCAGAAGCAAGATCTTTAACGTCTGAGAATTTATTGGAAATCTCGTCGTCAGCAAGTATCTTCTTAAAGGGTGCTTCAGCAGCTCTAACACAATAAGTGTAGAACTCCTTAGATAATTTATCGGTTTGAGCTTCTAGATCTTTTACTGCTTTCTTTTCTTTATCGTTAGAAATTTCTTTCTTGTGGTCGATGGAGGATAGCTTCTGGTCAAGTTCGCTGAAGATTCTTTGCCAGTTTCTGCCATAGCCATTATCTGATGTTTTTCCAGTAGCTTCGGGAATTAAAACTTTTCTAAGTCTGTTCTTTAGAGCATGAGCTCTTCCTCTAAGTCCTAGGTGAAAGGATTCGTTCAGTTCTTCGTTCTCCTCCTTCTCCTCTTTATATGCTTGTTCTAGGGCCTGTGCATATTTTGAAGTTCTCGCCTGGAAGTATTTGATCACTTTATCTTCTAACTTTGGATCAATTTCAATAGCCCTCTTGATTGAATCTGCAAGCTGTTCCATCCCGTCGATGTACATGCCTTTAACGTCTGCAAATCCTGCGTGGTCCAGATCTGTTTCTTTTGCATAGTCTTTCATCTTCGCAATAAGGGTTTTGAAGCTAGATGAGTTTGCAGAGTCTTTCAACTTCTCCTTAACGGTGGACAGCCTTTTCTGCTTTGCAGAAGCAAAGTCAACTATAATTTTCTTAAAGATATCAAAAAGAGATGTTGACATTTTCTGCATCAACTCGTCAACCGATTCGTTCTCGAATATTCTCAACGTCTCTAAAGACATTTTCCTTGCAATTGGGTTGGTATTTAAATATTTTGGTAACATATACTTAGTAGATATTTTCAGATGCCTTTTCCTTAGATTTCTGAGTTAATTGAGTTGCAAGGTTATTTAAAAGGGGAGTTAATTTAGCGTAAGCTGCAGCTTGTTTTTTAATGCTGTCTATCTCTGCATTGATGTCGTTGGGCTTCTTTACCTTTTCGTCCTTTGCGATTTGAATCTCGTCTTGAACCTTGGAGATCTCTATCTTCGTCTGCTGGATCTGGGTGTTTATCCCATCTGCTTCAAAAAGGAAATCCTCATATTTAATTATTACATTATCCATCTAGGTGATAAATTTTTTCTCTAATTTTATCTATTTTTTCCCCTACCTCATAGATTTTATCGTTAAATCTATTCATAATTTCAGGCTTTTGCTCCGAAGAAGCTCTGTCTAAATCTTTTGTTTTGGCTCTCCTAAGGGATCTAAGTTCGTTGAGACCTAGATTCTTCTGATTAATTAAAGCTCGGAGTAGGATTCTTCCTCTATCCCGGGAATACTTTTTCACCTCATCTCTAAACTCAGAAAAACTCATTGATATAATTCTCCTGATCTCAGAAAGAGAAACGTCTTTCCCATTTTTTTCTTCATCTTCCGGCATTTCTTTCTTATCGATTGGTATTGCCTCTTTCTCCTTGTTTTTTAATTTGTCGTATGCTTTTCTATATTGGGCGTAAAGATCGTCTTCTATTTTTTTATCAGGAAGACCTTTTGAAATCTTATAAAGATTTTCAACCACTTCCAATTCAGCTTCCGCCTTTTCAACTTCCCAATACTTTTGGAGTCTAGGATTCTCTTCTACTGTCTTCATTGCTAAGTCGTTTAGACTCCTAATCTTCTGAGTTTTTATTCTCAATAAATTAGAAAGGTTAGTCTGATGCTCTTTGATTTTTTTCCTAAAGTCTTTTTCCTCTTCAGGAGAAATTTCCCCCGTGTCTATCTGGGAATTTAGACTTCCCATATCAATCTGAGACTTTTCCCACTCCTTTGCATATTCCTTCTCAGCAAATAAAAGATCTGCTAGAATACCGTCGATCTTTTTTGTCTTGCTACCGAAGGTCTTTCCCAGCCAATTTTTAATGTCGTCTCCTAGAGACTCATCCACAGAGTAGTATTCCTTATCCCATTCAGAAAATCTTAGGGTCATGATTTATTTTTCTTTTTTATCCACGGTATTATTTACCTTGCTGGTGGTTTCTGCTTTCTTAGTGATAGATCCAGGAAGAATTTCCGTATCTTTTTCTAATTTTTTAATCATAGCTTCGTATTCTTCCCGTTTAGGAATCTTTCCGTGCTTAATTTTTTTAGCATAATTTTCAATGTTCTCCTTTTGTGAAGTTAATCTGGCAATGTCCCCCTCTATTTCTTTTTTTTCATATTCTCTTCTAACCAACTTGAGTTCTTTTTCCTTATCTATAATCTGGTGCTTGATATCTGCAATTTTATCCGCTATTCCCTTCTTAGTTTTCAGGAACCCGAGGTCGGATGATGGTTTATCTAAGGTTTTAACTCCTTTGATTTTTTCAGCATCCTCTTTTTTCTTATTCTCTTCAGCTTTGATCTGTAAATCTTGTTGGGCTTTTTGAACCTCTTCTTTTGCTTTTTTAATCTCGTCTTCAAGTCCTCTAAGAACTTCTGGGGAAGAAGATGACCTCTGTTTAGCAAGGGAATACTCAAATTCGGACAGAACGAGCTCATCCTCTGCTTTCCCTGTCTCCCAATATTCCATCCTTCTTTTGTTTCCTTTAATCGCATCACCAAGAGCCTTCAATGCTTTTTCTATTCTGGCTTTTACCATCTTAACGTAAGTTTGATACTCGTTAGTTTTATTAGAAATAGTTTTTTCTGCTTTAGAGATATTTGCTGCAGCATCTTTTGTTTTAGATAATTCCTTAAGATTAGACCTAAGGGAATCTACCTCATCTTCGAAAGCATATCTTTTAGAAAGAAGATCTTTCTCCCCCTTCAGAACTTCGGTTCTGATCTTATCGATCATATTGATATAAGATAAAGATCCAAGGAAAGTTTTAGAAAGAGTATTTTTGATCGAATCTAAGGCACTCGATTCGCTAATTCCTTCTTGGGCTGAGAAGTAGTCTGCAAGAGATTCTGCATGTTCCTTGGTTATTTTACCGTTTAATGGGTTGGTTTTGATAAACTCCTCGTAATTAGGTATCAATTTCATATTCTATAATTTAGTTATTTATGACGTATATATCTCTTGGGTTTACTTTTCCTCCATTAGTTAACAAAAAAGCCTCCGGAAATCCAGAGGCTTTTTATAAGCGTAATGAACTTTAAAGATTAGGATTAGTTCAATCCGCCAGTAGGAATGCTTACGAAGAAGCAGAAATATAGAGTCTCAGGGTTGAAACCTGCTTCTACTAATGCGTATCTGCTCTTAACTGCAATCTTAGGAGACATAGTTCCTTCAGAGATGGTTTGGATTGACTCCGCCATCATGTAAGGCATGAACTTAAGACCTGGTTCGTCATCACCACCTTTTCTACCTACAAGCACTCTTGTGTCGCTGTATTGCATGTTTTGATCAACATAGACAGTCATACCAGCTAGAGAACCAACTGGGTAAAGAGTTCCGTTGTTTTGAGTAAGGGTGTTAGAGAATGGAGCAAAAGTGAATTGGCTGATATCTTGCATCGCAGACGCTAGGTTAGCGTTAGTTACGACGAAGTTAGCAGGACCTCTTCTTCCTCTGTTTGCTACAACGTTAGCTGCTGCTAGGATTCTAGAGAATAGTCTTCTTTGAAGAGTTGACAAGTTCTCATAAGATGTACCAGTAGGGCCAGCTGGAAGGGTCATATTAACAGAAGTATCGGTTTTATCCATATACGTAATAGTTGATCCTCCTGCGTTTCCGATCTGAAGGTTTAGGTTTAGGTTTTGACCTTCAATTTGGTTGAATTTAACGGTGTTAGACCAACCTAGTTGGAATGCTCTTGACAAGATGTGCTTGTTAATAGACTGAGAAACCTCGTTAACAAGTGCGTTCTCGATCATAGAAATAACATCGATACCGAACTGCTTGTTAAGATCTTGAATTTGCTCAGTTGTTACAGAAGCAGCAACTTGGAAGGTGTCAGCCTCTACGAACTTAGTGAAGGTTGTTAGACCCATTGAGTTGTAGTAGTTGCTTTCCCCTACGCTTCTTAGCATTGGGTTGTACGTCTTGTTTCCGTCTACATAAGGACCTTGGAATGCTTGGTTGTCGTAGAAACCAGCTCCTGAGAAACCTTGAATGTGATCTTCTAGAGCCTTAACTAGTTGAGCAACTCCAGTAGCATATCCGTATTCTGCTCCTCCGGAGGATGAACCGATTACGGTTCCAGAAGCTACGATATCCGCAACTGTTTCACCAGCACTGACGCTAAGAATTTTGAAGATTGGGAAACCATCAATTCTAGAGAATCCCACGAAAAGAGCAGTGATCTGAGCTGACGCAGAAGTTGCAGAAGTGATGTAAACTAGAGGAGTTTGGTTAGTTCCTGTTGGTACTGTTAGAGTAGATGCTCCGGTTGCACCACTTGGGATTTTAATCATGGTAGGAGCAACTGCTAGAGCTTCAGCAGCTGAAGTTCCAACCTGGTTAGCATTTGGAGAAAGTTTACCACCTGCGTAAACGTAGTCTAGGTAAGAAAGAACTCCTGAAGGACCAGACATAGGAATAACTGGAACGATGTCAAATCCAACCGTCTTCGCAGCAACTTGAATTGCCAAAGGAAGAAGAGATGGGAATTTGTCACCAGAACCCTGCCATGTTGAGCTGTAGAATCCAGCGTTTGGAGAAAGTCCACCTGTTGAAGTCGCCTGAGTTGACTGAGGGAATACAGGGGGTTGAACTGAACCCATACCGTTGACAACTGCTAGAGAGTTGTAAGCACCAGCTGATTCGTTCAATGAGTGGTAGTGGCAATACTTAGAAAGCCATTGTGTTTTTGATGAATCGTTGATACCAGTCTTAGACTCGATGATAGGAGCCCAGGTATCGAAGATTTCTTGTTCGTTAATAAGTTTCATAACTTTTTTATTTTTGTTTTTTTGTTTGTTTAAAATTTACCTTCCAAAGACTGAGCAACTCTAGCTAGATAATCAGATGAATATCCTAGCGAGTTGGTAGCTACGGTTGGGGTTTCGATTGCTTCGTTCTCTACAAGTTTTTGAAGTCCAAGATTTTTTCCAAGCTGACGAGTTGACCAGAAGTTTTTGATCTGGTAAGGGGTCTCTAGATTGTAGAAAGACGCTTGAGCAATCAAAGATTGTCTGTGTCCTTCGGTTAGAGATTCCCAAACCTGAGCATACTCTTCAGGGGATTCGTCTACAAATTTGTGACCTGTGCTTGGGGTTGTTTCTTCTTCGTTCAAGTTCTCGTTTAGAACCTGGTCTGCCTTTTTGGTTTTAGCAGTTGGCTGGAATTTTTCAGCCGCTTTTTTGGTGAGTAATTCAGTTTTTTGGGTTTGAACTGACTCTATTAGTGCGTCTATCTTGCTGGAGATTGTTGTGTAGTCTCCTGCAAATCCAGACTCAAATAGACCTGCGTTTGAAGCAAGATCTGCTTGTTCTCTTACGTTCTCGTTGATGGATTCACCAAGAGAAGAGTTTACGCTCTCTGCAATATACTCAGAGTAGGCGATGTTGTTTTTAACTTTTTCTGCCAAGTAGTCAGAATACTCGATTCCTTTGTTTAGGTTTTCAGCCAAATATTCAGAGTAGGCAATACCTTTGTTTACGTTCTCCGCTAAATATTCGGAGTATCCAATTCCTTGGTCAAGTTTTTCTCCAATATACTCGCTATATCCGATTCCCTGATCTAGTTTTTCTCCTAAATACTCGGAATAAGCAATTCCTTTATCTAAATTCTCTGCAAGATATTCAGAATAAGAAATGTTGGTGTCAACTTTTTCAGCAAGATACTCGGAGTAAGAAATGTTGGTGTCAACTTTTTCAGCAACATATTCAGAATACTGAATAGTCTCGTCCACTTTTTCAGCCAAATACTTGGAGTATTCAACAGACTTATCTAGATTTTCAGCAACATACTCTGAATAAGAGATAGACTTGTCTACGTTTTCTGCAAGATATTTAGAGTAAGAAATATTCTTATCTAGATTTTCTGCAAGATACTTAGAGTAAGTGATGCTGTTGTCTAAATTTTCTGCTATGTATTCGCCATATTTGATTGCTCCGTTAAGAGTCTCCGCCAAGTAGTTGGAATATTTTTCTAGTCTCGCAACTCTGTCCTCCATGGAGTCAGTTGTTGTAGCCGATGGACCGTTGTTATAGCCGTTGCCCAAAGATGGCTTTGGCTTGTTAAAACTAAGTGCTTGGCCCTCTTGCACACCCGATGCCCTTAAATCAGCAATTTCGGCCTTCATAGCCTCCATTTCCTTCTTTAAAAACACAGTGTACTGGTTAAGATCTTCAGCACTTACAAATTCTCTGTTGCTCTCCATAATAGTGGATTTATTTTTATCTGTATTGATTATTTTTTTAAATTCTTCGTTTCCGTTGACATTATATATCTTCAAAGAATCGTCATTTTTTAATCCGAAAGACTCGTTTAGACATTCTAGACTATAAACAACGCTTTTTTGTCTCTTATATATAAAATCTTCGTGTGAAAATCCAGCGCTCTCGTACACTCTTTCAAGCTGAGCGTCCTGAAATCCAGGATCAGCTACAAGGTCGTACGTAAATATTTTTTTTATCTGAACCTTCTTGTCTGGCCCAACATTACCCGCTGCCCTTGAAGAAATCGAAAGGGGAACACCAGCATCTACCAGCCTTTTGGCGATCTGCCCTGCTGGGGTATCTAGCAACCTAACTTTAATTTCTAGAATTCTGCCGTCTTTATTGTAAACTAGATCGTCAACGACGTGAGAAACGTTATTAAGGGAAATGTCAAATTTTTCTGGGTGATCAAGTTCTCCAACAAGCCTTTTTTGTTTTATCTTGTCTTTTAGATAATCTAGGTGGGGAAGGTATTCGCCCTCTTCATAAATACGGTTGTTGTTGTTTTCTTTTCCGAACTGAGCAGCAATCCCCTTTAAGATATACTCTTTACCCTCGGAGGTCATCTCTTTGGAA
>SXGR01350391.1_pt1 | contig 15868 bp, 11 predicted proteins | sample 3174711 | NCBI WGS metagenome assembly SXGR01 (sample SAMN11356860, study PRJNA531348) | freshwater metagenome | isolation source: freshwater sample F1-60 | place: China: Fuxian Lake, Yuxi | collected 2017-12-25
CAAGCCGACCCGGCCGTTGCCGGTATTGTTGTTGACCACCACCAACTCTCGACTGCCCTGATCGATCAAGGCATGGATCAACTCGATGGGGGACCCTGCCTCGCCAAAACCGCCGATCATTACTGTAGCCCCGTCGCGAATCCGTGGGCACGCCGCTCGCCGAAGGCCAAGAGGTGAGGCAGTTCAACGACCGTACTTTCGTTCTCGAGCACGCGCTCACCGCGGACTTTGCCCTTGTGAAGGCGGAGCGGGGGGATCGATACGGCAATCTTGTCTACAACAAGGTAGCCAGAAATTTCGGACCCGTGATGTGCATGGCCGCGCGCACGACGATCGCGCAAGTACGGGAGCTCGTGCCCGCCGGCGCGCTGGATCCGGAGGCCGTGGTTACGCCGGGGATTTTCGTGCAGCGCGTGGTGTCCGTGCCTCAGCCTGCACACGAGTCGCAGTTGATCGCTGCCGGAGAGTCGTATCCATGAGCGGCAGGAGCTCGGATGGTGGGGCGGGCTTGAGCCGACGCCAGATGGCTTGGCGAGCTGCCCAAGATATCTTTGACGGCGCATATGTCAATCTCGGAATAGGCATCCCGGAACTCTGCGCGAACTTCGTGCCGGAAGGGCGCGAGGTGGTTTATCACACCGAGAATGGCGTGCTTGGTTTCGGTTCGGCGCCTCCGGCCGATCAAGTTGATCCCGAGTTGATCAATGCCGGCAAGAAACCGATCACCATCAGGCCCGGTGCGGCATTTTTTCATCATGCGGACAGTTTCGCGATGATTCGCGGCGGTCACCTCGACATCGCCATTTTGGGCGCCATGCAGGTGGCGGCCAACGGGGATCTCGCCAATTGGTTGGCCGGAGGAGATGCCGTGCCCGCCGTCGGTGGAGCCATGGATCTCGTGGCGGGTGTTCGCCGGGTTCTGGTGATTACCGAGCACCTCACTCGCGAGGGTCAACCGAAGTTGGTGGAGCGTTGCACCCTGGCATTGACGGGGGCAGGGGTGGTCGAGCGTGTGTATACCAATCTCGGAGTGTTTGTCGTTGGATCGGGGGTATTCGAGTTGGTGGAACGTGCGCCGGGTGTGACCGTCGAGGAGATCCGTGCGGCGACCGGTGCACCGGTCCTCGCGAGCGACTCCGTACCCGAGATCCGCGCACCCGATCTTTAGAAATTTCTTTGATAGTGTCATCGGGACTAGTAAGCCCGAGACAAATTGGAGCGTCTGTTGATGGCCGAGGCATTCATTTGTGATGGTGTGCGCACGCCGATAGGCCGCTACGGCGGTGCTCTTGCTGCAGTGCGTACCGATGATCTGGCCGCCATACCGTTGCAAGCGCTGCGTGACAGAGGTGTCGGCGTGGATTGGGCTGCGCTCGATGACATCATCCTCGGGTGTGCAAATCAGTCGGGTGAAGACAACCGCAATGTCGCGCGCATGGCGGGGTTGCTGGCCGGCTTGCCGACCGGCGTTGGCGGCGTGACCGTGAACCGCTTGTGCGCCTCCGGTCTCGAGGCTATCGCGGTCGGCGCCCGTGGCATTCGGGCTGGGGAGCATGATCTGATCCTCGCCGGAGGAATCGAAAGCATGTCGCGTGCACCGTTTGTGCTTCCCAAGGCGGACAGCGCATTTTCGCGATCAGCAGTCATCTACGACACGTCGATCGGGTGGCGTTTCGTCAACCCGCAGATGGAGTCGACCTTCGGCGTCGATTCGATGCCGGAGACTGCGGAGAACGTGGCGCGCGAATTCGGGATCTCGCGTAGCGATCAGGACGGCTTCGCATTGCGCAGTCAACAGCGCGCTGCGCTAGCTCGCGAGGCGGGTCGCTTCGTCGGCGAGATTGTGGCGGTCGAAATTGCGCGCAAAAGACAAACCTCGCTTCGGATCGACGTGGACGAGCACCCGCGCCCCGACACGACTCTCGAGATGCTTGCGCGCTTGCCGGCACCGTTCCGTGAGAACGGGACGGTTACGGCAGGCAACTCATCCGGTCTGAACGACGGCGCGGCGGCGGTGTTGCTCGCATCGTCGAGGGCCGTGACGCGCTTCGGCTTGACGCCGCGGGCGCGCGTCGTCGCCACCGTCACCGTGGGGGGTGGAGCCGCGGCTCATGGGCATCGGACCGGCTCCGGCGATCCTACGCCTGCTCGAGCGATGCGCGTTGTCGATCGTCGATGTCGACGTGATCGAAATCAACGAGGCTTTCGCCGCTCAGGCGCTTGCGGTGCTGCGTGAGCTCGGACTGCCGGACGATGCGGAGCATGTGAATCCGAATGGCGGCGCGATTGCGCTCGGTCACCCGCTCGGCATGAGTGGCACGCGACTCGCACTGACTGCGCTGCACGAGCTTGAGCACCGTGGTGTAAGACGTGCAGTGGTTTCGATGTGTGTAGGGGTCGGTCAAGGGATCGCGATGTTGCTCGAGAAAGTTTGAGGCTGCGGATCATCCGCATGCTCGATGGAAGATAGGGAGCTCGACATGGGTTTTTACACACGAATCTCTGCCTTAATGATGCTGTCTTTACTCGGGCTCGGACTGTGGCCCGCAAAGGTTGCCGTTGCCGGCGAGGCAGCACCGGCACCCGTCGCTTATCAGGACCTGCTGTCGCTTTATCGCGAGTTCCGTGCGGCAGCGCGACCGGGGATGACGGACGGGGTGCCCGACTACACGCCGAAGGCGATGAGCGCACAACATCAGACCGTCAAGGAAATGATGCAACGGCTCGCCAGCATCGATGACTCGTCGTGGCCGATTCGTTACCGCGTCGATTACATGATCGTGCTCGCCGAGATGCGGGGCCTCGATTTCAATCACCGCGTGGTTCGGCCTTGGCAGCGCGACCCTGCGTTTTATTCCACCACCGATCTCGGCTTTGGCCCGAAGATGCAGGGTGCAATCTCGATCAAGAGTCTTGAACTTCCCTCGGCCGGTGTGGGTTTGTTGGAGAGACAGTTACGTGGCGTGCCGCGTATCCTCGAACAGGCTCGCGCCAATCTGACAGATCCGCGTGGCGACCTCGTTCGACTTGCGATCATCCAGAAAGGGATCGAGATGCGCGTCTATGATCGGTTGGCGGTCGAGATCGTCAAGCACCATCCGCGGCTCCTCGGCGCTGCCCGAGCGGCCCGCGATTCGACGAAACAGTTCCTTGATTGGCTGCAGTCGATCGAAGGCGCGCTGCCCGCCCACGGAGGCATCGGTCGCGAGGAGTACGACTGGTACCTGCGTCACGTGCTGCTGTTGCCCTACACGTGGGAAGAGATGCGGGTGATCGGCGAGCGCGAGTATCAGCGCTCGATGGTATTCCTCAAGCTCGAAGAACATCGCAACCGTTCGATACCCATGATCGAGCCCGCCACGACGTTCGCCGAATTCGAACGTCGCCGCGCCGAAGCCGATGACGAACTGCTCGCCTGGTTGCGTGCCGAGGGAATCATGACGGTGCCCGACTGGTTGATTCCGCCGAGGAATGAGGGCCCTTACGTACTGCCTGCGGATCAGGATCCGGCCAAACCCGGACCCTTCGATGCGCCGATCAAAAGGCATTTTTTCCGCGAGACCGAGGATAGGGATCCGCGTCCGTTGCGGGCGCATAACGTGCCGGGCCATCTGCTTGACGAATTGATGCGAAGCCGCGACTCGCGACCAATCCGTGGCGATCGCCGACTCTTTTTCATTGATGGGGTGCGCGCCGAGGGCTGGGCCCTATACCTCGAAGAAATGTTGACACAGGCCGGTTTTCTCGCCGATCGACCGAAGACACGCGAGATCAACTACATATTGCAGGCGAAGCGGGCGGCCCGGGTGCTGCCCGAGCTCAAGATGCAGGCCAATGAATGGACCTTCAAGGAAGCGCTGGCCTCCCTAACGAGCCGAACCCCGTACTGGATGAAGCCCGATGACGCGATCGCGATGTTCGATCTCGAGTTGTACCTGCGACAGCCCGGTTACGGGATCGGCTACTACATCGGGAAAGTCGAGCTCGAGGCGCTCATCTCCGAGGTGGGAGCCGCCGAGGGTCGTGATTTCGACATTGGTCGTTTCCACGACCGATTTCTCGGCGTAGGGCGCATCCCGATTTCGTTGATCCGCTGGGAGCTGACCGGCAAGGACGATCAGGTTCGTACGATGCGCTAGCGGTGCTGCCACACCCAGCGCGCGACCTCGGCGTGGGTGCCGAACCAGACGCTGCCGAGTTCCTTGGCGTCCTCGATGAGGCGCTCGAGGATCCAGAGCCTTGATCGGTAGCCGATCACGAAGGGGTGCATCACGAGCTGAAAAAGACCTCCTTCCTGCCACGCACCCAGCAGTTCGCGACGAAAAATACCGTACACCTCATCCGGGGTCGTCCACGGTCGCGTGGCCGGTTCACGGTTGAAAAGCAGGTACACCGCATCGTCGCGCGACCACTCCACCGGCACCTCCACGATGCCGGAGGCTTCGCCCTCTATGAGCAACTCGTAACAAGAGTCGTCGGCCATCAAGGAGCTGTCGTATTCGAGGCCGAGTTCCCGCACTAGCGCGATTGTGTGCGCGCTCAGGTCCCAGTTGGCCGACCGAAACCCTACCGGTGCATGACCGAGCGCATCGGTGAGCACGTCGCGTGCCCGCAGCATCAAATCTCGCTCGGTGTTGCGATCGAGCAGCGAATTGTTCTCATGCATCCAGCCATGAATGCCGATCTCGTGCCCCGCAGCGGCGATGCGACGAGATTCATCCGGATCGATTCGCGCGCAAACCGCGGGAATGAAGAAAGTGGCGGTGATCTGCTGTCGATGCAGCAGCGCGAGCAAGCGCGGCACGCCAACCCGTCGGCCAAACTCACCCCAGGCAAGTCTGCCGACGGCCTGTCCGCCGCTGCCGAGTTCGAACGCCTCGTGATCACAATCGAATGACAGCGCTACGGCGAACCGAGCTCCGCCGGGCCAGGAGTCTGGGCGCAGCGGGCGACCCGCCCGAACGGCGTTCACCGACCTCTGCCACTCCGTGTCGGTCATCGTCCAGGGTGTCGGGTGTCGTCGTGGCATGAATGGAGTCCCCAAGTTTGATCAAGCCATTGTCTACCGACCCCCAGCAGGCGTAGCATAACCGTTGTTCGTATATCGCACATAAGTTCGATAAGAGAAGCGTGTTCGAAATGTCCGGATGGCTCTCCAAGTGATCATCGGGGGAAACATGTTCTCAACAATCTATTCGTTCGAAACCAGGGCGGTGCAGTGGATTCGCGGCCTCGCTGCGCTCGCTGCATTGGCGGTGTTGATGTTCGCCATGCCGGCTTCCCAAGCCGCGGCGGCTGTGCCGAATGGCGAGGGCACCTACGAAGATCTCGTGTTGACCTTCAATGATTACTGGAGTTGGCGGACCAAGCTTCAGGCGGGTGTTACACAAGATTTTTCCCCCCAGGCCATCGCCGAGCGCCGCGCCGAACTGCGTGGACTTCATCAGCGTCTCGACCGCCTCGGTGTTACCGGCTGGACACCGTCGCAGAGGGCCGATTATCTGGTCGTTCGCGCCGAGCTCGATCAGCATGATTTTCTGCTGAACGTGACCAAGCCATGGGCGCGGGATCCGGTGTTTTACGTCGCAGAGCTACTCGATATCGCGTTCACGCCATTGCCGGCGAAGGCGGGCGATCTCGATACCCTGAGGCGGCAGTTGCGGGCGATCCCGGCGGCGCTCGAGCAGGCCAAGATCAACCTCGACTCGGTGGCTGCCGACTATGCCGATCTCGCGATTTCGTACCTGACGAAATCCGATGGGGTCGAGAATGGTTATCCGTATCGGGCGAAGCCACCGGCGGGCGTGATCGGGTGGTATGACAATCTCTTGGCGCGAGCCGAGCAAGACCAGCGCGCACTCGCGGCGGATATCCGCAAGGCGAGGGCTGCCATCGTCGATTTCCATGCGTGGATGGTGGCGAATCGGTCGCGAATGAATGCGCCTGCGGGCGTTGGGGAGAAACAGTTCGACTGGTTCTTGCGCCATGGATTGCTGCTTCCCTACACGACCCGCGAGGTCGAACTGCTGTGTCAGCGCGAACTCGATCGGCTTTGGGCTTTCTATGGTCTCGAGCGTTTTCGCAATCGCGGGCTGCCGGAGCTCGAGCGGGCGCAGTCCGCATTCGAGTACGGCAAGCGGCTCGCATCTACTGATCGACTCGTGCGCCAATGGCTCAAAGAAAAAGAATTCATCACCATCCCGCCCTTCATCCCGGTCGGTCTCGAGGAGATGGGCTACAACGTCCCGTGGATCGAGCGCGAGACGCCGCCGAATTTCTGGGAGCAGGTTCAGTTTCGCGATCCGGTACCCGATCACCTCCATGCGGTCATCCCGGGTCACCGCTTCGATGATCACGTGCGGCGCAATCTCACCCATCCCATCCGCAGCAAGGTTCGCTCGCATGCGCGCTGGCAAGGCTGGGCGGTTTATCTGGAGGAAGGTCCGTTGCAGGCAGGCATTCTCGATGACCGAGCGCGCTCGCGGGAATTGATCTATGTCTTCGGGATCTGGCGTGCAGCACGCAGTCTCGGCGACGTCTACGGTCAGCGGAACGACATGCGAGCGCAGCAGGTGGTCGATTGGTGGATGGAAGTGACGCCCCTGCTCGACGCGGCCGTAGCGCGCAAGTATGCGCACCTGCGGCCGATCCCTGGACATGGTCTCGACTACACCATTGGCAACATCCAGATGTTCCAGCTGCTCGGGGACCGAAAGCGACAGCTCGGCGAGAAATTCGTCATGAAAGATTTCCACGACGATCTCATGTCGCGCGGACAAATCCCGGTCGCCTTGCTCCGGTACGAGATGACGGGGTATGAGGGCGACCTGAAGCGATTCTTCGAGCGTACCGATCTGCAGGCGGCGGGGCTCGCGGGAGCGGGTGCCGCGGAGTCGGCGAGTGCGGGGCGCTAAGAGCGCAGCCCGCACCCGCTCTTTCGCTCCATCTGTCGGATGGAGCAAGTGGACCCGCATCGCGGGTGCGGTTCTACTTTCGTTGGCGTTGTCGCTGCTTGCTTCGGCGCAGATTCATCTGCTGACCGACAAGGAGCGGCGCGCAGCGCTTGAGCGTGAGTCGCGAATCGAGCGCATGGTGATGGTGCCGATGCGGGACGGGGTGCGGCTTGCGACCCGGGTGTACGTGCCGAAAGCTGCCACGGGTCCGGTCCCGGCGATTCTTTGGCGCTCGCCGTACGATTTCAGCGAACTGATGGTGCCGAATCCCGATTACGGGGATGCCAATCTCAAGTTCGCACTGGATGCGGTACGCAACGGCTACGCCTTCATCATGCAGAACGAGCGGGGCAAATTCTTCTCCGAAGGCGAGTGGGAAATCCTCGGCCGTCCCACCACCGACGGGTACGATGCGCTGAGTTGGATCGCGGCGCAGTCATGGTCCAACGGCAAGGTCGGTACGATTGGCTGTTCCTCTACCGCTGAATGGATCATGGGTCTCGGTGCGGTCAAGCATCCGGCACATGCGGCTGCCGTACCCATGGCCGCTGGCGCCGGCATTGGCCGGATGGGCCCGTATTTCGAGCAGGGTAATTTCTATCGTGGCGGCGCCATTCAGCTGCCGATGGTTGCGTGGCTGCATGACGAGCAGAACTTGCTGCGTCCGCAGTTCCCCGCGACGCTCACGCGAGACGAACTGATTCAGGTGGCGCGCTGGTACAGCCTGAAGCCCCAGTTTCCCTCCGTTGACTGGACCAAGGCGTTTCGTCATTTGCCGCTGAGGGATGCGCTTCGTGCCGTCAATGGTCCTCGCGGAATCTTTGAAGCCTTCGCGGATCGTCTGCCGGACGATTCGGCATGGTATACCGGCGGCCTCTACCACGATAACCAGGATTTCCATGTGCCAGCGCTTTGGGTGCATTCGTGGTACGACTTGTCGGTAGGTCCCAATCTGGCCCTGTTCCAGCACGTACGTACCAAGGCGAGTGATCCCGCTGTCAGGGATGCGCAGTACATGATTGTCGCTCCGACCGAGCACTGTCACATGTATCGTTTGCGAACGCCCCACGTCGTGGGACAGCGGGTCATGGGCGATGTCGACATGCAACTCGATGAGACGATTTGGGCGTTTTTCGATCACTACCTGAAGCCACGAGCGCCGCAGATGCCAAAGGTCGACTTTGCGGTGACACAGCCACGAGTCCGATACTTTGCAATGGGCGAGAACAAGTGGCATGCGGCAGACGATTGGCCGTTGCGCGCCGCCAAGTCGAAGACTTGGTACTTGACCAGTGCCAAAGGGGCGAACAGCCTGTTCGGCGACGGCCGTCTCCTTGAGCGTCCGGCTGCCGCAGGCGATGACGAGTTCATCTACGATCCGATGAATCCCGTACCCACGCTCGGCGGCAATGTTTGTTGCCTCGGCAATGCGGTACAGCCCGGCGCCTTCGACCAACGTCCGATTCAATCCCGTCAGGATGTTCTCGTGTATACGAGTGCTGCCCTTGAGAGGGATACCGAGGTGTCGGGTTTCATCGAGATCGAATTGTTTGTGTCCTCGAACGCACCCGATACCGACTTCACGGTGAAGTTGAGTGATGTCCTGCCGGATGGCACCGCTTGGAATCTGGATGACACCATTCAGCGGGTCCGTTTTCGTGACGGTTATGGCCGCGAGTCAACGATGGAACCTGGACGTGTTTACCGCCTCAAACTCGGTCCTCTGGCAACCAGCAACGTGTTCCGCAAGGGTCATCGCATACGCATCGAAGTGTCGAGCAGCAACTACCCGCGCTACGAGCGCAATCTCAACACCGGCGGTGCGAATGCGCGCGAGACCCGCCATTTCGTTGCCCGCAATCAGATTCATCACGGAGCGCGTTATCCATCCAGAATCACGCTGAGCGTGATCGAACGTTGACGGAGCGGTTTCGCCAACATGCCGAATCGCCCCTCGGGCAACGCGTCGTGGGATGAGTATTGGAGAGCGGACCGACTCGCCTCGTGCGTGCCCGAGAATCCGCAGACGGCGGATCAGATAGCGGCTTTCTGGATCGCCAAGTTCGGCATGCTGCCGATCGGTTCGCGAATACTCGATATCGCCAGCGGCAACGGAATCGTCCTCGCTTATGCGGCGCAAGCCTCGCGCGTCGGGCAACGCGGGTTCGCTCTGTCGGGTGTCGACCTCGCGCACATCGATCCACTGCGTAATTTGTCGAATCCGGATCCGCTTCTCAAGGAAGCGGATTTTCGCGGCGGCGTTTCTGCCGAACGTCTGCCGTTCGATGACGGGTCGTTCGACTGCGTCGCTTCGCAGTATGGCTTGGAATACGCCGATCTCAACCAAGCGCTGGACGAAGCGGCGCGCGTGCTGCGATCGCAAGGACGATTTTTCTGGCTGGCACATCACGTCGACGGTGAGGTGGTCAGACAAAACGCGGGGCAGCGCAGAGAAGTTGATTGGTTGCTCGGGGCCGACGGGCCGTACCCTGCCATGCGCGGGTTCATCGATGCCTTGCGACGTCCGTCGAGAATGTCGGCGGCGCGTGAGCGATTGAGCGAGGCGCTGCAGGTGGCCGAGAGCTACTGCCGGACGCATGATTCGAGCAGGGTGATCCAGCAGGTCTGCAGCGAATTTCTTGCCGTGGCGGTCAGGCCGCAGGTCTATCGACTAAAGGATCTCGTGCAAATGCTCGACGACGGCGAGCGTCGCTTGCGCAGTCATCGCAGTCGGATGGAGGACCTGCAAAACGCAGCGCTCACACCCCTGCGGCTGGAATCGGCTTGCAAAAAACTGCGATCGACGCATTGGGCGGAGCTGCGCATCGATACGATTTTGGCGGGAGTACAGGAAGGAATCATCGGTATTTGGATAGAGGCTGTGCGCTGCTGATGGAAGTCCGCGCGGGGTGAAATCATCGATTATCTTTAAATCAGAACAGTTGTGCGCCATCGGCGACTGAATATTCGGTAAAAGTGTCCGCCGCATCAGCGACCCAGATCGTCTTTCTGATTGACTTTAGGGTTGAGGATACGTGAAATAAAAGTATTAGAATCAGTTTTTTAAGGATGAATTTCCCGATTCCAGGGCGCGATCTCCGAGGCCCTCCAGGCTTTTGATTGAGGCGGGAATTCTTAAGACTGGACGAATAAATTGTTCTCCATAATTTCAAGTGTTCGCTATGCAACCATTTATGATTGACTTAAATTTCAGACATACGTACGCTCATTGAGCGCTTCGGTTGAGCGATTTACCGTAGTGAAGTTCGACGATTTTTCGGGCCAACCGACGATCGAAGAGCCCATGAAAAGCGCAGGGAATTCCACCAAGTTAACCTAAATGTACACAGATTCAGAACATTCCGGGGAGGGTTCTGCCGTGTTACCAGTCAGATCGAACAGTATTCAGCGTGCCGTGAATCGCGCGATTCTTGCCAGTGCGCTCGCTATCGTCGTCGGCAACGTTTCCGAATCGCTTGCGCAGGCAGCGCCGCCCGCCGCGAGTGAGGAGGAGCCGCTCGCCGATGTGATCATCACCGGTTCGCGCATCGCCGTGGACCGAGGCTTGGTCGCCAGCAGTCCGATCCAGACCATTTCTTTGGACGACCTGCGGGCATCGGGCAACGTGACCCTCGAGGACACGCTTAATCAACTCCCTCAGCTCAAACCCGACAATACCGGGACCGTCAATCAGAGCGGCGGTGCAGGCGTGCTGTCAGCTAACCTGCGTGCGCTCGGTGCGGTTCGAACATTGGTGTTGGTCGACGGTCGTCGCTTCATTCCTGCCGATGTGACCGGACTCGTGGACCTTGGTACGATTCCCGAAGGTTTGATCGAGCGCGTCGAGGTCTTGACCGGCGGCGCCTCTGCGGTCTACGGATCGGACGCGGTCGGCGGCGCGGTGAACTTCATTTTGCGTCAGGATTTCGAGGGACTCGAGACGCGAATTCAGTACGGCTCGACCACACGAAGCGATGGTCAGAGCAAGAAGTACGACTTGTTGTTCGGTACTAATTTCGCGAACGATCGGGGTAACGTCGCGATTCACGGCTCGTACGTGGAGCGCGACCCCGTTTTCATGGGTGACAGGGAGTTCTCGCGGCAGCCGTTTCTCGCCGATGGTACGGGCAAACTCAATCGCTTCGGCTCCGGCAACATTCCCGGCGGGGTGATCGGCCTGAACTCCGTGCAGTTGGCACAAATCGTCGGCGTACCGAACTTGCTCAATCAGAACAATTCGTGTCCCGGTCCGATTCAGGGCGTGCGCTTTGGTGATAACGGAGTGCCGTTGCCCTTCTGCCGACCCACCGAGCAATACAACTACGCTGCCATAAACTTCCTGCAGCGGCCGCTCGAGCAATGGCAAATCTCGGCACTCGCGAACTTTGACCTTACGGACAACGTCGAGGTGTACTCGCAGTTTTTCTATACCAAGAAAGAAAACGAGTTCCAGCAGGCGCCGGAAGCGGTTTCGCCGACGAGTTCAGGGCAGGCCACGGGTACCGTGCTGATCACCAACGCGGACACCAACCCGCTGTTCCCGGCGGCCACACGTAACTTCTTCGCCCAAAATCGCGCGTTCTTCGACCCTGATGGCGACGGTGTTTTCACCGTCCGGGGTACGCAAAGACGTTTCGAGGAGTTCGGGCCGCGCAATACCAGCATCACCGCGGACTCGATGGCATTCACGTCGGGACTGCGCGGTCAGTTCGAGGCGGGCAATGGCACTTGGCGCTGGGATGCGTTTGGGCAATTCGCACGTTCCGACGTCAAGTTCCTGCAGACCGGATTGTTGTCCCGCTCGCGAACGACGCTTGGACTTGATGCAGTTCTGGTCGGCGGTCAGGTTCAGTGTCGAAACAACCTCCTCAACTGCGTGCCCGTCAACATTTTCGGCACGAATACGTTGACGAGCGCCATGGCGGATTTTCTCAGCGTCAGCACGGGTCGCGCCGATCAGTTCGAGAGGTCGGTTTTCGGCGCCGCGATCACGGGCAATCTGTTCGACCTGCCGGCAGGATCGGTAGGTGCGGCGTTCGGCGTGGAGTGGCGCGAGGAGACCTTCGATACCCTGCCTGACGAGGTGTCGAGCTCCGGCGATCTCGCGGCGCAGTCGGTGGCACCGAAACCCAATCGCGGCAATTTCGATCTCAGCGAGTTTTTCGCCGAGTTCCGCGTGCCGTTGCTGCGTGATTTGCCGGCGATGGAGTCGCTCGTCCTCGAGTTGGCTGCCCGTCGCTCCGATTACAACACCATCGGTGCGGTAAACACGTGGAAAGCAAATCTCGACTGGAGTGTCGTCGATGGAGTCCGCTTGCGTGGCGGCATCAACCGTGCCATCCGTGCGCCAAACTTGAACGAGCTTTACCAGACCCCGACGGCGGGTTTCACGGGCGGCACGGATCCTTGCTGGACCACTCGCAACCCGAGTCAAGCTGTGAAGGACTTCTGCGTTCGAAGTGGCGTTCCGACGGGCATCATCAATACTTTCACGCCTGGCGCCAGTCAGGGTTGGTCGGCGCGCTCCGGTGGCAATGCGTCGCTGCAGGAAGAGGTTGCCGATACCATTACGGCCGGAATCGTGCTCACGCCTGAGTGGCTCGCCGGTGTGCAGGCCTCGCTCGATTACTTCGAGATCACGGTCGAGGATGCGATTGCCACGGTCAGCTCGCAACAGCTCGTCAATGCCTGCTACTCATCTTTGGATGCGAACAGCAGTGCGTGTCGCGCGATCATTCGACTTCCGGTGTCGGGACAGATCGACTCGGTCAATGCACCGCTGCTCAATGTCGCTAGTCGGGAAGTTCGTGGCTGGGACTTGCGTCTTGGTTATGCGTTCGATGCGCCAAACTGGCTCTCTTTGCCCAACTCGCCCGGACGACTGCAGTTGACCTATCTGGGTTCGCTGCTCGAAGACGACACTACTGCGTCATTGCCGAACCTGCCGATCGTCAATTGTGCGGGGCGATACGAAGGTGCCTGTTCGGGTGATGCGGTGCGCATCACCCCGAAGTATCGCGGTCAGTTCCGCCTCGGCTGGCAGAGCGGGCCGCTGCGCGTCGGTTTGGAGTGGCAGTCGATCGGCAAGATAAAGCTTGCGCCCGGCGCGGCCAATCAGAACGGGACGGTCGCCTCATGGAACTACCTCGATCTCAACTTCGGCTACGAAGTCGCCGAGAACATCAAGCTCTCTGGCGGTGTGACCAACCTGATGGACAAGCAGCCGCCTGTCCTCGGGTTCACGGGCGGTGGTGATTCGAACACCAACATCCCGCTTTATGATCCGCTCGGCCGACGTTATTTCTTGGGTGCTACCCTGAGCTTCTAAGTCTGGAAGACTTGATGCGCTCGATGCCAAAGGCCGCCGGCGGAATGACGCCGGCGGCCTTTTTCCTTGCAGATTCCGGGAGATTTCCTTGAATAACTTGCAATTTTCTTTGACGATAAAGTCGGTTTTGGCTCGACTGGGTGCGACTGCAGCGACCGCGATGCTGGTTGCGATCGCAGGCTCCACGGCGATCGCAGGCCCGGGTGGTAATCGCTATCCGTTTCCGCCATCAGCCGCTGGAATGATAGCGGCCGCCGCATCCCCCGCGACGATTCCCGCGGTCACCGCTGACGCTCCTGGCGTTCGATTCGACGGCATGCCAAGCGGGGCAGGGAGCTACGAGGATCTGGTGAAGCTCTTTCAGGAATTCCTCGAGTGGACCGATCCGGAGAAGGCTCGAGGTCTCAATCCACTGAACGATGTCGCCGGCCAGACCACCGATGTCTACCCGGACTACAGTTCGGTCGCAACCGAGCAGCGTCGTGCTCGAATGCGGGACCTGCAGACGCGACTTGCGGACATGGGCGTGGTGCGATGGTCACGAGCCCAGCAGACCGATTATCTCGCCGTGCGTGCGAAGTTCGACGAGCATGATTTTCTGCTCAATGTATCCCGGCCCTGGTCGCGTGATCCGGGTTTCTACGCCGATCAGATGCTGAGAGTGACCTTCACCAGTCTGCCGCTCGACGGCGACGCCTTGAAGCAACTGCGCGCTCGACTGCGCGCGATTCCCAAACTGGTGCAGCAAGCCGAAAGCAATCTGACCGAGGCCGCCGCAGATCTCGCCGACCTCGCGATCCACAACTTGACCGCCGAGGACGGGGTCAATCATGGGTATCCGTATCGCGAGGTACCGCCCGCCGGTGTTGTTGGCTGGTATGCCGATTTGCTTTCCCGAGTGGAGTCAACGCAGCCGTCCCTGCGGCGCGATGTGCTCGCGGCAAAGCGTCCGGTTGAGCAGTATCGCGATTGGCTGATTGCAGGCCGACCGAAGATGACGGCCAGTGCCGGCGTTGGCCGCGAGCTCTTCGACTGGTACGTCAAGCACGTCAAACTCATGCCGTTCACGTCGGAGCAGATGCTCACGCTCGGCACCCGTGAACTGCAGCGTCTCTGGGCGGTGTATGCGATCGAGCAACATCGAAATCGCGGCCTGCCGCCGCTCGAATTGTCACGATCGGGGGAGGAGTATCGCGAGAAGATCTCGGCGACGGATGGTCAAGTTCGCCAGTACCTTCGAGACGAGAATCTCATAACGATTCCGCCTTACATCGACAAGCTCTCGATCAATGTGCCGTGGATTGTGCGCAAGACCGGCCCGAACTTCTGGGAGCAGATCCAGTACCGCAATCCGAGTCCCGATCACGTTCATGCAGTGATTCCGGGCCACAGCTTTGACGACATCGTGGAGCGCAACAATCGCCACCCGATACGGGGGAAGATCAGCGATGGAGTTCGTGTCGAGGGTTGGGGTGTCTACCTCGAAGAGGCGATGTTGCATGCGGGCATGTTCGCGCACAACCCGCGAATCAACGAGCTGATTTATCTTTTCGGTATCTTCCGTGCGGTGAGAGTCAATGCCGACATCGGTCTGCAGCTCAATGAAATGAAGGTGGAGGACGTGGTTCGTTACTGGATGAAGTACACGCCTTATCTCGACCATAGCGTTGCCCGTGTCGATGCCGAGATTTATCTGCGACGTCCCCCGGGCTATGGACTGGGTTACATGATCGGGATGTTGCAGATGCAGCAACTATTGGCGGAGGTCAAGCAGCAACAGGGCGACCGATTCGTAATCAAGGACTTTCATGACCGATTCATGGCAAGCGGTCGACTGCCGCTCGCACTGATTCGGTACGAAATGACGGGCGAGGATGCCGAGATTCGGGATCTGTGGGTTCGCGAGCCGGTGCCGCTGCGTCGATGATTCCGCGATGTAGCATCCTGACCTGACCCGGTATTTTTGTTCCCGGTTTTATGTGCATGAAAGGGGCAGGAGACGTGGACGATAGCGAAGTAGAGATACACGACCGAGGCGATCATACATAAGCCTCGAGAGGTCGGTGTGCTGCTCGAGTAGGGCCGGTACCATCGTGTGGTCACCTTAGTTTGATGGGTTGCGAAAACTCCGCTTGTTTTTTTAAACGACAACGAGCCCGGAGTCAGACTCTTTGTGAGCGTGTCAAAGTCGAAATTTGTCTCTCAGATCACTTTCTTTGAGATCTGATTAAGGTCTGTGTGCGGAAGTGTTTTCACAGCCCAAAACGCTGTCGAAAATACGATATTTACTTACACACTTTCTTACACACAGCTTAGTGACACGTGTAGGTCATTGAAGGCCAACAGGGATTGCTGAGTCCAGTCTTCTCATAATCCCTTGGCCCTTGGTTCGAATCCAAGCGGGCCCAGTCTTCAGTCGGCCACTGTGCCTACACGCTGTCAATAGTAACTATATTGTCTGGTGGTAGTCAGTGCATTAACCTCGCGAAGGCTTAGACTCTGACGAGGGTCAGCGTATACGGTATCCCTCAAATTGATCTGGCTTTCGAATCGATAAGATATGATCGAGCTTGGTAGTTATCGTCGG
>SXGR01060675.1_pt1 | contig 15867 bp, 9 predicted proteins | sample 3174711 | NCBI WGS metagenome assembly SXGR01 (sample SAMN11356860, study PRJNA531348) | freshwater metagenome | isolation source: freshwater sample F1-60 | place: China: Fuxian Lake, Yuxi | collected 2017-12-25
ATTTCGCAGTCTGCTTGTCATCGTGTGTGTGATTGGCATCGGGTGGATCGGATGGTCCATACTTGATCGAATACTCATTGATCGCAATCCAATTATCGTTGGGATTTTACACTCGCAGACTGGACCGATGGCGGTGAGTGAAAAGTCGATGATCGAGGGCGAGATTCTTGCGCTTGAGGAGATCAATGAAGCGGGCGGATTGCTCGGGCGACAAGTTGAATGGGTGATTGCCGATGGCGCATCAGACTGGCCGAAGTTTGCGCGTCAGGCGGAAATTTTGATTCAAGGAAAAAAAGTTTGCGTGGTCTTTGGTTGCTGGACGAGCGCAAGTCGAAAGAGCGTTCTTCCAATATTCGAAGCAAACGACCATCTGCTGGTCTATCCAATGGCATATGAAGGTTTGGAGCAATCGCCCAACATTATTTATACGGGCGCCTCGCCAAATCAACAGATCACACCCGCCGTGCAGTGGTGTCACGAAAAACTTTCGGCTCGACGCTTTTTCCTAGTTGGTTCGGATTACATTTGGCCACACTGTGTCAATGCGATCATCAGCGATCAACTTGCTGGACTTGGCGACGAGCGTCTTGCAGAAATGTATGTTCCATTTGGAAGTACGAATGTCGATGATGTTGTCAAGCAGATTGTTGCGACGCAACCTGATGTCGTACTCTCTTCAGTTGTCGGAGATTCTGCAATCGCGTTGGCAAAGAAACTTCGCGAAGCTGGCGTTCGCCCAGACAAGACCCCAGTTCTGACTTTCGCAATCGGCGAGAGTGAGCTGCGCACGATGTCGAGCGATGACATTGCGGGGAATTATGCGTCGTGGACTTATTTCCAAAGCATTGACCGACCTGAAAATCAGATATTCGCGAAAGCGTTCAAAGCGCGGTTTGGGAGCGAGCAATCACTCTCGGCAATAGCGGAATCTGGTTACAACAGCGTGAAACTTTGGGCACAAGCTGTGCAAGAATCTGGCACAGATGATGTTCGCCTAGTGCGGCAATCACTGCGCCACCAAAGTTTCAACGCACCAGGAGGAATCGTCGCCATAGATCCCGAAACACAGCATGCATGGCTTTCTGTTTATATCGGGCGGATCCGTTCTGACGGTCAGTTCGACATTGTTTGGACCAGTAAGACACCCGTGCGACCTGTCCCATTCCCAATCTCGCGTACACCGATTGCGTGGAAAAAGTTCGTGGAGGACCTGCATACGGGTTGGGGCGGAAAGTGGGCGGCACCTGTTGGCGTGGCGAATGTGACCGTTATTGAAAGTTCAAAGGCAAAGTCACAATGAGTAAAATGACATCTGCCAATTTGGCGCCAATCAAATTTGCGCTGCATCGTTCGATTGCAGGTCGTCTGTTGATTTGGTTCTTGCTGATTTCTCTCATCCCCTGTGCAATCATCACCACGCTGACTGTGCGCAGTGCGAATTCCGCGCTCCAAGATTCTGTTCATGACAACTTGACTCAAATCGCTGCATCCAAAGCGGTCGAACTCGAAACCTACTGTCGTGAGCGACTGGCGGATGTCACGACGCTCGCGCATGATCCTGCCTTTCTCAAGGCAGCGAGCGAACTCAACTCCAATCAATCACAATTGAGCGTTTCAGAAGAGGGTGCAATCTTGGGGGAAGCTGCAAATGCGGCAGGCTTCTTGCAAATGCTTTTGATCGACCCAAAGGGAAAAATTCTCTTTTCGACAAACCCAAATTTTACAAATGAAGAATCAATTCTTACTGGCACACTTGCATCAACTGAACTCGCGGCAGGATTCGAGAGATCACGCACACTTCTGCAATCTGAACTTACTGGATTTCAGGTTTATGCATCCAGCCCAAAGCCGCTTGCATTCTTGACATGCCCGATATTGAAAAATGGTCGAGTGATCGCCGTTCTTGCCGGAGGCATCGGACCAGAGCGCATTTGGCGGATTCTTTCAGATCTGAGCGGGCTTGGCAATACTGGAGAAATTGTCGTCGGCGAGCACATTGGAAGTGAAGTGATTGTGACCGCTCCGCTTCGCAGCGATCCTAATGCCGCATTCCGTCGCAAGATCTCACTTGGAGATAAAAAAGGGTCTGCCACACAGATGGCTGCGAGCGGAAATCGAGGTTATGGAATTGTCAGTGACTATCGAGGAGTCGAAGTCGCGGCGGCATGGTGCTATTTACCAAGTTTTCGATGGGGAATGAATGTAAAACAGGATGCAAGTGAAGCCTTTGCGCTGATGGGTTTTCAAAGGAATGCGATCATCGGACTTTCAGTTGCAATCATTCTTGGGGTGACGATTACAGCGATCCTTGTGGCACGAAGTATCTCCAATCCCATTCGGACTGCATCCAAAGTTGCAAGACACGTGGCATCTGGTGACTTACGAGCAGATGTTGGGTTGACAAAGAACGATGAAACTGGCGCATTACTGGTTGCGATTCAAACAATGACAAACGATCTGCGTGGACTGATCGGAAGGATTCAAGTCTCGTCGGTCACTTTGAATGCGACCGCGACGGCGATTCAAACCACCAGCAATGATCAACAGCAAATTGTTGCAGACTATGGTTCGGCAACCAGCGAAGCGGTTGCAGCAGTGAAAGAGATCACTGGGACAAGCCACGAACTTTCAAGGACGATGACCGAAGTCAACGCATTGGCTTCGAGCACTGGCATCAAGGCAACTGAGGGACGCAACGATCTTCAGGGCATGGAATCCACGATGCACTCACTCGAGATAAGCACAACTTCAATCGGCACAAAGTTGGCGACGATCAGCGAGCGCGCATCGAATATCAACATGGTCATCACGACGATGGTGAAGGTCGCAGATCAAACAAATATTCTGTCCATAAATGCCGCAATTGAAGCGGAAAAAGCAGGTGACTACGGCCTTGGTTTCTTGGTTGTTGCCCGCGAGATTTCGCGATTGGCAGAACAAACTGCGCACGCATCGCTGGACATCGAACGTATGGTCACGGAAATGCAAAGCAGTGTCACGTCGGGCGTCAAAGAAATGCATATTTTTACAAACCAAGTGCAAGGAGCAGTTCGAGAGATTGGAACACTCTCCGCAAAGCTTGGAGAGATCATTTCGGCCGTGGAAGGAATCTCTGGGCGCTTTGGAATGGTGACCGAAGGAATGTATGCACAATCTCAAGGTGCGGAACAAATTCGAGATGCGATGGTGCGCTTGACGGATGGCGCCGCTCGAACGGCTGAGTCGCTGAATGTTTCCAACCGTGCAACTTGTGAATTGCGTGGGGCCGTCGCGGAATTGAAGGAAGAAGTTTCACGCTTTACAACTTGAAGTTCCTGCGTCCCCGACCTACTTGATTGGACCAAGAGTTTCCTGAGTGATAGATCCCACAATGAGCGCATCTGAGAATTTGCAGGACAACAAGTTTTCACCAGAGAGTCTGCCGGCGAACACAAGCAGACATCTATTTCTTGGATTCCTTCGCGATCCCCTTTGGCTTGCAGCGTTGCTTATTGTCATCATTGCCGCAATCAGTGTGCGCGGATCGATCCTCTTTCGTAGTGCATTCCCTGCTGGAGTGGATGCGGGCTACTACCCCGTGCAAGCCCGCGCTCTATTGGAACATGGACAATTGGAATGGAGCGATGTTCCGCTGATTTTCGCCATTGATGCCGTACTTGCAAAGTGTGCGATGTTGATCGCTGGCTGGGACATAGATAGCGCAACTCTGTGGGCATCGCGTGTTGTGGATGCTGCTGCAGAACCCTTTGCGGCGATTGTGATTTTCTTTGCCGCGTGGATTTTCAGTCGCGGTGCGCGCAGAGCGATTCTTGGCGCGATCGCTGCGACGTCAATCGCAATTTGCAGTCCACCACTAGTCCGCATGATTGGTGACTTCGAAAAGCAATCGCTTGCAATGGTCTTTATGTCTGCAACATTTGTTGCTATATGGTGCGCGCTGCGAAACTGCGGCGCATCAAGAGGACAGACTTGGCGTTGGATTATCAGTGTTGCATTCTTGGCTTTGACCGCACTTACGCATGCGGGAACATTTGCTGCGACAGCGCTTGGAGTGGCAATCTTGTTTGCAATATGGGCTATGCGTGGAGGCATTGCACGCGGTCACGGACTCCGCGTTCTGGGATGTTTTTTACTTGCGTCTCTTGTGACATTCGCCACTGTATGGTGGCTTGCACCAAGAAAAGCGGTTGCGATTATGGATGCTCCGGCAAAACTCTTTGCGGGTGGAGATCGTGGACCAGATGGAGATCGTGGACCAGGTGGGGATCGTGGACCAGATGGAGATCGTGGACCAGGTGGGGATCGTGGACCAGGTGGGCCGGATGGGGCAAGGAGATTTGCAGGAATTCCAGGCGAAATCGTGCTGAATAAAGAATCTTGGATAATCGCACTTGCAGTTGGATGCGCGGCGTTGTTCTTTGCGACAAGATCGCTTCGGCGAGTCGGCGAAAATCTGCGGACAGAAGCACGCGCTGACGAAGCATTCGCGTTGGGAATGTTCTTTACTGCTCTGGCACTTTGTTGCCCTTGGTTGAGCGGTGAATATCTCATGCGACTTGTGTTGATGGTTCCAATTCCATTGGCGCTGGTTGTCGCATTCGTACTGACTTACAAGTCACAAGAAGTATCAAAGCCTCGCATCGCATTCATCGAAATGATCGCCACAGCGGTGCTTTCCGTTGCACTATGTATTGCAGTTGTGACTCCAGTCATTCGCGATATCGATGCACCTGGGATGGTGCAGATCGACGAAGCGGATATCAAACAATTGCGTCAGTGGCGGTTGGAACTGGGCAGTGACCAGCGAACGCTTATCGTCGCTCGGCATGGCTTGGAATTCTGGGCTGGCTTTGCAATGGGAACGAAATCGCGGCAAAACACTTTGCGTGAATCAGATTTCGATACTTACGAGCATATTTATCTATTATTAGAACAAGGCGGGCCGGGCGGGCGAGGCGGCGGGCCGGGCGGGCGAGGCGGCGGGCCGGGTGCGCGAGGCGGCGGGTCGGGCGGGCGAGGCGGCGGACCAAGTGAGATGCGAGATGATCAAAGACCGCCAGCACAAATGGGTGGAAGTACAGGCCGCCCCGACAGTCGGAGGCAACGAGAATTTGCAGAGCAAATCCAAATCGATAATCAACGCGCAGGCGCGCTCGGACCGATGAACGGACCGATGCGTGGCATGCGTCTTCCAGTAGGTGCGAAGGTCATCCGAAAGTCCGATCGATTTACGCTGTGGGAAGTTCCCAAGTCCGCTCGAGAGTCATACATCGATCGAGAGTGATTACACTTTATTGCAAGTGGCACTCATTTCACAGACTGAACATTCGAAGATTCATCAAACACCGACTCATCACAATTCAGGAAGCAGAGCGTTGAAGAGTGCTTGGGCAATCGCTGCCCTGCTCTTTGCTTTTCTCGTCATCTATCCGATCTTTGGAGGCATCGTTGCCACAAACGATGATCTCAAATTTATTCGTGGAGAAGATGCGACCAAGCCTCTTTATGAAAATTTTCGACTGGCGTGGCTTTATGCAACAAGCTTTCGTCCACTCGAACTGATCGTTGCTTCATTCTGTGATCCAGTGACGCTTGAGTGTTGGATTGTTGTGCCGATCCAACTCTTGGGAGTGATGACCGTCGTTGCTGGCATTGTCGCGATGTGCAAGCGCGTGCTGCCGCATTCGCCAATTGCCGCGCCACTCATTGTGATTTGGGTGCTCCTCTCGCCGAGCACGATGTCATCCCTGTGGCAAATGGATACTTGTTCGCAAACTTGGAGCAGTGCGCTTGGACTATGGTGCGCGATATTGACGTGGGATGCCTTTGTTGCAGTACAGCGCGGCGAAAAAATTTGGAAAGAGATGCTGGTTCTCTTTGCGCTTGCTGTGCTGGGTATGAATATCAAAGAAACTTTTTATGGTTGGATCGGTGGTATTGCAATCGGGTGGACAATCGCATCGGTTGTTTGTTGGCGTAAAGATTTTCGCCCTTCACTTCGATCCGCATTGCCGCTGATTCCAATTCTGATCATTCCTCTGATTGCCGTCGCCCTTCGATACAAATTTGGCGGATTAGGGGCGCAAACCAATCTCGATAGCGACATCACTGGGCGGTATCAATTCTCTCTGGGCGAGAATCTTTTGATCAATGCGAGCGTGTCGATGTTTGGAATTTTTATAAATGGACCTCTCCATCTTTTCACCGACGAAGCCGCTTCACTGCTCTTGCGTGCGCTTTGCCCACTCAGTGGACTAGCTGCAGGGATTCTGCTGCTGTCCGCAATTGCCCTTCGTATATTGCACCGAGATTCCAAGCAAGAAATTTCGCTCGGCCCCATCTTTCTTGCTGCTGGAGTTTGCATTTGCAGTCTGGTTGCGACCCTGGCTCTTGGCACAGTTTCCGACATGTACGGATTCGGCGCCAACATCGGCTCCGGCATTTTGCTCATTACAAGCATCTTGATACTGTGGGAGCCTATCGACGGGAGCGATCAAAAGATGTTCCGAGCATTGGTCTATTGCTCTGCCGCGACACTTTGCTTGACTGGTGTCTATGGCATAGCAAGCCGAACATATCAATTCTCCATGACGTGGCAATACACTCGAATACTGAATGAAATGGTCCTGACGCATATTGCTTCTCTGCCCCCCGTTGCGCCCGATGCACAGCCCGTGATTTTCTTTTTCACAGACTCCTGCTGTACTGGCCACACCTTTAGCCAAATCATGATCCCTCTGAATCAATCCTTGGGCAATGATTCGGTGGAAGCGTGGCTGAACCGACAATATCCAAAACAGAAAATCATCTTCTTGATTGGAAAGCCTGTTGTCATTCGTAATGGAATTGACCTTCTTGTGGACTGCGACAAACTTCCCAAGCGTGAAGATTGGTGATGCGCCAGCGATGAACACTCAACCACAAATCATCAATTCGCCCACTCGTAAAATCCGTCCAAATGTGGTCGTGATTTATCACTTCTATCCGCACTATCGATCCGCGGTCGTCGAAGCACTCGCCCGAAGTGAAGTCGCCGATTTCACTTTCGTTGGAGATGATCATGAATATCTCCACTCAATCGAGCCAGCGATATTGTCCGACAATGTCAAGTTTCGCCTTGCTCCAACCCATCTGATCTTCAAGCCATTTATGTGGCAATGGGGAGCAATCAAGTGGGCAATCAAACCGGAATTCGACACGGTCATCATGCATGCGGTGCCACATTGGCCATGCACTTGGATTGGCGGGATTCTCGCGCGGATGATGGGGAAACGAGTGTTTTTTTGGGGGCACGGATATCTCTATGAGCCCAAGGGTTTCAAAGGGTTGATCCGCAGAGCCTTTTACGCGATTCCAAATGCCCACATGTTCTATGGTCGAATCGCCAAGGTGATCGCAATAAAGCACGGTTGGGCTCCAAATAAATTGCATGTGATTTATAACTCGCTCAACACGGCGCAGCAACGCAAAATCCGCGACGAGTCAACCAAAGATCAAGCGCTTGAAGTTCGGCGACAAATCTTCGGCAATGATAATCCCGTCGCAATTTGCACCACTCGGTTGATCGCAATTCGGCGATTGGACTTGCTGATCGATTCCATCCACACACTGAAGCAGAGCGGTCATTCAGTCAACTTGATACTTGTCGGCGATGGACCAGAATCAGAACGATTGAAAAAACAAGCTCAACAACTTGGGGTGAACGTTCACTTTGAAGGCGCCTGTTATGACGAGCGACGAATCGCACAACTTGTGATGGCATCGAGTGTCACCGTTGCTCCGGGAAAAGTCGGACTGACTGCGATGCACAGCATGGTGTACGGAGTTCCTGTCGTCACGCACGGCGACGCATCCGACCAAATGCCTGAATGGGAAGCGATCATTCCTGACAAGACCGGAAGTCTTTTTCAAAGTGGCAATGTTCAGTCTCTGTCCGATGCGATTCTCAAATGGACACAGTCGCAATTTCCGGACAGCAATACTCAAAAAGAGTGTCATAAAATTATTGATCGTTTTTGGAATCCTGATTTTCAGCGTCAAGCAATCGAGAACGCAGTGCTCGCGATGGATGCGGACGACTTGCGCGAGAATCGCGGACACATATAGAAAACTGTTAGCATCTTGCCATGATCATTCGCACAACAACCGTTGTCATTTGTTCTTTTTTTGCCTCATCCTCTGCTCTGGCGCTTCAAGCCGGGACTGCTGTCAAAGCGACGGCCGCAGTGCCGCAGGTTGCAGACGTTGCAACGGCTCCAACTCAGCCCGCTCCAGACGGACTTCTTGATCAAGACGATGTGCTCGAAGACGCGGCAGAAATCACCGCCGCGAAGTATCCAGATGCTGAGAGTGTTCTTGTTGGCGAATATGTGCGCACGGAATATAAAGCCGATGGAAGCTATGTCACCTTCGACGATGAATATGTCAAAGTGTTGACCGAAGAGGGGCGGCAAGGGGCGCGAGAAAAGCAGTTTTCATACAACGCTTTTTATGGTGGGATGAAAATCTTAGCGGTCGAAGTGATCAAGCCAAATGGGCAAGTCGCATCTTTCGATCCTGCGACGATCAGCAAGGAACAGGTTGATCGATCACAAATGTCATCCAACATATACGACCCAAATGACAAGATCATGGTGTCAGCCGCAAAGAATGTGGAGATTGGAGATGTGGTTCGATTCTTTGTGCAGCGGTGGGAATCGAAGCCACGAATGAAAGATAGTTTTTCTGACTTCTGCGTTCTCGAACAACCAGCTCCGATCAAAAGTGTCGTCTATGAATTCATCGCGCCAAAAGACAAGCCACTGCGAACGAAGATTGTCTTAAGCGAAATCAAGGGGACCGTCACATTCACTGAGAAAACTGAAGGCGACAAGATCACATACACGTGGACCGGCAAAGACATTCCGCAGATGTTCTTGGAATCAAGCATGCCTGCTTGGTACACGGTGGGACAGCGATTGATTGTCAGCACGCTTGCGAATTGGCGGGAAATCAGCCAGTGGTACTCGAAAATCAGCCAATCCCATTTGGAAAAGGTCACTCCAGAAATGAAGGCGAAAGTCGCTGAAATCATTGCGGGAATGACCACTGATGATCAGCGCATCAAGGCGATCTTCAAATTCGTCAGCCAAGAGATTCGCTATATGGGTATCACCACAGAAACAGATGCGCCTGGATACGAACCTCACGATGTCAATACGACATTTGAAAATCGATACGGCGTCTGCCGCGACAAGGCCGCGCTCTTGGTTTCAATGTTGTCCGAGGCGGGTATTGCGTCCTTCCCAGTTCTTATCAACAATGGAGAAAAGCTGGATATCGAAGCGCCACGAGTTGGTTTCAATCACGCAATCACCGCGGCGCGCGGCAAGGATGGAACGTACATCTTGATGGACAGCACGGACGAAAACACTTCTGACTTGCTTCCTCAATATTTGCAGAACAAAAGTTTCTTGGTCGCAACTCCAGAGGGCGAAACTCTGATGACTTCTCCGATTGCATCAGCCAGCGAAAATATGATGTTTGTCAACACCAGCGTCACGCTTGCAGATGATGGAAGCGCTGTCGGCACAACAACCGTGGATTTTCAAGGAATCAACGACAACGCGTATCGCGGAATGTTTGTGCAAATGAAACCATCGGATGTTCGGCGAGCCTTTGAATCCGCGATCAAGGGCATTTTGCCTGGATCAACATTGACGAGCTTGAAGCTGACTCCAGAAAATATGCAAGACAGCACTCAGAAAATCCAATTGGTGATGAGTTGGACGGTGCCAAATTTGCTGGTCGCTGGTGGAGGTGCGGCACAACTCGACCTGCCTTTCACGGGGTACGGATTCAGCGTTGCGCTGAGAACGATCGGCCAGGGATTGCAATTGGACAAGCGCAAATATCCATTGGAATTGAATGTGCCTTGTGGAGTGCACGAAGATGTGCAGATCAAGATGCCGCCAAGTTTGGAAAATGTGATTGCCCTGCCGCAATATGAGAATACGGATCACAAGGACTTTTCTATCACGCAAACTATCACCGCGAAAGCTCGGGAATTGAATGCGTCAATTGACATCCAAGTCAAATCCCCAGAGATTTCACCTGACGCATATTTGATGATCAAGAAAGCAATGGCGAATATGGAAATCAACGGGCGCCAGCAACCAGTCTTTTCCCGCAAATCGAGCGTGACTCCCCCGCCTCCTCCAACTGCAGATGTTGAATTGATCAGCAGTAAGTATGCCCTTCGCATGGACTCGCCAACAAGTTGGACAACGCGTCAAGAAGTCAAGCAAAAAATACTCACCGTTGCTGGCAAGAAGTCCGCGAGTGAATTGAAATTCGACTTCAATCCACTTTGGCAGAGTGTTGAAATCGAATCTGCGCAAGTGACTCAGAACGATGGAACAATTCGCAAGATCCAGCCTCAAGAAATGAATACGCTCGATGCGCAATGGGTGGCAAGTGCGCCAAGGTACGCAGCCCAAAAGACACTTGTTGTCTCGCTGCCAGGAGTCGAAGTGGGATCGATCATCGAATACGCTGTCAAGTTGACATCAAAGGATCAACCCATCTTCAGCAAGGGATACACATTCGCGAGCAGTGAAAGCGTGAAGAATGTCGAGCTTTCGTACGATCTGCCCGCTGAGATCAAGCCACGGATCGAAATGGATTTCCCAACCGATGGCCATATGACTGACGTGACAAAAGATGGCCGACGAAAGATCACATTTGTGTGGAAAGATATTTCACCCCGAACTCGTGAAGCTTCTGCACCACCATCTTGGATGGATGCGCCGGACTTTGTCATGACCACCAGCACGTGGCCCGAGTATGCCAAAGCCGTTGGAAAACAGATTGCGCCACTATGTATGAATCAAACAGCAAGCATTGCCAAGGCGAATGAATTGATCGCTGGCAAGACGACGCCAATTGAGAAGATCACCGCAATCCGCGATTTCGTCGCACTGCAAATCAGAATGGAAGGACCAGGATTTGCTGAACTTCCACTTGCTGCTGCCTTTTCTCCAGCTGATGTCACGCTAAAGGATGGATATGGACATTGGTCCGATCGATCGATACTGCTCTATGCGATGCTGAAGGGTGTGGGCTTCGAACCAGAACTTGATCTCGCATCGTGGAGTTCGAAAGAACCAACAATACAGAAGCGTTCGTTCGATTTTCCAAGCAGCGGATATTTCTCCGGCGTTGTCTGCCGCGTGAAGCAACCGCAAACGGGAGAGTGGTTGCCGCTTGACTATCTCAGTCAATACGCGCCGCTTGGTGCGACATCGCTCGATGGCGAGCCCGGATACACAATGGAAGGAACGCCGTTTGTCTGGAAGGAACCGACTGGTCTTGAAAACTTTGAAGAGACAGTTCTTGCAATGGACCTCGATGCCGAAGGAACTGCGTTGATCACCGTGACTTCCATTTATCACGGAACTGACCATGCTGGATTTGTGCAGCAATACACAGAAATGACACCCGAAGAGAGAAGGCGAAACTTTCAATCTCTTGTCAGCGGTATCGCGCAAAATGCGAAACCTGAGGGCGAACTGGTCACGAACTTCACATATCCAGGGACCTTAAAATTCACCGTCAAAGTGCCGCGTTTCGGCGTGAAAAATGCTGGCGGACTCTACTTTGATCTGCCTTATGTTCCCCAGTCGATCATGCCGACTGATTCTGATCGTCGCGAGCGCGCGTTGCTTTATAACGGCGAATCAAAATCGAAAATGGTCTGGGAAATTTCTGCACCTGCAGGGCTTGTGCCGGTGATTTCTCCGGAGAATCTTGATTGGCGCGGGCCGGGGAATTTAGGCACGGTCAAATTTGTTGCTGAACCGAACGCTGCAACCGATGCGACTCGGCTGACTTATTCACTCGAAATGGATTTGGCCCCCGCCGTCATCCCAGTTGGTAATTACAGTTCACTCCTCGACCTGAATCGCAGATTCAGTCACCCATCCGCACGCAGAGTGCTCTTGCAACCAGTCATCGCAGCGGAAAAACCTGCTCCAAAGATTGCGGCGCCCGAACCGAAGGCCGGAGTTTGAAGCCAGCGGATTTGAACGAGGCTTCGTTTTTGGAAAATCTGTGGATCGGCGCGTGAATGCACTGTCATTCCATCTCAAATTGGCGCAAGTGAAGCAGGTGGGGCAGGAAATGAGCTGTCAAAACCCATTCTGAAAGCAAATCGGCTTTCGCTCAAAGTCGTCCATCCGCACAATCACCGGCGTCCGACGAGTATCTCTACGAATGGCGCGAAGCCATCGTCATAATCGCTTGGTTCGATGGTGACTGCGAACCCAAGCGATTCGAGATGCTTTGTCGACGCATCTAAGTATGAATGTCGCTGTGGAGGAGCCTGCATCGAGTGCGTCGGAGTCATTCGAAGTTCGCTTCGCGTCACGCGCGCGAGTTCCGTGATGCCTTTCAAGTGGAAATCTAAGTCAAACATATTGCCTTGCATCATGCCGCCATTTTCGACCGAGGCATAACAAAAGAGAAAGTGACTTGAAAGAACAAGGTCGAAACTGCGATCCGCAAAAGGTAAGTCGGGCAGAGAAGCGTCGATGTATCGCACCCCCTTGCCACGGAGAAAGTCCTTGGAAAAACTTGCAAGCGCGTCATATTTATCTTTGCGAAACTTTTCCATATCGCGAATATCAAAGTTGCCAGGGGTTTGTTCGATCTGGGCGAAACATTCGTCAATATGTTCCTTGCCACTCTTGAGAAGTTGCTCGATTGACATTGCATACATCGGATCGCAACCGATCACATTCAATTCGCGCTCTGTTCCATCTGCAATGAATGAATCTGGGCCGCTTGGACAATCAAGAATTGATCGGCCACGCAGCGAGGATTCGTCCAGCGAAAACATCGCCAAATACTCTTGATAATTGCGGCCAAAGAAAGCGACAAATGGAATTGAAAATGCTTTTCCCATAAAGCCAGTCCCAACGGCCTTCGTCGTCAGTCCTTGGCCTTCAACTGGGCATCGTTGGCTTTCAAGAAAACCTTGATTTCTTCAGCCATTCCAAGCAGCTTGACCCACTGCTCCTTATAGAGCGTCACGGGGAAACGCCCGAGTCCATAGACCGAAAGCGCGCCTTTCTCGCTGACTTTCAACGAAAGTCCTTTTGCCGAGACATGCTTGAGCGCAGCATTTTCACTGCGCAGTCGTTCGATTTCCATTCTCATTTCTTCGTCAGCCATTGGTTGCTCCTTGGTGTTGTGAGGGGGCAGAATATCGCACACTTCGCCTTCACGCTCAAAGATCCCTTTTTTTCTTTCCGCCATTTTTGCAGCGAAATGTGAAATTCAATACACTTGCAGATATGAAGAAATCAACCAAATATATTGTCACTATTGCTTCTGCGGGTCTGCTTATCTCAATCGGCGCTGGATTTGCTGGGCGAATGAACTCCCCAGCAACTTCGCAATCGAAAGAGGAGTCACTGAAAGCCGCCAATGCAAAGTTTTATTCAAGTATCAACACAATGCTGAGCACTGGAAATGCGGATTCGTTTTCAGATGTTTGGTCTCATCGGGACAATGCGTCAAACTTCGGCCCATCTGGTAATCGACAAGTTGGATGGAAGGCGATCGACGCGGAGTTCAAGCGTGAAGGCGCTATGAAGATGGGCGGAAGTGTCACCTGCGAAGACATGGTTGTTATTGTCGACACTGATGGTGATACGGGATATATCACTTGCGTTGAAATAGGGAACAATATGACCATCGACGGCAAGACCAGCCAAGTGAAATTCCGCTCGACCAACATCTATCGCATGGAAGGTGCGCAGTGGAAAATGGTTCACCACCACACTGATGTTGCGCAAGTAATGCAGGACAGCGCATCGAGCAAAGCGAAGTAACTTCTCAGACGCTGACGAATTCAATCATTCTTGTAAACGGCGCTAGTGATACGGTCTTTCACCAGTAATTGTTGGCGGTGGAGATAGTTTCAAAGTTGATGGCGACGATTTGCGAAGCCGCAGTCAAACTGTCTGCGTTGTTGGCTTATTGCTTCCGCAACTTGTGGCGGATTGCGTCCCAAGAGTGAGTCTGTTTCACGCCCATTCGACTTCGTTTCAACGCGATTTTGAAGCATCTTTTAAGGCGTGCTTGTCGTGAGTGAGCTGAGCCAGACATCGGCCGTTTTTTTCTTTTTTGTGTATTGGGTCAGAAAATCAATTCAAGAAGGTTTACCTCTCCTACGCTTGTTGGGAATGCCTCGAAGTTCCGCCAGCCAATCTAAAAAAACCCCGCAAGCGCCAAGTGGCGCAAGGCTGGCGATTATTTTTGGTGACCAACTTGATGCGCAGTCGTCGCTTATTCGATCTTTGCGGTCGCAAGACACCGTGCTGATGATGGAGGTGGTCGCAGAATCGCGGCATGTGCCAAGTCACATTCAGCGAACTGCGCTGTTTTTTTCTGCGATGCGTCACTTTGCGGATGAGTTGACCAAGAAAAAGTTGCGCGTTACTTACATCAACATTGACGACCCCAAGAACACTGGCTCCTTCGAAACAGAAATTGCGCGCGCCATCGCCTCAGTGAAGCCATCTGGAATAGTGTGCGTGCAACCTGGCGAGTGGCGCGTACTGAAAATGTTGCAACGCATCGAAAGTTCGACCGGCATTGCGCTGAATGTATTACCCGACGAGCACTTTCTGACAACGACCACGGATTTTGCGGCATGGGCAAAGGATCGCAGCGCATTGACGATGGAATTCTTCTACCGCGAGCAGCGCCGTAAGACGGGATATCTGATGGAAGGCAGCGGCAAGAGCGCCAAGCCTGTTGGCGGTGAATGGAATTTTGACAAGGAGAATCGCTTGCCATTTGGCAAGAGCGGTCCCGACCCGCGGCCCCGTGCGCCGCTCACATTCAAGCCCGACAAAACCACGCTTGCAGTATTCGCCGCGATGAAGCGCGCGCTTCCAGATTTGCCAGGAAACGCGGAATCTTTCGCTTGGCCCGTGACGCGCGATCAAGCACTCGCCGCGCTTGAAGACTTCATCAAGCATCGTCTTGCAAAGTTTGGACCATTCGAAGATGCGATGTGGTCAAGCGAGCCAATTCTGTATCACTCCGCGCTTTCCAGTTCGCTGAACTTGAAACTGATAAATCCCAAGGAATGTTGCGAGCGAGCCATCATTGCATACAACGCAGGCAAGGCGCCGCTGCAATCGGTTGAGGCTTTCATTCGGCAAATCATTGGATGGCGCGAGTTCATGCGCGGCGTGTACTGGCTTGAGGGTCCCGCTTACGCGGATCGCAACGGGCTTGATCAACGCGGAAAACTGCCGCACTTTTACTGGAGCGCCGAAACGGACATGGCGTGCATGAAGGCTTGCGTTGGGGAAGTGCTGAAGACTGGATATGGTCATCACATTCAGCGGTTGATGGTCACTGGCAACTTCGCGCTGATCAGCGGTGTGCATCCGCGCGCGGTCAGCGATTGGTATTTAGGAATGTTTGTGGATGGCATTGATTGGGTCACGCTGCCCAACGCGCTTGGCATGGTCATGCATGCTGATCGGCGGCCGAACGCGGCGAAGGGCGTGAGTGGTCTTGTTGGCACGAAGCCATATGCGGCAAGTGGCAAGTACATCCAGCGTATGAGCAATTATTGCAGTGGTTGTCGCTACGACCCTGCCGAGCGCAGTGGCGAAAAGGCGTGTCCTGTGACTGTTTTTTACTGGGACTTTTTGATTCGCACCCGCAAACAGTTGGCGGGGAATCAACGAATGGCGATGATCTATAAAAATGTGGATCGTATGACGCCGGCTGCGATCACGCAGATCACAATTGATGCCGCGCTGCTGCGAAAGAAGATCGGCGTTGGATGAGAGAGAGAGAGAG
>SXGR01382483.1_pt1 | contig 15856 bp, 10 predicted proteins | sample 3174711 | NCBI WGS metagenome assembly SXGR01 (sample SAMN11356860, study PRJNA531348) | freshwater metagenome | isolation source: freshwater sample F1-60 | place: China: Fuxian Lake, Yuxi | collected 2017-12-25
AAATTGCCTGTGAAATTACCAAGCTAAAATTTACAGTTAAAGCTGCAATAATTAACTGAATAAGCAAGGGTCTAACTTTATAAGATTCCACCCGAAACAAAGTTGCCATCGCAATGGCAATAATCGCCACAATAAAATAAATATTTACCACATTCCTAAGCACTTCCCAGCCCGGATAAATTACATTCACAAACGCGTCCGTGTAAACCCGAATAGACAAAATCCCTTCCATCATAGGAGAAACAAGTGTGCCAAAAACCCAATATATGCCATTGGTTACCAAACTGGCAATATAAACAAACACATTATTTATAATCTGGCTTATACCGGACAAGCCTCCTTCAGGACCTTTTGCAGAGCCGGTTCTGCCCCCAGATGCATTTGCTACTTCACTTGCAACTTCTTCTGCTGGTGGTAAATCTTTTTCAGCTATGGCTTCTTTTTCAGTTGCGTAAACATGGATAAAAATTTTATGCATATTTCCAGGATAATACGGCAAACTATCTTTATTGAAAGTTTCATAATACAAAGCAATATCAGCCACAGTCCACGCCCAACCCACAAAAGGAATAATTTTTTTACCAATAAATTTACCAACTAATAGACCTGTGCTCTTTGCCACAGCTTCAGTTGCAATTCCAGATTTTACAGCTACTTTTTGTGCAATCCTTAAAGACGCGCTTCTTACCGCAGGTTCTGTTAATTTACTAACTTGACCAGCAGACCCAGCAACCTTATTAGCACTACTAATTGCTGTGGCTATAACTTCATCTGACACCGACATTGCTTTTTCTAAAGCCATACCTTTACCAGTAAGCTCTTTAAGTATTATTTCTGCAGTATCTTCAATTAGTTTTATATTTAAATTTCCTCCAGTGGTCTTACCTAAATTCTCCACCCCATTGACTATTGCTCCTGCTGCAATCTTTGCTTCAGCCTCAGAAATCCCTCTACTCAATAAATGACTACCAGTTTCAGCCAAAGCCTTTGCTTTATCTTTAGTTTTATTCAAAATATCACCTGCTTTACTTGCAGCCCCTGGCAAAGCTTCTGCTAATTTTTTAAGTGCTTGGGATGCTCCCACACTCACACCAGTTGCCACCACAGCTTCAGTCATACTTAAATCGCCCGTATTCACCCTTAAACTTGGCCAAATTTCTAAAGCATAAACTGTGCCTGGTTTATTAAAACCAAAATTATTTATGTCAGTAGCACTAAACTCAAAAGGTTTATTAAACACTTCGTCTCCGACTTTTGCCACCACATTCATTTTGTCATTGTCAAAATCTTTCCCATACTTAGGATCTTTACAAACTGGGATAGCTGACTGAGATTGCCAAAACCAATTAAGCTTTTTAATTCCACATTCTACTAAACTTTTTCCATCTGATTTAACTGCTCCTACTCCATAAGAAACACCAAAACCCACCAATGGGTAAATCCGTTCACCCATGAAATTATTTAAGTATTTTTCTGGTCCCTTAACCCCATCTCTGGCGTCCTGGTTAAAATTAGTCGCTTCATCTTGAGCAAAGGTTAATTGTTCTGGCTTTTCCAAATACAATTTTAGATGGACTTTTACTACCCCACTATCCAAACCTGTTCTTATGTATGGAGTATCTTTAAAAACCCCATCTGGTCCTGCGGTTCTAATCACTGACTTTAAAACAATCTCATCTGCTGTGTACCATTTGCCATATTCAGTATCTCCTTTTGCCCCATTTACAGCTCGTGGTATCAATAAAATTGACAAATTACTAATAACCACCACGCCCAAAACCACCCCAAAAACGGCTTTTGGAGCAAAAATTTTGCCAAATATAGTCTTAAAGATTTTTTTTAGTTTCAGTTTCAAAAAATTCAAAAATGTTAAGAATTTCCACTACTTAACTGCCTCAACTTACATAAATTATACCACAAAAATAAAAAAATCTCCAAATTCTCCAGTTTGCTATTGAAACACTCTAAAAAAACTCATTATCCACAATAATTTTGCTAATTAAAACATCATTTTCTAAATACCCAACAAATATAAAACCCCAGAGGATTTTTCTGAGGTTTTATATTTTGATTATTATTTTTTACTATCTTAAACTTTCTGTTCTATTTCCTCTTGGGTGTTCGCTAAATAAATTAACAGAAACCCCTCTCACCTGGCCACAAATACTATTACAATATGCGTCATCTCCCACATCTGCCTTACAGGCTACTAAACTTGCATAATTACCCCCGCAAACACCCCCTGTCCCTCCTGCTACTGTGCCACCTGTTGTTCCATTTCCTGATCCTGTTCCACTGGATGCACTGGCTTGCGCTTGTGGAGTGATTGTAATACTAGCGCGATTAGTTAACAGCACATTTTTACTGTCATAAACTTTCAGGGAATATTCTCCACCTCTAATAGTCTTAATGGCTATGAAACCATCTTTAGCCAATTTATTCACAGAAGGTGTGGTAACTGTGGCATTGCCAATTCTGGTGGTTTCGGAAATTACTCTCCCACTACTATCTCGTCTGATGTCGGAAATTCCATCCCCGTTTATAGTGACATAATCAGCTTTTCCCACATCTACCATTTCCCAAGTTAAAATGTATTCGTCTTTAGTATTTCCAGGTTCATAACTAAAATTAATGCCATTCTCTAAATTCTTTTTCGCTGTTTGCGAATCTGCATAACTCAAAGCATAGTTAGCAGCTTGGGCTAAATTACTTCCTTCTGCTAAGAACGATGCCTTTAAGTCCCCGCCAAAAATTAAGTTATTGGCAATATTGGAACCTATTTCCCCAACCCAGCTCATAAAGAATGGCAGATTGTTGTCATTATAATCACTCAAGCCTTTAGAAAATGAAGTGAAAGCTTTATCTATTCCTTTATTTACTGTTTCCGCAGGTGAAGCAATAGTTTCGCAAATTTTTAAAACGGGACTCTTAAACGAAGTTGGTAATGATTTTAATTGTTGTGAGGATTTAACATAATCCGCTTCTGCTTTTTTTAAATCATTCTGTAGCGCCTTGCGCTCTTTTTCGTTTAATTTTTGACCTTGTGTATTATATGCATCCCTCAATTGGTTATATAACTCTAACCTGTCCCGCGACTGATCATTTGCCTGATCCCACCGTTGGTCTATGGATTTTTGCTCATTTACATTGCCCGAGCAATTTCTAGGGGCTTTAAGTCCACTACCTAAAAGGATTTCATTTTGAGCAGAAGTTAAACTTACGCTATTAATTTCCGAAGCGCGATCTTTATAAACGGTTTTCAAAAATGCTGGACTAGCTTCGGGAGAACCAAACTTAGCTAACTTCAAATAAAAATCCGGGTCATCTGCGCTTATGCTACTAGCTGTAAAAGTTTGTCCGTTTAATTCCAAAGCCTCTGCTGCGCGCTGATATATAGCCGAATCTACCTTAGATCGAACTAAGGGATTAGAAATTATGGACCGTAAAATTAATTGCTCTTGCTTATCTACCGCCCTGTCTTGAATTAACTGCGCTGTGTAAACTTGACTAGAAATAGCATCTGCATATTTAAGCACATCATTTATTTTATATTTTGAGGTTAAATTATTCACTAACCGCTGAGAGACAGTCTTAGTAGTTTTAATTAACATAACTGCTAAAATACCCTTCCAAAGCCCACGCTTAGCTATTTTGCTTTGAGTTTCCACATCATCTCTTCGTTTTTTTAAATTTTGTATAACTAAATTTACTTCATCGGCAATTCTTTGTTTAGTTTGTCCATCATATAAATTTGTTACAACAGAAGCCTTAAGCGAAGTCCTAACGGCCTCCCGGCATTCTATAAATCTATCCAATGCCTGCTTATACACTTGTAAATCCGCAACCTCAACTTGACTACCACCTATTAAAGAGAGTCCACCATAGGCAATTCCTTTTATTTTATTTCCAACCTCAAAAGACTCTTCTGCTTTTTGACACACTTCATTTGCTGCAATTACCCCTTCTAGCACACCCCTAGCTGCTATCGAAGCTGTGCTACCAACTATTCCCCCACTTCCCAAACCAGGATGACTAATTGGCACGCTTTCCAGTTGCGCAATTGCTGTAATCGGCTGAGTAATAAAACCTATACTCAATAACAAAATTATTGATTTGTAAAAAATTTTTGACTTCATATTTAAATACTACTTAGTGCTAAATTTATATGCTTCTTCTTGCATAGCTTGTTCTGCTACCAAAAAAATTTCAAGCTTAGAATTAATTAATTCGGGATTACTATCTGCTTGAGTAAAGTTTTTTAAGATTTCCAAGCTGGCTTCATATTGTATAGTCTTTAACTGATGAAATTTTTTATAAGACAAAGGCACATTTAAAACCCTTAACTCTTCGATTATCGCTTGCAAAATTGTAGCTTGATTATCTATTTTAGTTTGATCACCAGATGACAATGCTAATTCAAAACCAGCGCTATCTATATTTGCACCCTCAATTAACTGCACAGCATTAATGTAATTTTGTCTATTTTCTTCGGAGTCTATAATTATATTTACCGAAACAGAGTCATAATTCAAGTTTATATTTTCGGTGTTAATACCTAATACATCACCCGAATCAACAGCAGGAATTAAATTACCATCCTCCCCAATTATCATTGGCCCCTGCCCAGCGGTAGAGGCACCTGCTACAAGAGGCTGATTTAATTCAGCCGGAGTTTCGTAAGCATAGTAACGGGGCAAATTGGCACTAACCACATTGTTGGATGTTTGGTTAAAATTAAACAGATCCGGATGTTTAAACCAAGAAATACCTACTAATAACAAAGCAACAGAAAAAATTGCTCCCAAATGCCCAAAATGCAAACTTTCATTATTTGTTATAAAATTTTCATTGCTTTCCATATTTTTTGGTTTTAATTTTGGTTTTAAAAACTTTCAGGCCTTAGTCCACTCCCTAGCATATACAAAGTTGGTGGGCAAGGTGGTAAAATTCTAGCTACGCCTAACATATTTAAATTTATATGGGTAGGCGCCTCTATAAAATAATCATATATAAATGTAGGCAAAAAATTAAAGATACCTGGACTTGGACCTACTACGGTTACCAGCATACACGGGGGGTAAGGGGTGGGAGTATAAATATCAAACGCCCCGGCTAAAAATTTCCCCCCGACTGGGATTGCCCCAGTGAGCACACTGGTTTGCGCTTGGGCTAATTTAATTTTTGATAGGCTGGCAAATAAACTGGTTCTGAGGGGCTTTAACATTTCTCTAAAGGCGACCTTGCTATATATAATCTCTGTACAACTATTTTTATACTTGGACTCACTGGCTATTTTTTCACATACCGCGGAGTTGCTATGAACTGTGGCAAAAATGAACAAACAATAATTTTTTCCAACTTCACTATCCCCGCCTATAAGCTTGTCGCAAGCTGTAGTTTGTTTTTGTTTTATTGCCAATTTACTTTCACAAAAATCCTGTTCATTTTTATTTTCCAAAATCTGGCAAACATTTTGATTTTGATTCCTAAATGCTACTTGGGAAATACAATTAGTTTTTAACTCTTTATTCTGAAGACTCCTACAAGCTTCTAAAACTTTTTCAGTACTGGCAGATAAAGACTCAAAACACTTGGCTCGCCACACTTCACTCTCTATTTCAAAACATATATTTATATCTTGCTTTTCTAGGGCTGTAAAAATTTTACAGCCCGCTTCTCCTCCTGTCGTCTGGTCTGACTTACAACTATTTTCTAAGCTAATAATTTTACTTTGAACTCCACCTAAGTCTACCAAACTTGCCTGCTTCCCAATCTTATAAAAATTAAATTCTTTCTTATTTACAACAATAACATTTTTTTCTGCTATGCCAATTTGCTTAACAAATTTTTCCTCAACAAATTGTTTTAAATTATTTTGTAAAAAATACACTTTTTTACTTCCGACTAAACGAATATATTTCGCACTTTTATAAAAATCAATTTCCGCCTCACTCACGATTTGAATATCTTGCCATTTGTTTTTATAAGATAAAAAAATCTCAGCCGTCGGGAAAGGTATCTTCAATCCATACTCGTTTACATAAAATACTGTGCTAGAATTTTCTGTTTTAACTAACCTTGAAACAGTTAACGAATTTGCTGTTGTTGCTCCAAAATCAGCAAAAAGAAAATAAGCGCTTACTACACACAAACCTGCACTCATTACAATCGCTTTCCCTATATATAACAAAAAATTCGGAATGACTTTAAATTGCATACAACAAAATAGCCAATTGTAAAATTCGCAAAAACAAAGGACTTTTATTTAATTTTCATTTCCCCCAGTTAACTTATATTTTGTAGCCTTTAATAACTAAAAGCTAAAGTTAACGGGGTAAATTTTTGTTTCTTTGGACTTCCTAAACTAAATCTAATATAATTATAGCACACCTTATGAAAAAATGCAAGAGCAGATCACAAATTACTAAGCTAAGGAGATTAACGAAGACTACACTGATTCTAAGTGTTATGTTTTTACTTGCGAGTGCGTGTAATCAGAAAACCGACAAAACTTTATACCACACTCCCCTACTTGTTGGTGAGCAAAAAATTTTGGTTAAAGTTGCCAAAATGCCAAACGAGCAAAAAAAAGGACTATCTGGTCAAAGAAAGCTTTCTAATGAACAAGGTATGCTTTTTGATTTTAGCAATCTTTTTTCCAACCCCTCTCCTCAAAAGGAGAGAGTGACCTTTTGGATGAAAGATATGCTTTTTGATTTGGATTTAATTTGGATTAGGCAGAATAAAATTATTGGCATAACACCCAATGTGCCAGCCCCCCAAAAAAATACGCCGGATAGCGAACTTATACTTTATATCTCACCTGATACTGTTGATAAAGTTTTAGAAGTGAATGCAGGGTGGAGTGAAAAAAATAACATTAGAGTTGGAGAGGAAGTCCAACTGATAAAATGACAACTAAATACGAAACTTTATAAACCCTAAACTCACGAGCCAAATTCCAAAAAGTTAAGCCTTTAGATCGTTTGTACTTTGTTTAGAATTTAGTGATTTAGAATTTATTTTTTCAGTAAGTGCAACCCACTGCTCTATGGACAGGGCTTGAGGTCTTACCGTGGGATTAATGCTTAACTCCCCTAAAATCTCATTGACCGAAGTTTTGTCCAAGCGCAAATTATTGACTAGGGTATTGTGCAATTGTTTTCTTTTGCCAGCAAAACATGCTCTGACTACACGGAAAAAAACTTTTTCATCTGCCACTTGATACTTAATTTTTTTATTTAAGTCAATCTGCAAAATTGCACTGTCAACTTTGGGAGCCGGATAAAAACTTGTTTTTGGCACCATCCGAATTATTTTTGGTTCGCCATATAGCTGAACTGAAATTGCCAACACAGACAAGTCCCCTGCTTTGGCCACAACTCTCTCTGCCACTTCTTTTTGGGTAAGCACTGTGATTAGCTCAGGTTTATTTTTTGCAGTCATAAACATTTGTAAAATTTTTCCAGTAATATAGTAGGGGATATTGGCGACTACTTTATAGGGATGAACGGTGAGGGGTGAGGGGTGATATTCTCCACTATGTACCCTGCCCCCTCTACCCTCTTGAATGGCCTTGCAGTAATCAAACTCAAGAGCATCAGCAATTTCAAACCGAAAATTGTTGGGAAAATCTTTTTTTATTTTATAAAGTATGGATTGAAATTTAGGATCTTTTTCTACTGACAAAATAAACCCGGCGCGTTCGCAAAGCAGTTTGGTTAAATTACCAATCCCGGGACCAATTTCTAAAACAACATCTTCCGGCGACAAATTAGCCGAGTTTGCAATATCTTCTAAAACCGTTTCATCCACTAAAAAATTCTGCCCATAAGTGAAGTTGGGTTTAAGATTATATTTTTTTAATAAATCTTTTAACAATTCTTGGTTCATGTATTCACTTCTACTAAATACTAAATTATCGAAATACCAAATTAGTATTTTAGTTTTTTCGTATTTAGTAGAAAATTAATCATTCTATCTTTTCAATTATTAAATCGTCATTCCCAAAATGCTCCTTAGCCATACCCGTTAGATATAATTTATCTTTCGGTAGCACCTTTAAAATTCGCGAAGGGGTGGAGATTTGAAAATTACCAAAAATTCTCCGTCCATGGGTATAAGTTAAAAACAACCGTTTCCTTGCCCGCGTAAGCCCTACATAAGCAAGCCTTACTTCTTCCGCCAGTTCACTTTGATCCATTAAGCTTCGCGAATGTGGCAAGATGCCTTCCTCTAACCCTACAAAAAATACATTATCAAATTCCAAACCCTTAGCACTGTGCAGAGTCATTAAGGTTACTGCGTCTTTATTTTCATCTTTGGAGTCAATTTCGGATATTAGCGCGACTTCTTGCAAAAATTCTGTGGCTGACTCTCGCCAAGGCAGTTTAGCATACTTGTGAGTTACATTAATTAATTCTTTTACATTCTCTACGCGCGTCTCCCCTATTTCCGAACCATCGGCTAAATATTTCTCATACCCACTCTGCTTAAATATTCTATTCATTAATTCCGAGAGAGGCAGACTTGAGGGCATAGTAGCCAAAACCTCAAGCAGTTTAAAAAAATCTTGGGCAGAAGCCCATGCTTTGGGTTGGAGTTTAATGTCAGAAAAAGCCATTCTAAATTTCTGTAAGCTTAATTCATCACTTCCCTCACTATCTTTTTGACTCTCTAGATCACGATGATTCAATACAAAATCCCTAATTAGTTCATAGGACTTATCCCCAATCCCCCTTGGGGGCTCGTTAATCACCCGCTTTAAAGACACTAAATCTCGAAAATTAATCACCAATCTTAAATAAGCGAGCATATCTTTAATTTCTTTACGCTCGTAAAATTTTAGCCCTCCGACTATTTGATACGGAATACTGGACTCAATGAAGGCCTCTTCAATGGCCCGACTTTGAGCATGGGTGCGATACAGCACACAATACTCTTTTAAAGGTTCGTGGTGTTTGGGCAACTGAGGCAAAACCGTGCCTGCCCAACCCATGTCAGCATATTTATTTTGAATTTTTTTTGCTTTTATAAACCGATCTAAAATAGAATAAACTTCTGGCTCGGCTTGTTCGTGGTCCGGCTCATATGTGATACCTTCCTCGGAAGGCAGAGCATGGCCCTGACCTCCACTAGCTAACCTAACTATGGTTCTAGCCACAAACTCGCCCTCTGCTGTTTCGTCGTCCACGCAAGCTAAAACCACTTTTTCCCCTACCTTGTTTTCTGTCCACAATTTTTTGGGCTTCTGTTCTGAGTTGAGTTCAATTACACTTTGGGCTAAGGCTAATATATTTTGACTACTTCGATAATTTTGTTCCAATTTTATTAAGACGGCTTCGGAATAATCTTTCTCAAAGTTTAATATATTGGTAATATCGCTTCCCCGAAACTTATAAATACTTTGAGCATCATCACCCACCACAAACACATTTTTATGCTCACCTAAAAATTTTAACAACTTGTACTGAGCTGAGTTAGTGTCTTGATACTCGTCCACTAACACATAAGTAAATTTTTTTTGATACTTTTCCAAAACCTTAGGAAAAGTTTCGAGGAGTTTAACCATTAACATTAACAAATCGTCAAAATCCAAAGCATTTTGTTTATACAGCGCGTCCTGATAGCGACTATAAACTTCCTGAAGTTTCTCCTTCAAGGGTGAGTCTAAACCCAAATCTAACTCTCCGGGCAGTTGCAAGAAATTTTTTGCCCGCGAAATCAGGGCACCAAACAGAGATGCGGGCAGTCGTTTAGTGTCTATCCGTAAATCTTCCAAAATTTCTTTTATAACTTTTTGCTGGTCTTGAGTATCGTAGATTACAAAATCTGGGGAATAACCTAAAGCCTTAATTTCAGACCGTAAAATTTTGGCACACACAGCATGAAAAGTGCCCATGGTGAGTTGCTCGGTTGCGCCTACAAACCGACTTAAAAGTTTTTCCACCCGCTCGCGCATTTCTTTGGCAGCCTTGTTAGTAAAAGTCAAAGCCAAAATATTCGCTGGGTGCACCATTCGCTTCTCTATAATATAGGCAATGCGGTGGGTTAAAGTTTTAGTTTTTCCACTCCCCGGACCTGCCAATATTAAAACCGGCCCCAAGGGAGCTTCGACTGCTTCTCGTTGTTTTAAGTTAAGCGAAGTTAAATCCACTTTATATAATTTTTAATTCATCTACTTATTTTAACACATTAAAGAAGAGAAGAGTTTAGTGTTTTGTAAATCCAAATTATCTTTTATTTAAGCGAATTTATATTTCTTTTCCCTTAATTTTGGGTGAAAATGACTTTCTGTGGATGAAAATTATTGAAACTCCTTCTCTATAGTGATAGACTTTATTTTGGGGATGATTTACACAGATATAGAGAAAATTAAGCAAAAATTTCTTATTGCTTTAGCACATCATAGATTGAAAAAAGCAGAGTTTAAGACCTGCTAAAGCAAAGCGGAAAAATTTGCCTAAACGGTTAGAACTATTACAACTACAAAATTTTGGCTCACTCTACTAATTAAATTTATTAGAGTTACTGCCTTTAAAATTCAATATTATTCTAGAAAAATAAAGTTCCGTTTTTTAAAGCGTCTGCCCAGCTTAAAACGGGTTTATTTAAATACTTTTCCGGCAATTCACATAAGACCCCTAGATACCTATGATTATGTCTTAAGATTCTCCTCTGAATTGCTGGTTTTTTTATTGGCAATTATGGTGGCTGGAGTAAGCTTATATTCTTTTAATTTTTCCCCAGACTACGTTGACCAAAGTTATGCCAATAAACTGCTCAGTTATCACCCAGAATTAAACCCTAAGTTATACCAAAAAGGCACAGAGATCACCACAAAGATTATTGACCATATCAACTTAGTGCCTTTGGCCCAAGCTGAAGATTTTGGAATGTCTGCGGTTTATCTGTCTGAAGTAGACTTGGAAGAAGACTTAGCAACACCTACAGATGACATGTTTTTAATTCAACCCAAAACCGATACCTTAGAAAGCTTAATTGCCAAACAAATTAAAGTCTATCAATCCCAAACTGGCGACACCTTAGCCAGTATTGCTAAACAGAACGGCATTTCAATTCAGACTTTAAAATCGGCCAATAAACTAACTTCGGACACCATCAAGCCCGGTTGGCATTTAGTTATTCTCCCCACTGATGGCGTTTTACATAAAGCTAAAGCCAATGACACCTTACCAGACTTAGTAAAAAAATATGGCAGTAATTTAGACAATATAATTGCTTATAATGGTTTAGGCGGAGCTGAAGATATTGAACCCGACCAATTAATTATTATCCCGGGGGGGAAATTACCCGATGCACCTAAACCCGTTAAAAAACTCCCTAGAGATCCGAGCAAAGTAAAACCCGACGGTTCGGTAAAACCAAAATATGTTGACAATGGTACTGGTCATATTTTTCCTTGGGGCTACTGCACTTGGTATGTGGCCACTAAAGTGCATGTGCCTTGGGGTGGTAATGCCAAAAATTGGCTAACGAATGCGAAAGGCTATGGCGCGGTAATTAACCATACTCCCACGGTGGGAAGTATTGTAGTGACAACCGACAATGCTCGCTACGGGCACGTGGCTTATGTAGAACAAGTGGAAGATGGAAAAATTCTTTTGTCAGAAATGAATTACGAAAAATTTGGAAGAGTTAACTCTCGTTGGTTAAGCACCTCTAGCCGAACTATTCGAGGTTATATCTATCCCTAGTTAAACAATGGTTCGTTTTAAATGCACAGGGATATGAACTAAAATATCACGCTCCAGAGTTTCGCAAAGCTTTGCGATATTTGCCACCGAATTTTTATCGTCGGTTTGCGGGCTAATTATTACCACCACATCGCCAAACTTGGCGTTTTTATTTTGACTAATATCCAAAGTAGAAATATTCATACTCACTCTGCCTACCAGAGGGCTAAATTCTCCATTGATGCTTAGGAAACCTTTATTACTCAGACGTCTGTCTATGCCCTCAAAATAACCCACCGGCACGGTTGCCAAAGCCATAGCTTTCGATGCGGTAAAAGTAAAACCATAACCCACAGCTTCTTGAGGCTGAATAATTTTCACGCCCGTAATAATAGAACGAACTTCCAAAGCGGGTTTTAAATTTAGAGAAGAATTTAAGCCATCAGTTATTCCATAAAATCCAATGCCCAAACGAACTAAGTTGGCATTAATGTTTGAACTTAAACCGACCCCTTCGGTCGCTGACAAGTGAGTGTATTTTATTTTAGAAAATTTAGAGGTAAAAAATTTCACTCCTTTATTAAATGTTTCTATTTGTTTTAAAGTGCTGGTTTCATTGTAAGGATCTCCAAAATGACTAAACACCCCTCTAACCAGTATATTTGGATTTTGACCAATTAGTTGAACTGCTTCTGAAAAATCTTCGGGAAGTATCCCCTGCCTATGCAAACCAGTGTCTAATTTTAAATGGAATTTTTTTGGCTTATGTAAATTTTTTGACAACTCCTGCAACTGACTCAGACTCATTATAGTAAACACGGTTTTTGTAGAATTAGAGGTTATGACAGATTCCGTTCTAGTAAAACCCAAAACTAAAACTTCCAGCTTAGGAGCAAATTTTTCTACAATTTTTAATTCAAAAAGGGAATCCACACAGACAAAAGGTAAATTCTCGCCCTTTAAAATTTCCGACACCTGCTCCAAACCATGCCCATAAGCATTAGCTTTTAAGACTGGAGCAAACTGTAAATTTGGGTAGTGCTTTTGGTATTGACTTAAATTATCAAGTAAATGCTGTTTATATATAAAAACCTCTATTAGAGGTTTGTAATTCAAATAAGCTTTTTTAAATTGTCTAATTTTTTCAATAATAGACATATCACTAAGGCTAAAAACTAAAGACTAATTTAAGGCACGACTGTGCCAAATTCATTCCCATCTTTTCCCAACAGGCTCGCAGAAGAAATATCTTCGGTTTTTAATATTACCTCCTGACCGGTGAAGCTATCTTGGGCAACAAACTTAAAGCTTCTAGCTAAAACAGCAAAATCCCCAACATCAGACGGGGCAGGATTAGCTACCACTTCCAGTTCCAAAATTTTATTGGGTGAAAATTTTCCGCTAAAAGCTGGTAAACTGCCAAATTTCCAAACCAATTTTCCTGTACTGGGGTCAAACTGGACATTGGCTTGCTCGGAAGCCGTAATGGAGTTTTCGTTGAAACCTAAACCCGCGCCAGGTAAAAAGAAACTCACTTCACCGGACGAAAAATCATTACTACTGTTAGATAAATTAATCTTTAATTTATATTTGGTTTGGGTGCCGACTTTGGGTGGTAAACTCCCAGACAAATAACGGAGTTCCGCACTTAGGTTGGCTGGACTGGAAATTTTATACTCTGCGGTTTCTCCGGGCAAAAATGAACTATATTCGTTGGCCTTGATTTTACTACCCAATTTTACTGTTAAGTTTTTAGTAGAATCCTTAGTAGCTGGATTTTTTATGGACACAGAAAAATTTAAACTGCCTTGCTCGCCGGGATTTAAACTTTCCAAAGCCGGCACGCCAGATGCATTCCAAGAAATTGTATTACCAGAAATTTGTCCGCTTTGAGCTTTTAAGGTGTTGATATCTAAAGCTTTAGATTCTAAGCTCACCACTATATTTACTCCAGTAGCAGCGACTTGAGAATTATTCTGATACCGAACGGAAAAAATTAACGAGCCACCGGGATTAACAACACCTTGATCGTCTTGATCTAAATTTTCTAAAGTTAAAATTAAGGGTTGATTTACCAACAAAGTTTCAGTTTCAGCCGAAGCTTGAACATAAAATTCCCCACTATCTCCTAAACTCAAAAAACTTGCCACAAGTTTTTTACTTTCACCCGGCTGACTGCTAGCAAAACTTCCCTGCACCACAATTTGTCCTGCTCCCTCTGGCTGGACATCTCCCAGATTCCAAATATTGCCCCCTAAAGAAGCCGTGGGCTGGCTCGCGCCATAATTAAACCCCACCGGGTAAGTTAACTGAATTCTAGCATTTTTTATTGTTTCGCCGGAACGATTTTTATACTTAACTGTATAGGCAACTAATTGGGCAGTATTGGTTTCCTTGGGACCATCTATTTCTAAATCAATTTTGGCTGCTACTAACCTCACGGTTTGCTGGGCACTTTTGGAAAAGGCGGAATTAAAATTTACATACTTATAATGGAGCTTGGTTTGCAAAGTTTTTTCGGAATTTATTTCCCCCACCGCCACGGCTTTAATAATGACATTTAAATTCTGCCCAGGTAATAATTCGGGTAAGCTAAACACACTGCCAGAAAGGTTATTGGCCTTAGGTGTGCTTTGAGCATAGCTAATCCCTTCGGGATAAGCGATTTCTAACTCCAGTCCAGTTAGCGTAATGCTGTCGTCATTTTTAGCTTGAATCCGATAAATTATTTCACTGCCCGAGGGCAAGGTTTCCGGAGCAGAAATTTGCAAAGTAACTTTGGCTTCTTTTAAAACCGCGGGCGGGGCTGGCCGAAACGCAAAAAATGCCAAAAGCCCAATTATTAAAACTGCAAAAACAATAAACCCAATATAGAGTTTATTGGCTTGAAAAAAATTAACAGCCGGCACACCACTTGGCAAGCTTTGCGTATCTAAACCAGTTGGAAGCTGAGTAGCTTTAGGCTCAGAGACTGTTTTGGTTTGAAAATCAGGCATATGTAAAAAACAAATGAGCAAAAATAAGAAAAGTGATGAAATTAAAATATTTTAATTTTTGTTCATTTTTGTCATTTATGTCAATTTTGCTCATTTCACTATATTATACCACAAACTTGTCTGACTTAATTTCCCTATCTAAATTGTAACTAATAAAGGTAGTCAGCCACGTTTGTAAATCCAGAACTAAGTGGTTATTGTCCAAATTTGACCATTGACCATATTCTGCTACCTCTAAGTGCTGGGCTATCAGGAGTAAATTTTTTCTCGCCAATAAATACTGATCTTTTAAAGGATTTAAACCCAAGGCCTTTAAAAAAATTATTTTATATTTCAGCAAAGCTGGAACCACATTAATTGGTTGTTCCAATGCCATAAAAAAAATTTTAAGATTCTCATAAACTTCGCCATTGGGCTGTTCATCGGGAGTTAACTTTAAAAGCATTTCTAAAGCTACCGAGGCATTTTTGAATTTCTCTAAATCCTCCCTAAAACCCCGAAAAGCATTGAGTACTTGTCCGCCAATAATAGTTTTTAGATTTTTACCTTGCACTAATTCTAACTTGACCTCAAAACCACTTTGCAAAATATTTTGCAACTTACTCTTAGGTAATTTTACGGATTTGGCCAATGCTCTAATTTTTCCCCCCTCTAAACTATAAACAGTAATTATTTCATCTGCTTCATTGATGGGCTGTTTTTTTAAAACAATGGCAGTGTAATTTGTTTCCTGATGCATACAATTTTCTACTTAATACAAAAAGTAACAAAAATACTAAACAGTTAAATTTCTCATTTGGTAATTTAGTATTTATTTTAGTATTAGTAGAAATTATACCTTAACCAATCCCAACCAAATTGCCTTACCCTCAATTTGAGTTTGAATTTCAAAATCCGGCTCTACTTCCAACACTTTCTCAATTTGGTTCACAAAGGTCTTTTTTCTATCTACTGCGGTAAGTAAAATCCTTTCAATTTCAGCATCTTGGCAATTATAATACAAATTTATTAACTCCCCAGGCTTTAAGCCCCCCGCTTTTCTTAAATCCTGCACTTGCCTTTCTATTTCTCTCGCCAAGCCTTCTTGGCGTAAGTCTTCAGTAAGTTCTGTGTTTAAGTATATTTTAATATTGGCATCTTCTTTACTCACCCATGCTTGTTGAT
>SXGR01619617.1_pt1 | contig 15852 bp, 20 predicted proteins | sample 3174711 | NCBI WGS metagenome assembly SXGR01 (sample SAMN11356860, study PRJNA531348) | freshwater metagenome | isolation source: freshwater sample F1-60 | place: China: Fuxian Lake, Yuxi | collected 2017-12-25
CTCAAGCGCCAGTTTTTTCTGTACTTCTTCGGCTTGGCGCTGGGCCAAGGCGGCATGCTGCCGCGCTTCAGCTTCACGTATGGCAATCTGTTTTGCGTCCAGCACGGGACGCGGACCGGCAGGCGCAGCGCGTGCTGGCGTTGCCGTGGAATCGGCTTTCGCTACCGATGCGACGGGTTCTGCGGGCGCTGCGGACTCGGTAGCAGCCTGGAAGGCCGGCGCCTCGGCACTAGGCTCCGGCTCTGACTCGGCTTTCGCAACAACTGGCTCAACTGCAGGCGGCGGCGTTTCAACAACCGGAGGCTCCGGTGCCGCGACGGGTGTTACCGGTGCAACAGGTTCTACTGCGACCGGTGCCTGAGAGGTTTCGAGTGCCGCCGGCGCGGCGGACGTATCGGGCTCAGCCGCAACCGGCGCATCACGCTTGACCAGCACACGCTTTTTGCGCACTTCGACCTGAATCGTACGCGCCTTGCCGGTGGTGGCATCCGCTTTCTTGATCTCGGTGGTGGAGCGCCGCGTCAACGTGATCTTCTTTTTCTCTTCTTTTTGCCCATGAGATTGTTTAAGAAAATCCAGCAGTTGCGTCTTGTCGCCCTCGGTCAGCGCGGTCTCTGCGGCAAACGCCTTTTTAACGCCCGCAGCCTGCAACTGCTCAATAAGCTGTGCCGGCGGCACGCCCAGTTCCTTGGCAAATTGTGTGACATTTTGTTGCGCCATGCGATTGTGCCAGTCTGTATCAGTCAGTATTAAGGTTCGACGAGTGCGGCAAGTGCGAGGTTTTATGTATTTACGTTATAAAGATCAAGCGCTGGTTTCAGCAAACCACGGCGCACGTGCCGCCATAATGAGCTCACTGGCACGCTCGGCTTCGATGCCGGTCTCTTCCACCAGATCATCCGTTGCGTAATCCGCCAGTGCTTCCTGCGTGCCGATGCCCTTGGACGCCAGCATTTTTGCGGTATCACGATCCATGGTGTCGACTTTCATCAAATCTTCGATGTCGTGTTCGACTTTTTCTTCAGAGGCAATTTCCAGCGTCAGCAGCGCATTGCGCGCGCGGCTACGCAGCTCGTCCACAGTTTCTTCGTCGAACGCTTCGATTTCCAGCATTTCCGTGCGCGACACGTAAGCCACCTCTTCCAGCGACGAAAAACCCTCTTCCATCAGAATGTTGGCGACCTCTTCATCGACATCAAGTTTTTCCATGAAGACGGCACGAATCTTCGAGGATTCCTCCTCGGATTTCTGCTGCCACTCGTCTTCCTTCATGATATTGATTTCCCAGCCGGTCAATTCGCTGGCGAGCCGCACGTTTTGACCGCCGCGGCCGATGGCCTGGGCGAGATTCTCCTCGTCCACCACGATGTCCATCGAATGCTTTTCTTCGTCCACCGTGATCTTGCTGACTTCGGCCGGCGCCAGCGCGCTGACCACGAACTGCGCCGGGTCTTCATTCCATAGAACGATGTCGACTCGCTCCTGCGCGAGTTCGCCCGTTACCGCCTGTACGCGCGAGCCGCGCATGCCGACACAGGTGCCGATGGGGTCAATGCGCCGGTCTTTTGACAGCACCGCAATCTTGGCCCGCAGACCGGGGTCGCGTGCCGCCGCCTTGATTTCCATCAAGCCGTCTTCGAGTTCCGGCACTTCGAGTTCGAACAGGCGGATGATGAATTCCGGCGCAGTGCGCGACAAAATCAGTTGCGGGCCGCGCATCGTGCGCTCCACTTTCCACACCATTGCGCGCATGCGGTCGCCCACGCGCAGATTTTCTTTTGGGATCATCTGATCGCGCGGAAGCAAAGCCTCAAGCCGACCGGATTCGATGATTGCGTTGCCACGTTCCATGCGCTTGATGGTGCCGGTGACCAGATGCTCGCCGCGCGACAAAAAGTCATTCAGGATTTGCTCGCGCTCAGCGTCGCGGATGCGCTGCAAAATCACCTGCTTGGCCGTTTGCGCGCCGATGCGGCCGGGGTCGAAACCCGTCAGCGGCTCCTCTATGTAGTCTCCAAGCTGGGATTCAGGCTTCTCCTCGACCGCTTCGTGCAGCTTGTATTCGCGCGACGGCGTTTCGATTTCCACGTCGGGCACCACCAGCCAGCGGCGAAAGAACGAAAACTCGCCAGTTTCGCGATGTACTGAAGCACGGATATCCACGTCTTCGCTGAATTTTTTCTTGCTGGCCGAAGCGAGGGCGAGTTCCAGCGCGCCGAATACGATTTCCTTTTCGACGTTTTTCTCACGCGCCAGCGCATCCACCAACAACAGAATTTCTTTGGTCATACCGACTCCCGAATCCTAAAACTCCGAATCACCTTAATGCAGCTATAGCACTGGAACCAAACGCGCCTTGTCTAGATTGGCCAGGTCAAACGTCACCGTCTTGCCTTCGCCCTCGTCAACTTGCAGCGCCACCCTGCCCGCGCGGGTTTCCTGCAACACACCTACAAAATTACGCTGCCCTTCCTGCGGCACGCGCAACTTCACGCGCACCTTCTGTCCCGCGAAGCGCACAAAGTCACGCTCCTTTTTCAATGGCCGGTCCAGACCTGGCGACGAAATCTCCAGCCGCTCGTAAGGCACATTTTCAACCGTCAACACCCGCGACAAATGATTACTGACCGTCGCACAATCATCCAGATTCACGCCGCCGGGCTTGTCTATGAAAATGCGCATCAGACTACCCTTGCCCGAGCGCTCCATATCCACCAACTCGTATCCCAAGCCACCCAGCGTCGTTTCCAGAAAAACCAATAAATCCATTTGAATCAATGCCTTAACAAGCACTTACCAAACGCCAGAAACAAAAAATGGGCGAACCGCCCATCGTTACCCATCGTGCTTTGAATTGCCTTCTTTTCAGATGCTTTATCTGTCATCCGGCAACAGAACTCTGGAGTATAGCAAAAATTTTTGTCAAGGCCAACACAAGCGCTTCACGCAACGCTATGCCATTACAGAAAAAATCCTTTAAAAACAAATATTTATAATAATCCTTTAGGTTACACCTCTGTTTCCGGCTGAGGTTGAGCAGGCGAGGAGTCCCGCTCTTCTCCCGCACTCCTTGAGAGCACGTAAGATCAACGTAACATATTGTTTTTATTATATGTTTGTAGTCTCTCAAGCTACAACAGCGTGACTTGCTACGTATCATCGCCATCATCCGGCAATGCCTGAGATGTTCTACGTGGCCGCATCTTGCGCGATTCGCCGTGTTTTTTTAATCCCAGCCAGATCAGTAGCAGCTCCAAGCGCTATTCAGGCTGAATTTTAGCCGCCTTGATCACCTTCCCCCATCGCGCGGTTTCTGCCCGGAGCAGCGCAGCGAATTCCTCTGGCGTGCTGCCGTAGGCCTCGCCCCCCTCTGCAGCAAGACGACTTTTCATATCGCTCGAATGAATGATCTTCACCAGCTCATTGCGGATTCGCGCAGTCAAATCTACAGACATGCCGCCTGGGCCCAGCACGCCGTAGAACGGCCCGGCCGCATATCCGGGCAGGGTCTCAGCCACGGCAGGCACGTCCGGCAATACGGGCGAACGCTTTTCACTTGTGACCGCCATTGCACGCAAGCGGCCTGATTTCACCATCGGTAGCGCCGATAGGATGTTTCCGGCGGTGAAAGTGACTTCGCCGCTCATGACGGCGGTCAGCGCTGGGCCAGTACCGCGATAGGGAACATGCGTCATTTCAAGCCCCGCCATGGTTTGCAACATCAGCCCGGCGAGGTGCGCTGTGCCGCCGTTGCCGGAAGACGAAAACGTCATCGCGCCGGGCTTTGCACGCGCCAGCGCCAGCAATTCCTTTACCGTTTTTGCGGGCAGAGAAGGCAACACCGTCACGACCGCAGGCACCAGAGTGATAATCGTCACCGGCGTCAGATCACGTAATGGGTCATACGGCATTTTCTTGTGGAGAAAAGGCGCAACCGTAATGGGTGAAGGCGTGCCAAGCATCAGGGTATTGCCGTCCGGCGGTGCCTTCGCCACGAGATCGGTACCAATCAAGCCACCGCCGCCTGAACGGTTTTCCACCACAACATTGACACCCAGGTTTTCGCCGATTTTTTGTGCCAGCACCCGGGCCAATATGTCAGTGCCACCGCCCGGTGCATAGGGCGAAACGAAACGCAGGGATTTTGCCGGCCATGTCTGCGCATGGGCCACTGGCCCCGCACACGAGCCTGCCGCCAGCAAGAGAAGCGAAATACGAAAATGACGACCTTGCATGAAATTTCCAGTCAGAAACCTCGAGATTACCTGCCTCGCTGGTGCGCCACAATTGCAGCGGCCTGGTGGCCCAACTTCGACGCCCCTTGCCGTCACGCTCACCCATCCGCCAGCCGGTGGGGTCTATAACTGTATGTAATTGTTTTTAAAGGAATATTTAAATTCAAGGTATAACATTTACGAGCAATAAACGCTTATGTGGCGTTGGATCGTTGAGTATTTTCAGGAACAGCTATTCAGTGCGTTCACAGTAAAATCCTTCGCTCGCAGGTTAATCCTGCAGCGGTCGCGGGCACGCCGGACGATGTGTAGCGGCATAACACCTACAGGGATACAGTACGGCGAGTACCGACGCACTTTTGCACGATTTAATTCGAGCACCTGTCGAGTTAGGATGCCCTCCATCGTGAACCGCCCCGGCAGTAGTGAAGGCTATTTGGTTTGAGTGGAAACGACTTTAGTTAAATCGCTGGGGCAGGGCTTGGCAGGTTTCAGTGAGGTATTCATCCCCACTATGTGCCATAACCGACTCAGAAGTACAAGTTATCGCCGATCTAGTTCAGAACCGACCTTAGGCTACTGCCATCGACTCAAGCCCACCGCTGCTTTCACTTGCTGGATCAAGATTTCTTAACCCATGCGACACACCAGCCTTTGGCATTGACAAGCTTGCCACCCACTGGTGCACATGAGGCCCAGGCATCCGTGGTTTTGCCCTGGTACAAAAGGCAGTTTGCGCAATTGCGGCCAGCAGCATAGGTTGAAAATTTCTTGCTATCTACCTTGCTAGCATCGTGCTTGTACCCTAACGACACTGCGATCGAATCTGATTCTTCCAGCTTCGCTGCTTGCGCCGCTGACCTGCGGGCTGCGGCTAGCGCGAGGGCGGCGGCGGGCATGACGGAGAGAAAGGTGCGGCGAGTGGTCATAAATACTCCTGTTGGATTTTGTTGGGATTACATCGCTTTTATCGGGTGACGGGTGGCGGCTTACGCCACAGACTCCGCATTGCCAAAAAACATGTGTATGCGAAATCAAGCAAAGCCAACGAGCGCTGGCTGGAGCAGAAACGCACTAACCAAGCGAACGCTGGCAGGTGCCGCCAAATTTCCACGAACGCCGACGCACCCGAAATTAATGATCCATCTGCGCTCCTTGCGTGCAGGCGCCTCAACGCTAAGTTACGGTCGAGCCCCACGCCCAATCGATTCACGTCGCATTGCGAGGCGTCAACCCAGTTAATCGCGTTGCTGCCGCGCATTTGCCAGTAGGCCGCGATTTCGCGACTGCAAAGCGGACACTGGTCGTCGAAGTACACCGTGCAGGACGGCAGACTCTGCGGATCGTTGTCGTCAGGAGTACCGAATGATTTGTTGGAAGACATGGCTTACGTTCTGGCAATGGGTAGCTGCGCAATAACAATTTACCGTCCCCCTATTGAGCCTTCACAGCAAAAAAAGTTGCAGGTTCACTTTCAGGTCATTCGGTATCGTGCTAAGCCATCCATGCTTACGTGCCGGGTATATCAGCTGCCGCGATTGACCACAGCGGCGGTTTCGATCAGTTCATTGAGCAGCGCCATCGAGGCATGACCCGAGCAACTGAAAGGGTCCAGAGTGGCTTTGGTGGAATACTTGAGAAGCAGAGACGGATTGACTTTGGCGATATTGACTTGCCCCATTATCCATCCGCCGAAACGGCGTTCGGCGATCTCTTCGTAACTCAGCAGGCGCACACGGGTATGCCGGGGGTCACGCACAATGGCGTTAAACAGCTCGCACACCTCTTCGCGGCCTCCTTCAATGACCTGCAGAAAGATGTCTTCGCTGAAGCACAGCATGCCGGTGATACCTTGCCGTGCATTGTTTTTGCGCGATTGCTCTAGTATGGAATCTACAATCGGTGTGGTGAGTGGGGGGGTAGCGCGGCTGGCGTATAACAGACGGACTAGCATTTGGGCCTCAGTTCTTCAGGTTAATGAGTGAAAGGAACTCCCGGCGCAACGCCGGGTTCTTCAGAAAAGACCCGCGCATCACACTATTGACCATCTTGGTTTCGGAGTCTTTGACACCCCGCCAATGCATGCAAAAGTGATCTGCTTCCATGATCACCGCCAGCCCGTCAGGGCTGACTTTGGTCATCAGGAGTTCGGCCATTTGAGTGATGGCTTCCTCTTGAATCTGTGGCCGGCTCATGATCCACTCTGCCAACCGAGAGTACTTGGACAGGCCGATCAGATTCGAGTGTTCATTGGGCATCAGGCCGATCCACAGCCGCCCCATGATCGGACAAAAATGGTGGCTGCAAGCACTGCGTACCGTGATCGGGCCAACAATCATCAGCTCGTTCAGACGTTCCGCGTTGGGAAACTCCGTTACTGGCGGCGCCGGCACATACCGACCACGGAAGACCTCGGTCAAGTACATCTTTGCCACACGGCGCGCGGTATCGTGAGTGTTGTGATCGCTTTCGGTATCGATCACCAGGCTTTCCAGCACACCCTTCATCTTGCAGGCTACTTCGTCGAGCAGTGCATCATTTTCGCCGGGGGCGATAAAGGCCGAGATATTGTCGTTGGCGTGAAATCGCTGCCGCGCTTCCTGTATGCGGGCACGAATTCGTGCCGACACGGGAAGCGTTGTCTCGTTTTGAACTGTGTTTACGGGAGCAATGATGTTCATGAGTTGGTCAATCGTTCTGGTTGGCAGGAGTTAACGGTTTTAACTCGAGCAAGCGTTTCACGTTGCGTTCAACGCGACACGTGCTTGCGCGAGGTGATTTCAAGTTTTGGCTAAGGTAATGCCTTCAGCGTCTATAACGCGCTCCAGTGCGATTTCCATCATGGCACGTGCGTTACCGGTGATCTGGGTCAGGTACCGGTGCAGAGCCGCGTCCGCCGGGCTACGGTTTTCGCATTCGGTACTGTAGGTCTCAAAATTGCCCAGCTGCACCAGCAGATCGGCGATGTGATGCGGGCACTCGCAATGCAGCGCGACGGAGACCGTTGCAATTTCTGCAAGTGCCTTATTGTCAAAACGGCGAAGTGGCGCTGTGTGGCTGTGCTTTGACGTGATCGTTCCACCTGGCTCCACACTGGGGTGCTGTGCGCCGCAGAGCGTATTCAGTTCATCCATGTTCATGGGCGCACGCGCCAAATGGCAACCCAGCGAGCGCAGATCCTGCTCGAGCTGCCGCGAGGCGTAGCCATATTCCACCACAATACGCTGCGCACCCAATTGCCGCGCGAGGGTTCGAACGGTTTGCGGCGTCTCGCCCTGTACAGAGGGCAACTCGATGAGCAGTGTATCGGCCCGCACCCCGCGCAGTTCGTCGGGCGCCCGTGCTGCATTCTGGCTGGTAGCTACGATCTGTAGCGCGGGTACAGGATGCCGCTGTACACGCAGAGCAAGCGCTTCACCGACCACCACCAGGCGCACGGGTTGCATGGCATCTTCGACGGGCGTGGTAGGCGGGCGCAGCGCCTTCATGGGTGCGCGGGAAGTCTGTTGCAGCATGGATTGCAACTGATCCATGTCTAGCGCCGCTATGGATCCGATGGCATACCCCGCGTCGACCAGGCGTTTGATCACCGTTAGCCGCGTCACATCCTCAGGCGCATATTGACGCCGCCCCGTCGCGCTTTGACGTGGCCCGACCACCTTATAGCGCCTTTCCCACACGCGAAGCGTCTCTACAGGAATGCCTGTCAGTCGCGCTACTGCACCGCTTCTATACGCCGGGGAAACTAATTGCTCTGAGTGGTCGTCTGCCATAATGAACCTCTAAAGAACATGAATTGATAGTATTTTATCATGAAAAAATCAGAATACCTCGGTTTTAACCGATTAATGAACTGTATTTGCACCTTTATATGACTTGATATTATAAATATGATCCCGTATTATACAGGTTCATTACCAATGTATATCGCTTTCGGCGAGAGCTCAAAAGCATAGCGCTGTTAATGGCGAGCGTTGCTTCTTTGCCCCGCTTGTCCCCTAAACCTGTCCCATTGTTCCCAAAGGAAAAGTTATGAAAAAGTTGTTTTCCACCCTGGCGCTGTCTGTTTCATTGGTTACCTCTGCGCATGCAGCAGACATAGTCGATACCGCTGTTGCTGCCGGTAACTTCAAGACGCTTGCAACGGCATTGAAGGCCGCCGGACTCGTAGAAACGCTGAAGGGTCCAGGACCCTTCACCGTATTTGCACCCACTGACGCGGCCTTTGCAAAAATCCCGGCGGACCAATTGCAGGCGCTGCTGAAAGACAAGGCGAAGCTGACCGCGGTGCTGACCTACCACGTGGTTCCCGGCAAGGTGATGGCCAAGGATGTGAAAGCCGGTATGGTCAAGACGGTTCAAGGCTCCTCTCTAACCGTGAGCACAATGGGTGGCGTGAAAGTGGATAGCGCTAACGTAACCAGCGTCGATATTGCTGCAGATAACGGCGTGATTCACGTCATTGATAGCGTGGTGATGCCCAAGTAAAAATGCAGTATCAATAGCGAGAACACGGGCTGTAGCGCGGGAACTTGGCGCCTGCGATACAGCTCCCCCACACCCTTCAGTGCACCGCAGTAGCAAAGTGAAACAAAAATTTTTCGACTTGGATAATACACGGTGATTTATTCGGAATTCATTCAGAGGGTGCTGGTATGGATGGGCAACACACTGACGGCGACCGGTTGCCTCGGGCTTGCTTTTGGGGCTAGCGGCGTCATTGATCCAGAATTCTTTGCCATAGGGATTTCTTCAGGCATACGCGTCATCGGTTCTGTGGCAATAGCCGGTTGCTTATTAAGCGCGATTGGTCACGGCATGTCGGAATTTTCAGAGAAATAAATAATCAAAGGCTAAACATGTTTAGAAAATCAGATTTCTTCATTCTTTTGGCGGTAATGATTTCGTTCGTCATCTCTGCCTATCTCTGGTTCGTTTTGAAAGATCGCGAGCAGGCCATTTTCACTGCGATCTGGATACCTTCCATCTTCTGTTTCGGCATCTACTTCAAGCTTGCCGCCCTGCTTGGAAGGAATCAATAATGGCAATCGACCTGCTTGTGATGGGCGCAGTGGTTTTTGCGATGTTGCTAGTTGGCTTGGCATACACCGTGATTGAATTCAAAAAAATGAAATGAGCGCGACCCGCGAAATAATGCGGGTAGCGCCGGTGTCCGCTCCAGCGCTGATTCTCGGGATTGCCGGCCTTGTTCCTTTTATTGGGCTTACTGCGCTGATCGGACTGGGACCAGAGATCTGGTACGGTTATTGGATGACTGCACTTTCCTACTACGGTGCAGTCATTCTTGCATTTGTTGGGGCGCTGCATTGGAGCTATGCGTTGAAGCGCGCTGCACGGTACGGGGAAGCATGGTTGCAGTATGGATTTAGCATTGCACCGGCATTGGTCGCCTGGTTGTCGTTGCTTTTTCCCGTCTGGACGGGACTGCGATTGCAGGCGACTGGCCTCCTGATCTGTTACGCGTTCGACCGCATTGCGGCGCGTGATGACCCTGTTCCGCAGTGGTTCTTGCGCTTGCGTGCGGCTCTGACCGTGGTGAGCGCGGCATCGCTAATCTTCGCGAGCTTGGTATGAGTCATCGCCACCGTGGTAACGAAGGAGCGGATGCGGCATGGGACTGACCACAATAGATCACATCGCCATTGCCGTCGCCAACGTCCAGCAGGCGCTGCAATGGTATCGCAGCCGGTTTGACGTTCAGACCGTGTACGAAGATGCCACTTGGGCGATGCTCAGATTTGGGAATATTGATCTGGCTCTCGTTCTTCATGGTCAACACCCGCCGCATATCGCAATCGAGAAGGACAACGCGCAGGTGCATGGGGCACTTAAGGCCCATCGCGATGGCACCGCCTCGGTTTATGTCAACGATCCATTTGGCAATGTGATCGAATTGTTGAAAAGCGAAAACCAGCGATCGACAGCCAATCGACGTGAAAAGGATGAAGGCTGACTCGAGGTGACGATTTTTAGGCTAGTGACGGCCAATATCAAGTGCGAGCCGCCTACCTTCCGGCAAAACGGCAGTTGTGAAAACGACGATTGGAGCTGATTGTGAGAATAATGATTACACATTCTCCGGGGACAGTGATTTTTGCTGATCGCAATACCACGATTGGTTACTGCCGCTATAGCGAAACAGGAGAGGTTGAGTACATTTTTGTTAGTGCCGCACACCGGCGAAAAGGCTATGGCAAACAACTACTGTCTATGGTGGAGGAACAGGTGCAGCGCCCGCTGCGCTTTCAAATGCCGATCAGTCCACTTGGCTGCAAATTACTGGGCTTTTACAATCGATTCCAGAGATCTCGAAGTATCACCAAAACGCCGGAAACCCCGCTGCGCTAATTAGCTTGAAATTGCGCGAATGTGTGAAAAACGATGACGTGGTTTATTCGAAAAAGGAGGTGAAATGATAGAAGACCCCAGATGCTGCGGCTCAGGCGCCTGCCTCATCAATGAGGAAGGTTATTGTTGGTGTGGCCAAAAATGGGATGGCGGTAAAATGTGTTTTCCACTATTGGAGAATGCGACGCAGGATGGCAAGGATGACAACGTGCCCCAAATCAAGCGGGCTACACACGCGTAATTTGGCTGGTGAGACGAAGGGCATCGCACGTAAACCAAGAAATAGACACATGGGCTCATGACGTCGATCACACAGGAAATTACTATAGGGCCGAGCTCGAATTAAATCTGTCACCCAGTCAGGCAGCTGACAATAAAAGCCTACTGGCCGCCAGTGATCGCCATGGATCCCATGTCCTCGCCTCATCCGTCTATGAGTTTCGCCCGATCCGCCCCACCGGGAATGTCCGCTTCGACCATGCGGTAAATATTACTCGCTGTGATCCGGTGGCGCGCTTGCGCCAAGTGCTCGCTTATGCGTCCTGTGCTGAGCGTCCTTGCGCGCGGAATCAGCTTACGCAGGCCAAATTCGATGCGTAATGGAAATTCCAGCGAATTCCAGGGAGCCATTCCAAAGACTGTTTTACTGCTGCGGGACTGGTCCCGGATGCAATCCACTCAAGGCTTTCCATGGCCAAAATGGGATTCGCATGGGCGCGTAAAAATAAAAGTTGTTTTAAAACAATTACTTACAAAACAAATCACCCACGGCACGCTAACAACACTTGCCATCGCCCAAAAGCTGTATATAATTCCAGTCAAACAGTATGCATCCTCTCAAGGCTCACTGAAGTCACCGGAATTACCCGAATCATCAGAATTACCAGAATTACTCAAAGGGGCGACACCATGGAAGAACTCACTGCACGCCAGAAAGAAATTCTCAACCTGATACGTGAGCATACCGCCACGTCGGGCTTTCCACCCACCCGCGCTGACATCTGCCGCGCCATGGGTTTCAAATCGCCCAACGCCGCTGAAGATCATCTGCGCGCACTCGAACGCAAGGGCGCCATCGAAATGCTGGCCGGCGCCTCGCGCGGCATTCGCATCCTGCAACCGTCGGGCATTCCGCTGGTGGGGCGTGTCGCCGCTGGCGCGCCGCTGCTCGCCACTGAAAACATCGAAAATCACTACAACATCGATCCGCGCATGTTCAAGCCACACGCCGACTACCTGCTCACCGTCAAGGGCGACAGCATGCGCGATGCCGGCATTCTCAACGGTGATCTGCTCGCCGTGCACCGCACGCAGGATTTCCAGTCCGGGCAAATCGTCGTCGCCCGCATCGCCGATGAAGTCACCGTCAAGCGCGCCCAGCGCCAAAAGCATCTGATCGAACTCCAGCCCGCCAACCCGGATTTCGAGCCGATCATCGTTAATCCACGCAGCGAACCCTTCGCCATCGAAGGCATCGCGGTGGGCGTGATTCGCAACGGACTGCATTGATCACAACAACCCCCTTCGACGCCAATGTGTGTCAAGGGCTTTCAGCATTGGCATTATGATGAACACATCTCCCCTGCTTGCAGAAGCGCTCAGTTACCCCACCCACCCCAATCTCTGGCGTGGCAATGATTTTGCGCAAGTCGCCACGCCCAGCGTGCCCACCGGTTTTGCCGAGCTTGACGTGCATCTGCCCGGCGGCGGCTGGCCCACCGGCGTGCTCACCGAAATCCATGTTGAGCGCCCCGGCATCGGCGAACTGCAACTGGTCATGCCCGCCGCCGCGCGCCTGACACAGGCCGACCGCTGGCAGGTGATGATCGCCCCGCCCTATCTGCCCTATGCGCCCGCGCTGGCGGCGCATGGCGTCAAACTGCCGCGCCTGATGCTGATACGCCCGAAAACCCTCGCCGAGCAGTTGTGGGCCTGCGAGCAGGCGCTGCAATCCGACAACTGCGGCACCGTCATGCTGTGGCTCGATCAAAGTCACGAACGCATCCCCGACAACGCGCTGCGCCGCCTGCAGCACACCGCCGAACGGCGCGAAGTGCTGACCATGCTGTTTCGTGCCTCGCGCGCAGCGTCCTGCGCGCAGGCCGCGCTGCGGCTGCATGTCAGCCGTGAAACCGGCCGCACCATGGTACGCATCCTCAAACGGCGCGGCGGCGGCCTGCCCGCGCCGGTGGCGCTGGATTTACACAACACCCTGGTGCATCGTCCCGCTACAGCACGGCGTGGCAGCTTTGAACAGACCGGAATCCATGAAACGCACGCAGCATATGAAAGCTGCGTTTCTGCTCCCGCCTTCGGCGTGCATTGATTTGAAACCGGGCGCCGTCTTATTCTCATGCTGTGGCTTGCGCTGCATTTTCGCCATCTGCCGCTGGAAGTTTTCACGCGCGGCACGCCGCTGCAGTCACAACCCGCGGCCACGGCGGTTACTTCCAGCGCCGAAACCAGTGCCGTCGTAGTCGCCGCCGACCGTCAGGCGCTGGCGCGCGGCGTGCAGCCGGGCATGAGCGTATCGACCGCCTGCGCACTGGCCCCGGGGCTGCACACTCTTACGCGCGATAGCGCCCGCGAGCAGGCCACGCTGGCCCGTATTGCGGCATGGGCGCTGCAATTTACCTCGCTGGTTAGCGTGGCCGGGCCGGCCCCCTTCCCTCACCCCCGCCCCCTCGGCTCTGCTTCAAGTGTGCCCTTGTCCCAAGGGGAGAGGGGGAGTTCGAGCGCCCCGCCCGAGCGGGGCGATGTCTCGACTGTGCTGCTGGAAATCGAAGGCTCGCTGAAACTCTTCGGCGGTCTCGCCAAACTGCACCAGCAGATTGCACGCGGAGTGGCCGATCTGGGGTTCAGCGTCAGCATCGCCTGTGCGCCCACGCCGCTGGCCGCGCAGTGGTTGGCAGGCGCGGGCGCCACGGGTATTAACGTGCGCGTGCAGCACCGCGACGCGCTGCGCCACGCACTGGAAAAACTGCCCGCTGCCCTGATTTGCGAGGACAACGCCACGCGCCAGTTGCTACACAGTGTCGGCGCACATACGCTGGGTGACTGCCTGCGCCTGCCGCGCGATGGCCTCGCACGCCGCGCCGGCCCGCGTTTGCTCAAGCAACTGGATCGTGCACTGGGTCTCATCCCCGATCCACGCCTGCCGTTTGTTGCCCCACAAACCTGGAGCGCCGCACTGCAACTGCCCGCGCCCGTAGCCAACGCTGAGGCACTGCTTTTTGCCGCGCGCCGTCTGCTCGCCGAACTGTGCGGCTGGCTGGCCGCCAGCGGCCATGGCGTGCAACGTCCCCGGTTTGAATTTATCCATGAAAAACAATTAGTTACGATAATCACGCTGGAACTTGCCAGCGCCACCCGAGAGCTTGAGCACCTGACCACGCTGCTGCGCGAACGCCTGGCCCGCACCGAGCTGCCGTGCGCCGCCATCGAAATCGTCATCGCCTCAGGCCGGGTGGTGCCGCTCGCCTCGCGCAACCTCGCTTTTTTACCCGGCGGTGCAGAACAGGCCAGCGACGCAGCGCGCTTTGTCGAGCGGCTCAACGCACGGCTCGGCGCACAGGCCATCTGCGGCCTGACGCCGCATGCCGATTACCGCCCGGAACGCGCCTGGCGCGCCTGCCGTCCGGGTGCCACCAACGACACTGCCGCAGGCGTATCTGCCGCCACCCCAACCGATGCCCCTACCCGCCCACTGTGGCTGCTGACCACGCCGCGCCCTTTGAAAGAGGGTAGTCATGTGGGAGACGCCGGCAGAACCAACGGTATGAAAGCCGGCGCCGCGCCGCGCGACAGCGACGGCAGCCCGCTGTCGCTGCTCGCCGGCCCCGAACGCATCGAAGCCGGCTGGTGGGATGGCCGGCATGTCGCGCGCGATTACTTTGTCGCGCGCAACCAGGCACAATCGCTGCTATGGATATACCGCGAGCGCGACATCAATGCGCGCTGGTACCTGCATGGTTTTTTTTCGTAGGCCGGGTTACTTGCCCAACGCCGCATTCACCCGTGGCATGACCTGAGTCGCCATCAACTCCATTGAGCGCTTTGCGAGCTTCGGATCGACCCAATCGTGGCCGCAATAGAGCAACGTGCCGAAGTCGCCAATGGTGTCGCGGAACTTGAGTATCTGCTCGACCACCGAATCGACGCCACCCGCGATCACCAGCGTATCCAGCACGAATTCCACCGTCACCGCTTCGTCGGGCATCGACAGATCAGGCTTATAGATACTCGCCGCGCCGCGTGATTTACGCTTGGTAAGCAGGTTCCAGAAGTAAAAGCCGTACGGACCTTCGCGCGTCTTGGCATACCGTTTCGCCGTCGCGTCATCGTCCGCAACAAAAATACTTTTGCACACACGCCAATCCTGACGGTTCGCGGGTAGGCCGGCGATCTCGCAACCTTTGGCGTAACTTTCGAAATGCGTTTTCACCCAGTTGGGCTGCAAAAAATTCGCCGAAATCGGCTTCCAGCCGCGCTGTGCGGCCGCCATCACACCCTTAGAAAACGGCTCCACGACGGTAACGACGATTGGCGGATGCGGCTGCTGATAGGGCTTTAACATCACGCCCTGCCCCACTTCGGGAATCATGGTTTCTCGCGTGGAGATATTCCAGAATTCGCCCTTCAGATCGTACGGATGCTTGCCCGACCAAATACCCAGTATCTGATCGATCGACTCGACAAACATTTTGGTGCGGTCGTTCTTGATGTTGCCGAACACTTCCTGATCCGAGCGCAACCCGCCGGGCCCAATGCCGAACAGGAATCGCCCTTCAAGCATGTGATCGACCATTGCCACATTTGCCGCCACCGCCGCCGGATGGCTGTTCGGCAGATTCACCGTGCCGCTGCCGAGCTTGATCTGTTTTGTGCCATGCGCAAGGCTCGCGATGAACGCCAGACATGACGGAATGTTTTCGCACACGTCGGTGGTGTGCTCGCCAATAAACGCGTCGCTGTAGCCCAGCGAGTCGGCCAGCAAAATCGCCTCGCGATCCTCTTTCAGCGTCTGCGTGTAATTACGCTCCGGCGGATGGATGGGCATGGTGAAAAAGCCGAGTTTCATGACGCGTCGTCCAGAAATAAATTATTCAATAAAAACAAAGGTAATTAGGGCGAAACGTAACTAAAGTAGATTTTAAGAAAGAGCTTGAATACGTTGTCGTTGCGGTGATTGTAACGGTATTCGATTTCCTTTAAATACATCGGGAAATAATACTTCGACACGCCGCGA
>SXGR01039452.1_pt1 | contig 15849 bp, 14 predicted proteins | sample 3174711 | NCBI WGS metagenome assembly SXGR01 (sample SAMN11356860, study PRJNA531348) | freshwater metagenome | isolation source: freshwater sample F1-60 | place: China: Fuxian Lake, Yuxi | collected 2017-12-25
GACGATACAGCGCCACCATCGCGATGATATCCTCAAACCTCGTTGGAATAAGTTCCTTCAGATATCGACGCATACCACCAGATTCCAGCTGGAATACACCCGTCGTTTCACCCTTCTGTAAGAGCTCAAACGCCTTCGGATCGTCCATCGGAATTCGCTCAAGATCGATATCAATGCCACGTGATTTTCTGATAATCAGCAGCGTCTTTTCCATAATCGTCAGGTTTTTCAAACCCAGGAAGTCCATTTTCAAGAGTCCAATGTCTTCAATTGGTTTCATCGAGTACTGCGTCACGACGTCTTTCTGTTCACCGGCGCCAAACTGCAAGGGTGTATACTCAACCAAAGGTCGAGAAGAGATCACAACCGCACACGCATGAGTACCGGCATGACGAACCGTACCTTCCAGCTCCATCGCATCATCGAGTAGAGCTTTAGCTCTTGGATCCTTCTCATATAAATCCCGTAACTCTGGATCTTTTTCAATCGACTCCGTGAGTGGGACGTGCTTGCCCTGAACGGGCGGTGGGATTTTTTTAGAAATCGCATCGACCTCTCCATATGGATAACCAAGCGCTCGGCCGACATCACGAACCGCGGCTCGGGAAGCCATCGTTCCGAAGGTAATAATCTGCGCGACATTCTCCCGTCCATATTTATTGATGACATAATTAAGCACCTCGCCGCGTCGATCATCAGCGAAGTCGACGTCGATATCAGGCATCGAGATGCGCTCTGGATTCAAGAATCGCTCGAAGATCAGGCCGTACTTCAAGGGATTGAGCTGCGTAATATTCAAGGAATAAGAAAGGAGCGATCCCGCCGCAGATCCACGACCCGGGCCAACCACAATTCCCATCTCCTTTGCAGCCTTGATGAAGTCCCACACAATCAAAAAGTACGTATCGAATCCCATCTGATGTACGATACCAAGTTCATACTCGAGCTGTTTCACGGCTTCATCGGTGGGATGTCCATCAAAGCGGGCGCTCAAGCCCTCGAAACACAACTGTCGTAAATACGAATCCGCCGGTTCATTATTCGGCGTCGCATAATCAGGGAGCAAGTTCTGGTGAAACGGAATCTCGATGTCACACATCTCCGCAATTTTCAGCGTATTGGTTATCGCCTCCGGCACATGTGCAAACGCCTCCTTCATCTGGTCAGGAGTTCGCAAAGAAAAGTCGCCAGAAAATTTCATTCGATTCTCATCGTAAATATTCGTACCCGTCTGAATCGACAGCAGAATATCATGCGAGTGATGCTCCTCAGGTTTCACGTAGTGCGAGTCGCCGGTAGCGACGAGCGGCACGCCAAGTTCAGCCGACAGCGCAATCAATCCTTTATTAACGACGGCCTGCTGCTCAAGCAGGGGATTATCCTGAATTTCCAGATAATAGTGATCCGGCCCCATCATATCCCGATACTTCACCACGAGCTCTCTCGCCAGCGTCATATTGTCATCAAGAATCGCTCGACTGATCTCACCGTTGAGACAGCCGCTCAAAATAATCAAATCTTCCTTATAGACACCCAGAAGGGCATGATCAATCCGGGGTTTATAGTAAAAACCCTCGAGATTAGCTTTGGTCACGAGCTGCATGAGATTCTGGTATCCCTTATAGCTCTTCGCCAGGACCGTCAAATGGTACGGTTTATTGTCGATACCGGCCGTCTTGTCAAAGCGGGTTCGCTGGGCGACATACATCTCGCAGCCGATAATGGGCTTGATTCCAGTCTTTTTTGCAGCTTTATAAAAATCAATAGCCCCATACAGGACGCCATGATCAGTAACCGCTAAAGCTGGACACCCCATCGCTTTTGCCTGCTCAACCATAGCGTCAGGAGAACGCAAGCCATCCAAAAGACTATAGTACGAGTGGGAATGGAGGTGAACGAAGGACATTTTGAAGCTAAAATAACAATCTGGTGCCTGGGAGAGGACTTGAACCTCCACGCCTTTCGGCATTAGCTCCTAAGGCTAACGTGTCTGCCATTTCACCACCCAGGCAAATTGAGGGGCAAAGCAGATACATTTGTACCATGATCAGCCCTATTATTAAAGCCAAATTCGCACACCACACCAAAACTTGACAAAAAAATAGTTAATGTCTAAAATATGACCTTATACACGAAACAGGGCACCCACCAGTACTTGACAGAGATAAATAAAGTATCTAGTGTATACCCCGCCCAACATAACCTAAGACATCTATGGAAACGGTACTTGAAATTGACTCTTCAAAGAAGTTGTCTGCTCAGAAAATTCAACTTGGACAACTCATGGACGAGATGCTTCTGGTTCTTTCTTCGAAAGAAAAAGAAGTCATGATCAAGCGATTCAGTCTGGACAGTAAGCCACGTCTCACCCTCGAAAAGATCGGACAGAAATTCGCCGTCACACGAGAACGAGTTCGACAGATTGAAAAAATCGCACTCACCAAACTCCGACGTACCGTTCAGAACAGTAAACTCCAGACGATCAACGAGCTCGCATCAGCATTCATCCGAAACAACGGAGGTCTCTCACTCGAATCAAATATTCTCGCAGAAATTCTCAACGCAATTGGATCAGACAGCACGATAGACGGAAGTATTATCCGACTTTCTCTCAACATCAATCCATCGCTCGTAAAGTGCGAGAAGAACAATGAGCTCCACGCATTCTGGAGAGTGAAGGAGATGTCGACCAAAGATGTTCAACGAGTTATTGAAGCTGGAATCCAGAAACTTCAGGAGGCAGGCGACGTGGTCGGATTTGAGCAGATCGCCGAGCAGATCAAAAACACTCTGGTTGAGGAAGGAAAAACCTACGACCTCGCAACGATCCTCTCAGCTCTCGAGGTAGACAAGCGTCTCCGAAAGACAAAAGAAGGCTTCGGTCTCAACACCTGGAGACACATCAATCCACGAAGCATCCGAGACAAGGCCTACATCGTCTTGAAAAAAATCAACCAGCCTCTCCACTTCGTCGAGATCGCCAACAAAATTATCGAGAGTGGATTCGACAAAAAAGTCGTCACCGTCCAAGCAGTTCACAACGAACTCATCCGTTACGAACAGTTCGTCCTCGTCGGCCGCGGTCTCTACGCCCTCAAAGAATGGGGCTACAAGAAGGGAACTGTCTCAGAAATCATCGAGAGCCTTCTCAAGAAAAAGTCCCCAATGACCAAACAAGAAATCATCAACGGCGTCCTCAAACAGCGCCAGGTCAAAAAAGGCACCATCTCTCTGAACCTCCAAAAAAACGACGAGTTCGTCCGAGTGGGACGTGCGGTGTATGCGTTGAAGAAGTAATTTTTCTTCTCTATGGAAAAATTCAGAGGACTCAAGAATACAGTCGTAGCTGCCGCAATCTCGGTCGGTCTTTCCGCAGAGGCAGCTCCAGGTAAAAAAGTTGACGCCCAAAGAAGTCAAACAGTAGCAAAACTGCAGGCCTGTTTAGCAGCAGGATTTGAGGACTATTCCTATACAAGAGTTGAAAGAGAGAATGGAAATTATCGACAATATCAGACGCAAGGTTGGCTTCCTAGAAAAGCATTGCCCGGAGGAAGATCTGAATATTTTAATGAAACAAAAGTTCAGCACACAGAGATATTTATTGATTCAGCAAAACCGGCAACTGGCATAGTAGGGCAGTATAGCGATGAATCAAAGCTCCATGATGGTAGGGTGAACAATGGGGACTTCCAAAGTAAGGTTTGTTATGGCGAAAAAGAGCTGACGCCCCACGACCGAGAAATTTTACGTAGAATAGGAATTCAAGATTGTACCGAACGAACAACTCAGCAAATAGCACAAAAAAGATACGACGAGTTCCTCCGTGAAGCAGTCAGTCAGTGTGATCAGAAAGCAAAATCAGATGCAGGATTTTGGAAAAAACTTCAGGCTACACTAAAAAGAAAGCATTAAGTTCCCCAGGACGGTAATTTATTCTAGAATAGGGGCATATAACGACCATTTTCTGAAATAAAAGACGTGTGCGCGCAACTAACTTGCCATGGAAGGAAAACATGACAGATTACCTTTGTCCGGACAAAAACCAACATTATACCACAAAACCATCCTTGCCGAACCTCAACAAAAAAGCCACAATAACCACGCATTCATAAACCTCCACCCACCATGCCCACCGACTGTCTCTTTTGCAAAATTGTCTCTCAGGAAATTCCTTCACCACTGATCCATCAGGACGACAAATGTGTTGCCTTCGCAGACATCCACCCGAAAGACTCAACGCATCTCCTGATCATTCCTCGTGAACACATCGCGACCGTAGCGGATGCAACCGAACAACAAGAGCCACTTCTCGGCCATCTCCTCGTCACGGCAAAAAAGCTCGCGCAACAAAAACAACTCGCCGGCTACAAACTCCAGTTCAACGTTGGAAAAGAAGGCGGACAGGAAGTGTTTCACATCCATCTGCATTTGATCGGGCACTAGGCACTAAACGCTCGACTAGTTCTGCACCTTGATCTCCATTGAGAAGTCCAGACTCACCGCAGAGTGCGTGATTTCACCAACAGAAATAACATCAACGCCAGACGAGGCGTAGTGTTCGATATTTTCTAAACGGATACCACCAGAGGCCTCGTACAAGAGCATCTCGCTCTCGAAACCGCCTTCACGGATTGCCGCGATCGACTCACGAATACCAGAGGCCTTCATGTTGTCGAACATAATCACGCCAGGAACATCGAGTCCGCCCGGCACATGGAGCTGACGAAAAGCACGAGCCGCCTCAACCGCACGCTCCTTCGTCTCAACTTCAATCTCGAGAAATCGTCCTGGGTTCTGAGCGCAGGTCTTGATCATGTATCCGATGTCGTGGTTCAGAATCACCGAGTGATTGTCTTTGATCATCACCGCGTCCGAGAGATCGAGTCGATGCGTACCGCCACCTCCAACCACCACCGCACGTTTATCGAGCAAGCCCCAGACTGTCTTTCGGGTAGGAACCAGCAACGCGCCACACTCCAGTCGTCGCAGCAGATCAACATATTTCGAGGTTATCGTCGCAATACCACTCATGCGCTGCAGCAAGTTCAGCAGAATTCGCTCGACCTTCAAAACATCCTGCACTCGACCCTTCAGACGCAAAATAATATCTCCAGGCGCCACGACGTCCCCATCTTTCTTCAAAAAATCAGCCACCAATCGTCCAATGCGGGGTTTGAATGCAGGGTCACTTCCAACAAGAAAATAATTTGCCTCCTGAATTCCCGCAAGGACTCCCTCAGAATTCGAGATCACAAATCCCTCAATTTCCACATCATCCGGAAAAAGAGCATCCGTCGTAATATCTCCCTTCTCGCCAATATCTTTATCGAGCTCCAAAAACGTATACCGGAACACCCACTGCTTATACAGACGATCGCTCGGATGGAGGCGCTGCGCCACGTTGTGAGTTTTCTGGGCAAGAAGATGTCGGTCGGTGACAGCAGAGCTCATGACAGGAAGCGTTAGGAGACAAGGGACGGAATATTGCTGGCAACACGGGTAAGTTCAAACATGTACTGGAAGCTCTTGCGAGCTCGTGCACCAACCTCTTCGGGAATCTGGATACGGAACCGTTCCTCAACGAGAGACTCATGAATCGACTCAAGCGTCGTCTTTTTCATATCGTAACACATGTTGCAGACAGAGAGGAATTTCTTCTCCGGCATCGCCTTGATCATGCGTTGGGTGAGTCCACACTCGGTGATGATGATGAACTCCTGTCCGGGACTTCGTTCCGCATACTTCATCATACCCGTTGTACTCGCCACCTCGTCAGCAATCTGAAGAATGGCATCCGGGCACTCTGGGTGCGCGATAACCTTCGCAAGGGGATGGTCGGCCTTCGCTCGCATGACCTGGTCGACGGTAATTCGATGATGAATCGGACAGAATCCTTCCCACGCGATGATCTCTTTTTCTGGAACTTGCTTCGCCACAAACTGCGCGAGATTTTTATCAGGAACGAAGAGAATTTTTTGAAAAGGAAGGGCACGCGTCACTGCAACGGCGTTCGCTGAGGTACAAATGACATCCGACTCAGCCTTCACCTCAGCAGAGGAGTTGATATAACACACAACTCCGGAACCAGGATGCAACACTCGAAATTCTCGCAACTGCTCCGCCGTAATCATGTCAGCAAGCGCACAGCCCGCATCGTAGTTCGGCAACAAAACTTTTTTATCCGGCAAGAGAAGCGCCGCACTCTCCGCCATGAAGTGCACGGCAGAAAACACGACGATATCCGCATCCGTCTTCGCCGCCTCCTCGCACAATCCAAGTGAGTCGCCGATATAATCAGCAACCTCATAGACCTCCGGTCTCAAATAATTATGAACCAGGATAACAGCATTCTTCTCCTTCTTTAAAGCGTGGATTCTCTCAATCAGCTCAATCTGGTGGAGGGTTTGGGTTGCCACGTCCAGATCATACTATACCGAAAGCTTATGCACAAACTGAAGCCAGAGGGTCTTCAGGTACTCAAAGGTAACACCAGCAAGTTCAGCGAGAATTTCACGGAACTGTCGGATCTTTGCCACAACAGCATTAAGTTCATGAAAATGAGCAGGGTGTTTAGCCTTTCCCTCCAATTCAGCAAGCTCCTGGTGAAGCGTATTCTCAAGTTGTCGCTTCATATAACGCTCAGCTCGCTCCTGTTCTTTTGGAAGACGGGCAAGGAGTTCAGCTTTACGCTCCTGGGGAGTTTTGGTGGTTGGAAGTTGTCGGGATTGGGCGCCAGTACCGCTACTTTGCTCTTTTGAAAGTTTGCCAATAACCTCTTTTACATCCGAAGAGACGGTAAATTCAAGGCCATTCTGAGTAGGCTCAGGAGAAACAACCGGGGTATTTCCAGCTTCATTTTCGGGAGCCGAGTTGTGCAACTGAGAGCTGTCAGCCATAAGAGAGCATATGTATACAACGTAACTATAGACCAAAAAGTCAACGTTGTCAAATAGTTTGGCATATCCCTAAAGCTCATTTATCATGTATGGGCACATAAAATCAACCCCCAAATGCCCAAAAAAATCACCCAGTATACCGAGGCCGACCTCCCGAAGGCCTACGACGCGAATCTTTTTGAAGATCCTATTTACCAAAGCTGGGAAAAGACAGGGGCTTTCAAACCAGTCACAAAAAAAAATTCAAAAAAGAAACCATTCACGATTATCATGCCTCCGCCGAACGCCACGGGAACCCTTCACCTCGGACACGCCGTCATGCTGGCCCTCGAAGACATCATGGTTCGTTATCATCGCATGAAAGGGGAGCCGACCCTCTGGATTCCCGGTACTGACCACGCAGCTATCGCCACACAGAACAAAGTAGAAAAATTGCTCGCCGAAAAAAGTATCACCCGTCACGACCTCGGACGAAAAAAATTCATCGAAGAAGTTGAGAATTTCGTAAAAGGATCTCAGAACACGATCAGAAATCAGGTACGGAAAATGGGATCGAGTTGCGACTGGAGCCGGGAAACCTATACGCTCGACCCAGGCCCATCCCTGGCCGTTCGAACGGTCTTCAAGCGCATGTACGACGACGAACTTATCTATCGCGGAAATAGAATCGTTAACTGGTGCCCACGCTGTCAGTCCACGCTCGCAGACGACGAAGTAAAGTACAAAGAATCACGCGCAAAATTTTACTACCTAAAGTACGGACCATTTATCATTGGTACCGCACGACCAGAAACGAAGTTTCTCGACAAGGTAGTAGTAGTTCATCCTGACGACAAACGCTACAAAAAATACATCGGAAAAACATTCGACGTTCCATGGATAAACGGCACCATAAAGGCAACAGTGCTCGCTGACAAGGCCTCGGACCCAACCTTCGGAACCGGTGCGATGACGATCACGCCAGCACACTCGCAGATCGACTTCGAGATTGCCCAGCGACATAAGCTCGAAATTGTGAAGATCATCGATGAGAATGGAAATCTGACGGAACACGCCGGGGAATTTGCAGGAATGAACGCCAAGCAGTCACGAGAAAAAATCATCGAGGCCCTCGACGCAAAAGGACTCGTTGAGAAAATTGACGAGAACTACATGCACAATCTTTCTGTCTGTTATCGTTGTGACACGACGATCGAACCACTCACCTCCACGCAATGGTTTATCAGTGTGGATAAGAAAATTCCAAAGCGCAACAAGACACTCAAGCAGCTCTCGATCGAAGTGGTAAAAAATGGAAAGATCGAAATTCTTCCGGAGAAGTTTGAAAAAATCTACACGCACTGGATGGAAAATCTTCACGATTGGTGCATCTCCAGACAGATCTGGTTTGGTCATCAAATCCCGGTCTGGTACTGCAAAAACTGCAAGGAGCAGATCGTAGAAATCGAAACTCCGCAGAAGTGTAAGAAGTGTAAAAGTTCGGAACTGCAGCAGGATCCCGACGTACTCGACACCTGGTTTTCATCAGGCCTCTGGACCTTCTCAACACTCGGTTGGCCAAAAAATACGTCCGACCTTAAAACGTTCCACCCGACATCCGTTCTCGAAACCGGCTACGACATTCTCTTCTTCTGGGTGGCTCGTATGATTCTCATGACGACCTACGCGCTCAATGAAGTCCCATTCAAGACAGTCTACCTTCATGGTCTCGTCCGCACACGAAATGGCGAAAAGATGAGTAAATCCAAACCAGAAACCTGCATCGATCCACTCGATATGATCTCCAAGTACGGCGCCGACGCGCTCCGTCTCAGTATGGTAATTGGTGGCGGTCCGGGTAACGACGTCCGTCTCTACGAGGAAAAAATTGCCGGCTACCGAAACTTTGTCAACAAAATCTGGAACGTCACACGATTCATTCTCCTGAACACGACTCCGAGCGATCTCGCAAAACCATTCAATAAAAAGGATGTGAAGACAACGGCCGATAAATGGATTCTCACCCGACTCCAGAAACTCATCAAAGAGTCCACGCAGCTCATCGAAAAATACCACTTCTCGGAAGCGGGCATGAAAATCTACGATTTTCTGTGGAACGAAATGGCCGACTGGTATCTCGAATTCTCCAAGGGTGAACACAAGAATCCTGCGGTACTTCTACACATTCTTCGCGACACACTCAAACTTCTCCATCCGTTTGTTCCGTACATCACGGAGGCACTTTGGGAAAAGCTCGGCATGAAAAATTTCATCATGCTTTCTGAGTGGCCAACGTACAACAAGTCTCTCGTCTTCCCGGCAGACGCCAAGAAGATCGAAAAAATCTACACACTAATAAGTGAAATCAGGAGGGTTCGCGCGGAGTACAAGCTCGATCCGGCGAAGAAGTTTGACGCGGTGATCTACGGAGGTGCGCTTACTGCATTGCTCAAAGAAAAAGAACAGGCCATCAGGCGACTCGCCAATCTGGAAAATATCACGCTCTCAAAAAAAGGCACGAAACCGGCGAAGGCGCTCAGCATTATCTCAAGTGGCATGGAGGTCTATATTCCATTTGATCAGATGTTCGATATCGAAAAAGAACTTGAGCGAATCAAGAAAGAGCTCGCTCAGCACGAGAAAGATCTGGCCGGACTCCAGGGCCGCCTTCACAACAAAACCTTCCTCGGAAACGCTCCGAAAGAGGTCGTTGAGCAGGTTCAAAGCGATGCCGCCCGCCACACCGAGGCGATAGCAAAGCTGAAAGAGCACCGTCTTGGCCTAGAGAAAGCCGCATAAATATGGTATAATAGTGGGATATATCAGAACCCATTGCTCCCTATTTTCATGGCAGATATCCAGGACGTCCTCAATCAATACATCGATCGCGCAAGACTCCTCCTCACCGAGGGAAAGATCAAAGATGCCTACACGCTCTGCATGAAGGTCGTCGAAACCGACCCGACCCACGCCGGTGCCCTCGAACTTCGAAAAACCATCGAAGAGAGTATTCAAAATTACAACATTCACACTATTGATCAGAAACTTGAACTCCTCAAGCCTCTTTGGGAAAAAGGCGAGTACGACAAACTCATCAAGGAGCTGACCGAGCTCTATCGTTACGCCCCTCACTACGAAAAACTCGAAGAAGCTCTCGCCCAGGCCCAGGCGATGTATCGAAGTATCTACAATACCCAGGCTGAAACAAAGGTAATAGGATACAAAGAAACACTCGGAGATCTTTTCCAGAAAAAAGAGTACCAGCAGCTCATCGAGGTAATGCAGAAAAATGCACCACAGGCTTCACAAGATCCCACCATTCGAGACCTGCACGCCGAATACCGGAAGAATATTATTTCCGCAAAACTTGCCGAAAAAAAATCTCTCTTCGAGAGTGAAAAATATGAAGAAATCGTAAACTACCTCTATCAACTCCAGGAGATAGATCGTAACTCGCAGGAGCTGACACAGCTTCTTCAAACCTACCGCGAACGGCTTCTGAACTCACAAATCGACAATAATCGTGAGTTCATTCTTCGTGCGAGCGAGAACGCCAAGAATCTTTTCCAGCTGGGAAAGTTCGAGAAGGCGATGCAAGTAGCAGAAGAAATTCTTCACATCGATCCAAAAAACGGATTCGCCCAGAACATATGGAAACAAGGAAAAAGCAAATTTGAGACCATCATCCAGGATCAGACAGAGGATCAGATCTCATCAAATTTTGTAACCTTCACCGAAGAGGCAAAAGCAACGCCTCAGGATTTTATCAAGCTGTAACCAACTTGTAACGCTTTCGACCCGTACGGACGAAGGTGTCGCTATTTTTGAGAGCGAGAAGAATAGTAATTCGTTTGACCTGTCGTCGCTCGAGAACTGATTTAACGATCTCTTCCTGTTCCATCTCACCATACTGTCGAAGAATTGACTCGATGACATCCATAACGGTTCCAGACTGGTAACCCCACTCTTTGAGAGCATAGATACCTCGACCGATCAGAACGAAGTCACTACATCGGATGAGTTCATTGTGAACCGCCTGCAAATTGACATGCTTAGTGTCGAAGCGCATCTCGATAATCTTATTGGCAATATCAACAAAATGCATCGGCTTGCGAGCCTCACGAAGAATGAAGAAAATCTTATCTCGCAAGGTACGTGGATGAATATGTCTCCAGCTGTAGAGACCAAAACCTTCTGGAAGAACTTTGATATTCTTATCAAGGTGTAGTGACGACTCGATAAAGGCAGGTGAGACATTCGCCTTTGCCTGATGGAGATTGAAAACCTCTCGAACAAACTCATTCTTCGGAGAAACATCACTCTTTTCTTCAAGGAGACGGGTTGCCGTTGCGCAGACTTCAGTAATCGCATCATCAGAAATGTGCTGGAGTCGGATATATGGATGAAGTTTAATCGTGTTACCGACGACGACGTAGGCAGGGTCAAGTTCGAAGGCGAGCGAAAGTGAATCAACATCAGCGGAACCACTATTCATAATTCGCCGGATGAGTTCGTTATAGAAAAGATCCTGTTTCATGACACCACCATGCTCGATGATAACCTCAGTAGCCAGCGTAAAGAGCGATGAAAGTGGAGTAGTAAAAACATTTCGGCGAAGTTTCTGAAGAGCACTTTTCTCAATTTGACGAATTCGCTCTCGCGTAACCTTGAAATGTTTACCAATTTCTTCAAGAGTGGCCTTGTGGGTGTGGTCCAGATTATAACGTCGCTCAATAACCATTCGTTCTTTCGGCGACAGTAAGCGCAGAAGCTGAGATACAACCTCTGGAACCTTGGAAAAAACGTCGATGACTTGTTGTGGTACGGTTGCCATAATAGTGAGTGAAGTTGTAAGACAATGTTCATAAGAATTATAGAATAATTTTTAAAGGTGAAAAGGAAATGGTATTGTCTAATAATAAAATTGTTATATAGAGTCGGTTGACCAGAGGTATCCCACACAAGGCACCGTCTGCAAACGCTGATCAGCATCACACAACTTCAATTTATTTCGTAAACGACTCACATGAACATCAACGGTATTTGTGGCTAGTGAAGCGTTACGATCCCAGACATATTCGAGCAAATCTGACCGCGAAAGAATCTTTCCTTCATTCAAAAAGAAGAACTGCAACAAGAGAAACTCCTTATTTTTTAGCGGAATGATAAATTGCTCCTTGAGCAGAAGTCGTTTATGGAGATCCAGACGCAAACTTCCGACCTGTAATTCTCGAGGAAGAAGCTTTTCCCGTTTCTCAACGACTTTTTTCTGGATATGTAACGCAATGACCGCATACGAAAACGGCCGTAGAAAAACGAGGTCCATCTGCGAGTACGACCCAGGATGAATCGGATCGAGCAACACCATCACCGACCCCGGTTTCACACACGCTGCAATGCTCATAAACGCAATATCATCCGTACTCAACTCCTGATGAAAAAGAAAAATATTGGAAGAGGTATACAGATGCCTCTTGTGTGAATGATCTGACGGCGTCACAACATCAACCTTGATATTCTCATGTCGCAGTCCCGCGATCAGAGAGACGCACCGCGATGAATCTTTGGTGAAGAGTACAGCATGCATAATGATGGGGGTAAATAGGTAGAGTGAATCACCATTCTGAAAAAAATATAAAAGAAGTCAAACCGTAAAATATGAAAAAGCAGGATTTACATGAATGGAAAAAGAAAAACCTCACTCCAAGAAAGTGTCAGCCATTCCAGACAACAAACAAATAGATGACAAAAAAATAACAAATACGGCATAATGCGGGCACGATGAAAATTCTCTTACAGCGCGTGAAGAAAGCCTCGGTTTCCGTCGACTCACAGATGATCAGTTCGATCGAAACTGGGTTATTAGTATTTATCGGCATCCAGCCATCAGATACGATGGAAGAAGTTGAATACCTCGCAGAAAAAGTGGCAAATCTTCGCCTCTTCCCTCAGGAACAGCAAGAGTTCGATCTCTCGGTGATCGACGCAAAGACCTCACTTCTGGTGGTTTCCCAATTCACTCTCTATGGTTCGTGTGAAAAGGGGAGGCGTCCAGATTTCGCCAACGCCGCCCGTCCAGAACACGCCGAGCCACTCTATGAGTCGTTCGTGAAACTTCTCAAAGCCAAAAATATCGCAGTAGAAACTGGAAAATTTGGGGCACATATGGTAGTTTCCCTAGAGAACGACGGCCCCGCTACGTTCAGTATAGAAAAAAATCACTTATAACATCTTATTATGGCTAAGCCACAAACACCTGGTTCTGAGAAAATGGAGAAAATTGTATCCCTCTGCAAGCGACGAGGATTCATCTTTCCTGGAAGTGATATCTACGGCGGTCTCGCCAACTCATGGGACTACGGTCCTCTCGGTGTCGAACTCAAGAACAATATCAAAAAACTCTGGTGGAAAACCTTCGTCCAGGAACGAGATGACGTCGTCGGTCTCGATGCCGCCCTCATCATGAACCCAAAAGTATGGCAGGCCTCTGGCCACGTCGCCAACTTCAATGATCCACTCGTTGAAGACAAAAAAACCAACGAACGCTACCGACTCGACCACCTCCTCGAAGAAAAGGGAGTGAATGTCTCCGGTATGTCGTTTGACGACATGGTGGTAAAGCTCACAGAACTCAATCTCAAATCCCCAAAGGGCAACGAGCTCACCGCGCCAAAACAGTTCAACATGATGTTCCAGACGCATCTCGGACCAACGGCAGACGCCGAGAACACGGTTTACCTGCGTCCAGAGACCGCACAGGGTATGTTCGTCGATTTCAAGACGATCCATGAAACCAGCCGTCAAAGAATTCCATTTGGTATCGCGCAGATCGGTCCTGCATTCCGAAACGAGATCACTCCAGGAAATTTTATTTTCCGAACTCGAGAATTCGAACAGATGGAAATCGAATTTTTCATTCATCCCAACGACTGGGAGAAGTGGTTCGAGTACTGGCTCGACCAGCAAAAAGCATGGCTTAAAGAAATCGGCGCCAAAGATGAAGACGTGGTTTTCCATGAAATTCCCGAAGCCGAACGCGCGCACTACTCCAAGCGATCCGTCGACACCGAGTATCAGTTTCCATTTGGTCAGAAAGAGCTCTACGGCCTCGCATACCGCACCGACTTCGACCTGAAGGCTCACGCCACCGCCTCAAAACAAGACCTCCAGTACCGCGACCCCATCACCAACGAACTCTTCATGCCGCACTGCGTCGAACCAACCTGGGGCGTCAACCGCACTCTCCTCGTCGTCCTCTGCGCCGCCTTCGAAGAACTCGACGCCCGTTCCGGCGAAGAAGATGCCATCCACGAAAAAGAAGTTGTTCTCCGCCTCCCACGCAAACTCGCCCCAATCAAAATGGCCGTCCTCCCGTTATCGAAAAAAGAACCCCTCTCAACCATCGGCCACGACATCGCCATGAAGTTAAAGAAACACTGGATGTGCCAATACGACGAAACCGGCTCGATCGGCAAAAGATATCGAAGACAGGACGAAATCGGCACCCCATACTGCATCACCGTCGACTTCGACACCGTCGAAGATAAGAAGGTAACCGTACGCGATCGAGATACCATGGCCCAGGAACGCGTGGCGATTGATGAGTTGGTGGCGTGGTTTGGGGACAAGGGGCTGACGATATAAGTGGAAAAATTATTAAATATTAGCCATGAGCAGATTTCAAGAAATATCTTACAATCAACTTTCGGCCCGTCAAAAAGTTACTTAAAAAATACTTAGAATGAAAATATCAAACCTGATTTCAGGAAGAATAAATAGAAGAAGTTATTTTATTGGAAGCTTGTTCTGCTGGATCATAATTTTATTACCCGGAATACTTTTTTTAACAAAAAACTTCGACTTCCTTCTTAGTATTGCGATATTTATCTCGATTTTATGGATTAGTGCAATCATTTTTGTTATATCGCTTATAGTAAGAAGATTTCATGATATTGGCATGAGTGGATGGGAAATTCTAATTCTACCTCTATCAATTATTTTACAATATCAGCAAAAATCTGAGGGTGTACTGTATTGGTTGCCATTATTGATTTCATTACTTAGTATTATACTCCTGCTTTATCTAATTTTTTGCAGCGGAATTAAAAGAGAAAATAAATATGGGCCAATGCCAGACAAAAAACTAAATATAAGGACAATATTAGGATTAATTTAGAAACTATGTTTTTTATCCCAGGCTGGCTCATATCTTTGCTAACTTTCCCTGGTGTAATAATCCACGAATGGGCACATAAGAAATATTGCGATTGGACAGGTGTAGCTGTTCATGAAGTCGTCTATTTTCAGATTGGTAACCCTGCTGGTTATGTTAAGCATGAACAACCAAGAAAATATAATCAAACTTTCTGGATATCAATAGGTCCATTAATAATAAATTCATTATTAGCAATTCTGTTAGGTTATCTCTCATCTCAAGTTGAGACAGGAGGCTTTCTTTACTGGCTATTCTCATGGATAGCCATTTCCGCTGGAATGCATGCCTTTCCGAGCGATCATGACGCATCATTTATCTTAGATGAAGCCAGAATTATACTGAAAAATGGTGGATCATTTTTATATTATATGGCGTACCCTTTCTATAGTCTAATATGGATCGCTAATAAATTACGCTTTTTATGGTTTGACGTATTCTATGCTATAGCATTAGTGTCTTTTGGAATAGTTTTATAATTTTCAGGTAAATGAAAAATTGTCCATTTTGCAAAAAACCTATCACGCAAAACAATGATACTTGCCCTCACTGTAAGCAAGTTTTAATTGAAAGAATCTACCCTAAAGTAATATCACATACCAATAAAGATACAGCCAATAAGCAACCGCAACATTTTAAGGAATTTAAGAATAAATTTAAAAACATAGAGTGGAATAATTTTAAAAAATATATTCCAATTCTTGCCCTTTTATTGCTAATCATTTTTATCAGTAATCAAAAAGGAGAAAATAATATAAGCCA
>SXGR01225625.1_pt1 | contig 15846 bp, 10 predicted proteins | sample 3174711 | NCBI WGS metagenome assembly SXGR01 (sample SAMN11356860, study PRJNA531348) | freshwater metagenome | isolation source: freshwater sample F1-60 | place: China: Fuxian Lake, Yuxi | collected 2017-12-25
CACCACGATGGGTGATCGAGGCCGACGACCGGAATTCCCGCGCCGCTGACCCCCTCGCGCAGCCGTTCCCACAAGCGGCGGTCGCCGATCGGATATAGATGCATCAGCCAGCGCCCGATCGTTTCGTCATCGGGCGGATCCGTGCCGAGCCAGAATGATCGAATTCCGTTGAGGAAGCGCCGCGCTTCGGATTGCGCATGCGCATGACGGCCCGACAGGAACAGCGCCGCCGACTTCCAGGCCGAAACCGTTCTGAACGCGTCGCCCACCAGGTCGGCCGCGTCGATCGTGCCGTCATAGTCCTCGCAGAGAAAGCGGACACTCACCTGATAGGCCCAGTGCGCCGGGCTGAGGGCGCGCGTCATCTCCATCGATTGCCTGGAAAGCTCCGTCGCACGCCTCGCGTCGGCGGTGAACGCGAAAAAGAGCGCGCTGGAGATCAGTGTCCAGGGATCATTCTCGTTGAGCTCGCAAGCGAGATTCATGTGGATGCTCGCCTGGCCGTATTGCTTGATCATGGCGTGCGACCATCCCAGGCAGAGCTGAGCTTGCGAATCGATCGGGTCGAGCTGCACTGCGGTTCGCGCCAGCTCGAGCGTCGTTTGCGCGAGCTTCTGATCACGGAAGCGGCCTGGATGCGCGATGTGCGCGGAGTTGTTCATCTGCACCAGGCTGCTGTAGCCCAGCGAGAAGTTCGGCGCCTCTCGAATGGTCTCGGAGAAGATTTCCTCGGCGCGTGTCCAGTTCGAGGGGCTGAAGCGCCGGATGATGGCCCTGCCGCGCAGCCACCGGTCATAGACCTCCAGAGAGATGTCCGGCTCGTTCGCCAGCCGCTTCAGCCGCTCCATCGACACCTGGACATTGAGCGACACGGCGATACGACGGACGATGCGCTGCTGGGTGTCGAACCAGTTCTCCAACCTCAGCTCGAACGACTCGCTCCACACAAAGAGATTTATTGAGGCTTCCTTGAGGGTGAGGACGAGGTTGATCGCGTCGCCGGCCTGATATGCGGTCGCGTCGACATGATATTCCGGCACCACGGTCTGCGATCGCGTCGCGCCGCTGGTCGATGTCACACCGTCGATGACGTACCACTCGCGAAACCGGATCAGGCTCGCGATGAGGTGATGGCGGAAGCCCTGTACCAGGTGCGCTTTGTCGGGGTGGATGCCGTTCATGCCGAACGCGCTGAACAGCAGCATCACCTTCGGCGCGGGTGTGGCCGACGCGCGCTCGTGTGGAAACCTGTCCGGCTCTGACAGGCGGTCCATCGTCGGAGCGGAAGCGATCGGGCGCAGCTCGGTTTCATCGCCAGCGGGCGGCTCGAGTTCGCCCGTCTTGATGCGGGCGACGAGCTCCTGGGTCTTGACCGAGGGTTCCATGCCGTATTCGTCGTCGAGCGTGTGCCAAAGCGTCTTGTAGGCGCGGAGCGCGCCCGCCGTATCGCCTTCCTCCGCACGCGATTGCATCACGCCGCGGCAGGCCTGCTCATGGGTCGGATCCAGATTCAGGATCGCTTCCGCGATCTGTCTTCTGCGCAGCCCATCCAGGTCGGCGCTCGCGAGCCCGCGCTCCAGGTTGCGCAGCAAGCGATCGTGGATTGTCTGCCGTTTGGCGAGCAGCCAGACGCGAAATTCCGGATCGATATCATCGAACCCGTCGAGCAGTCGCTCGGCCAAGCGCGGAGTGTTGAGGATGAGCGCGTGCGCGGACAGGTCTTCCGCCGCCCGAACGACATCGAACAAGTCCACCGTCAGGAGGCGATCGTCGATCCCGATGGTCAGTTTATCGGCACGCAATCCGGCATAGCCGAGCTCGGCAAAGCACTGGCGCAGCTCGCGCAACGACTGCCGCAGCGAGGCGCGCGCCTTCTCCTCGCCCGATTCGCTCCACAGGAGACCCACCAGACGCTCGCGGGTTTCCGTTCGTGAGTCGCTGAGCGCGATGTACGCCAGGAGGGCCCGGGTCTTCCGGCTCCGAACATGGATCTCGCGGCCGCCATACGTCGCGACGGCGAAGCCGCCGAAGACCGACAGGCGCAGCGTCGGACGGTCGACCGCAATCGGAATCACCGGTATCTCTCCGGCAATTACCTTTAATCGTGCAGACTCGTCGACGACCATCCTCATGCTGCCAGGCTCTGCCTCCCCCACGCAACTCCCGGCTGACTAACTAGTAGTATATTGCCTCTTATGCTAGCGCAACCCCAGAGTCGTACATCTGTCCTCCGCCATGGATCTCGATGCATTCCGCGAGGCGCCTCGTCACCATTCGGGATGGCTCGAGCTGCAATCCGGGCGCGACGATGCGCGCCGCCGGTACGCCGATGTCGTGACGGGTCAGATCGACGACGAGCACCTCGATCCCGAGATCGGCGAGACGCTCGACAATCCGTGGGATCAGCCGCGGTGGATCCGAATCATCCCAATCGTGGTAGTTGGCCGGCGGAGACGTGGGATGGAGCAAGTCGCACGACGCGGTATCGACGGTGCCGCTTCGCCGCAGATGGCCGAGATCTCGCTCGTTCAATGCGGCGGCGCCGCGCTCGGCGCGCTTCGCCACCACCAGTTGATCGGCGAGCTCGACCTGGAAGAGCTCGAGAAGCGCCGACTGCGCGGCGGCGGCGAGCGTCGGCCGGCATGCCATGCCGCATGCGAAACCGAAGCCGTCGGGCAGGCACGACACCGCCGCCACGCATGGAACGCCAACGTCCGATGTGATGTCGATCAGCCAGCTGCGGCGGCGATCCGCGAATGCGCGAGCGACCGCTAGTGACGAGACCGCGAGCCTATGCGCCTCGCTGTCCGGATCGAGCCGCCGCCCAGGCCGCCCGCCGCGCCACCAGAGACTGGCGGCGTCTCGTTCGATCAGCTCGAGCAGCCCGTGCACGGCGGCCCGCGCGAACGTTGGGCCGGCCGCGCAGCCGATGCTCATCGGGAAAGGCGACACCATGCCGTCACTCTCCGGACCGTCGCGGAAACACAGGTCCTCGGGCAGCCAGAGCTTCCGTCCGTCGGCCAACCTGCTCCCCGCGACCCATCTGAGCCTTCGGTCGCCTGACGGCCCCCGCAGACGCAAGAACTGCTCGACGAAGCTGCGCGACGGTGGCGTCAGCGCGTCCCGTCGCCGATCGTCATCGCCCACCACGGCCCGCCGGGCGCCGAATCTGTGCTGCGAGAGATATTCCACACCCTCGCCGACACACGATTCGAAGGCGCGGCGGAAGCAGGTGCCGACACCCGACACGCTGGCGGTCGGAAACAGGGCCGATGGCTCCGCCGACGCGACATGCTGAATCTCTGCGCCAAGAAAACAGACTGCCGGAGCGTCGACCGCGTGGAGTTGGAAGACCCGTCTAAATCTCGCGGCGGCACGGAGGAGTGCAGCCCGATGCTTTCGTTCTTCGAGCGAGGGTGGGTCGACTGAAGAGAAACCGTCCGCATCAATATATTCGAGCTCGCGCAACAAAGTGATTGCGGACGCGTCATCTGACGCTGCCATGCGCCCTTCCATCAGAATCGTGGCGGCCGCTTCGAGCGTTTCCGGAATCGACGTCACTTCGTCTCTGGGCCTCTAGGAGAGGAATGATCAAGCGCCCCATCGGATAATTCCGCAAAAGTAGTTATCGGGCCACATTCACGATCGTCTCACGGCGCCGCCGTAGATTGCTGCCGCCAGGGCGCGGGACTGGCGGATCCGCCCGACCATCGTGGAGCAGGCATGCCGGAAAATGGCTTCGTGGTCGCGATGGCGGCCGAGGTCGAGTTGGCCCGCTATGGCTGCCCGTCAAAGGTGCTGCGGCGTGTCGGACAGTGGATGATCATCTCCCGCCTGGCCGCAGACGGTGGCGTGCTGACCATTTCGAACGCGGGATCGATCGCCCTCGGCGGCATTCACGTGCCGATCGGGCTCCGACCGATCCGCACGATGGTCGGCATCCTCATGTCGGACGATGGCACCGACGCCTTCTTCCTTCTGGTGCGCCATCTGCCGCCACCTCTGGAAGTGGCGGGCACGTTCTTTCCCGCCGACGGCTATGCCCGCGTGACCGGTCCGATCGAGTCGCTGCGGCTCACGGTCGCTGGCCGTCACGCGCATAGCTGCGGGTGGCGTGACGGCGGTCCCGTCCGCCACGACGTCGCGGATCCCGCGCCGGGCGCGCGCGGCGCGCTGGCGTGGCACGTGAACGCCGTCCGCCGGCCCTGGAAAGGCGAGTTCCCGCCGCGGCGCGCATCCGTCGCGCCGGACTAGCACCGGCCGTCATTGCAATCGGACCGTCACGAGGCCGCCAAGTCTGTCGCCGCGCGCGCGGCGGTGGTCCGCCATCGGATCGCCAGCGGCCGCTTCGAGCGACGCGATGCCGGCGCGATTCACATTGGGCTCACGGATAGCTCACGGCAGGGGGCGGAGGATGGGTCCGCAGGGTGCCGTCGCTCGGGTGAGGTGGCGGAGCGGGCACCGGAAGTCCCCGTCCACCCGCTGAGGGAGCAGGAAGCCATGAGTCACGGAAGCCCTGCGAATGCCGGTCTCGATGTACCGCTGAGCATGCACTTCGAGCCGGGACGGTTCGGGCGCTTGTTCCCCAACCTGCCGCCGCTCGCCGTTGCCGACGACAAGTTGAAGGCGCTCGGACGCGCGATGATCGAGCCCGCCGGCAAGGAGAACAGCGTCGAGCTCGACAACCCGGGCGTGCCCGCGGGCTTCAACTATCTCGGCCATTTCATCGACCACGACATCACCTTCGACACGACCCCGATGCCGGAAGTGGCGATCGACCCGCAGCAGGTTCACAACTTCCGCACCCCGAAGCTCGACCTCGACTCGCTCTACGGGCTCGGCCCGGACGTCCAGCCGTATCTCTACGAGCGGCCGGCGAGCGGCGCGCCGCGCCACCGATTCCTTCTGGGTGAGACACAAGCCTCCGACGATGCGGCCGGCAAGCCGATAGACCCGGGGAAAAACGATCTGCCGCGCTCGATCGAGAGATTCGCGACGATCAGCGATCCGCGCAACGACGAGAACCTTCTCGTCGCGCAGACGCACCGGGCGATGCTCAAGTTCCACAACAAGGTCGTCGATGGCGGCGTGGCGGATTTCGCCGCGGCGCGCCGGATCGTCACTTGGCATTACCAGTGGATCGTGCTGCACGACTTCCTCGGCCGGCTGATCGATCCGGCGGCGCTGAAGGACGTGCTGGAGAACGGCCGCCGCTTCTACCGGTTCGACGTCGAACCGTTCATCCCGGTCGAATTCTCGGTCGCCGCCTATCGCTTCGGGCACACCATGGTGCGCCACGAATACGATCACAATCGCGTCTTCGGCCCGGGTAGCCCCGGCGCGGGGCGGCTCGCCCCCGCCGATCTGCCGATCCTGTTCCTCTTCACCGGCTTCTCGAGCAACGGCGGCCGGATGCCGCTGCCGAGCAACTGGCCGATCGACTGGCGGCGGTTCTACGACCTGCCGCGCCCGGCGACTGTCCGCCTGAACGCCAGCCGGAAGCTCGATGCGCTGCTGGGCAAGGATCTGCACACACTGCCGGGGATCACGGACCCCGACCTCCGGAGCCTCTCGGTGCGCAACCTGCTGCGCGGCGTCCGCGCGGGATTGCCCTCGGGTCAGGCCGTGGCGGCCTTCATGCAGCTGCCGTCGCTCACGCCCGACGAGATCGCGAGCGGACCGGACGGCGCGGCCGCGAAGGCCGCGGGGCTGGAGCGCCAGACGCCGCTCTGGTTCTACATCCTCAAGGAGGCCGAGGTTCACGGCGGCGGCCGTCGCCTGGGCGCGGTCGGGAGCCGGATCCTGGCGGAGGTCTTCGTCGGCCTGCTGCAGGGCGACCCGAACTCCTTCCTCGTCCAGGCACCGACCTGGAAGCCCGAGCTGCCAAGCGCGACGCCGGGCGATTTCACCATGGCGGACCTGCTGACCTTCGTCGGCGACATCAATCCGGTGGGGGATGCCTAGGGCCGGGTGTCCCTTGGGGCGGCTGGCCACGTCGTCATCCGCCCATCCGTTGATCGAGGCCATCACCATCGAGCCATACCGAGGAGGCGACCATGACAATCAAGACCGTGCAAGGCGCGCTGACCGCAGAAGGTATCGAGTGCCAGGCCCTGCGATCGAGCGACGGCCAATTATTCACGCTGATCGGCGACCTGCGCGGCTTCAAGGCCGGCGATCACGTGGTCGTCGTCGGCAGTGAGGTGCAGGCGAGCTTCTGCCAGCAGGGAACCACGCTGGCGATCATCACCATCACCGCGGCCGATGCTGCCGCTGGTGCAAGCGAGCTGTCGACGACCACCGAAGGGGCGCGCAAGGCTTTCGGCCGCGGCACCTATCAGTGCATCCGCATCGGCAACGTCGTGCTGCTGCGTGCCGAAGGCATGCTGTCGCACGCCAACGATCGGGCGGTGCTGGAGCAGATGCCCTGGCGCATCTGGCCGCCGCAGTTCGGCCTCTACGTCGTCAGCCCGGCGATCGCCCTGCCGGCGCTGCGACCGTTCGCGATCTCAGAGCTGTTCGCCTTCCCGCGCAGCGCCAAGGTGCTCGTGGTGCACGACGCCGACGGCGCGCACGAGGTCACGATCGGCGGCCTGCCGGCCGACCACCCCTTCACCACGTTCGACCACCAGAACAGCGCCGACATGTGCACCGGCTATTCGGCAACGTCGCTGCAGGACGCGTTCGACACCGCGGTCGCCGATCTCGCGGCCACCCAGCCGACGGTGCCCGACGGAATCGCCAACTTCGCGATCAAGCGCTCGGGCCTGCAGCGCGGCGGACTGATCGGCCTGCGGCTCTACTACGCGCAGGTCGAGGCCAGCATCGCGAGCGCGCCGCGCGCCTAGGCCGACCACGAAGGCCCTCGCCCGCGCCGGAGGCGGCGTGGGCGAGAGCGCCGTCATCTGACGGCGCGCCGAGGGGAAGGGTGATTTTCAGATCCGAACGGCAAGAACTTCCAACCATCGAGTCAGGAGGGGGTCGATGAACACGAAATGGATACGCAGCACATCGCGAGCCGGTGCGCTCGTCGCAGCAACCGTCTTTTCGGCGCTGCTGCTGGGCGGTTGCACCACCCTCGAGGCCGTTCGCGCCTTCGCCAAGACGTCGGCCGACACGGCGGAATACAAGAAAGTCGCCGACGAGTTCGCGAGCGGGCCCACACGGCTGAAGCAGTATGCGCCGGCGAACAGGCACGCGGGTCTGGATGCTGACGCGAAGGCGCGTGTGCGCCTAAGAGAGCGATTCGATGCCGCGCAGGCCATTCTCGTTGCCTACATGAACGCCCTCGGCGATCTCGCCGCCGACGAGCTGCCATCGCTCGACAAGCAGGTCGATGGGCTCGGGGCGGCGCTGGAGAAGGCGAAGTTCGTCGGCACCGGCGACGCGGCGATCAGCAAATCCACCGCCACCGCCGCGGCCTCTATCGCCAAGGTGTTGGGGCGCGTGCTGCTCGATCACTGGCGGCAGGCGCGCCTGGCTGAGCTCATCCGCGAGACGGACGAGCATGTGCAGGTCGTCGTGAGCGGCTTGCGCGCGATCGTCATGCGGGACTTTGACCTCGCGTTGCGGCTCGAAGCCGTGGCGGTCGGCAAGTACTTCGACGAGCCGATCGCGGCGGCCGAACATCGCAATCCACCCGACACCGATATGATCCCGCCGCTGGCGCGCATTCTGAAGGCTGACCGCCTGGACGTCGTCACCGCGCGCCGGGCCAAGCTGAAAGCCTATGCCGAGGTGCTCGGCAAGATCGGGACCGGTCACGCGGACCTGCTTCAGCATGTCGGCAAGCTCGACGACGCGGCCCTGACGGCGCGCCTTAAGCAGTACGCCAAGGATCTCATCGCACTTCACAAGGCCATTTTCAACTAGACGCGAAAAGGAGCGAGACGTCATGGGCATCTCGACAGAACAGGCGCGCGCACTGGCCGAGCGGTTCCTCACCCTCTCGCAGGCGCTCGGTACCTACAGGTTCGGCCACTGGGGCGAGCTGACACCCGAGGAGCGCGATCAAATTAAGGATAGCGAGTGGGAGTTGTTGACCAGGTCCAGCGGTCTGATGACAAAGGCCGTCGACGGGGCTCTCAACGATCTCCATGCCGATCTGCACGCGATCACCGACGCGACCGGCGAGGCGAAGAAAGTCATCGCGACGATCAACACAGTCAAGGCCGTCATCGGCGTCGCGACCGCCCTGGTGACATTAGCCGGAGCGATCGCGACGAAGGACCCGGGGACGATCATCGGGGCGGTGCAAGGCCTGCAGGACGCCGTCAACAAGGCCCACGCCTGAGCATGTAGCCGGCGCCTGCCGGCAGCAGTGTCCGCAGGCCTCGGCTCTTAATTCCGGATACAACCTTAAGAGGATAAATACTATAATCCTTCTACAATACGGAGCAGCGATCATGATGCACTCGGCATTTCTGCGCGTGATCCTGTCGACCGTTCTGGTCGGCTTGATCGTTCTCGGCACCAGCGCGGCCAGCCGCGGGCAGGGAACGGTGTCGGGTGGCGGCAGTGGCGGGGACCTCGCCGCCGTCACGCGCTTCGAATTGATGATCGACAAGATCGCGCCCGAGCGATTGACGATCGGACAGAGCGCCATTGCGACGATCAATCTGCGTGTCGTCGTGTCGCGTCCGCCGCGCGATCCGCAGCAGCTGCTGACCGATCTACTGCAAGCCCTTCAGGTCGTCGTCGACGGCGACGTTGCTCAGGCGAAATTCTATCTGAACTACATCGCCGACGGCGCCGCCGATCGCACGATCTATGGGGGCCAGGCTTCGGCGATGTTCGCGCTCGAACAGGCGCCGCGCAGCTTCGGTTGGTTCACTCCATCGAGCGTGGTGCCGCTGATCGTCACGGACGGCATGCGTGCGGCATCGGCGTTCCAGATGCTGACGGTCGACAGGGGATGGCCCCAGCCCCTGCTGGTGATGCTGGGTTCTGCTGCGCTCGTCGTGCCGGCGTTGCTTGGGCTCGCTTGGTGGTGGCGCAAGCGACGGGCGCCGGCCAAGACCGCCTCGATCGAGATCGATCCACCGCTCATTGAATTGAGCGAACTGGCCACCACGCCGCCGCCTCGCTCGGCCGAACGCCCGGCGCGCGAGGTGCCGCTGCCGAAGGTGCCCGACGTTCTGCTCGATGCGCTGGCCGAGGGCCGGGCAATGCTGGCGCTCGGCGCCGGCGCGTCGGCCCAGGCCGGCTACCCGCGCGGCGACGCGCTGTTCCGCGCGCTGCTCGAGCGCGTCCGTGCCGATCTGCCGGACGCCTTGTTCGAGATGCTGGCCGAAGCGCTGCGCGACGACGGCGCTGCCAGCCGGCTTGGCAATTTCGGGCGGCTCGGCGGCTTCGGCAAGACCATGGACGTGATCCTGTCGTCGATCCCGCGCACGCGGGTCATCACCGAGATTGCCGAACAGCTCGCCCGCGTGGAGTCGCAGCCGGCGTTCCATCGCGCGCTCGCAGCCCTGCCGTGGCACGGGCTGCTGTCATTGACATGGGACGACGTCGCCGACCGCACGATCCCGCGGCCAAGCTCCGGCGGCTGGCGGACCTTCACCATCGACGAGGCCGCCGATCTGGCCGCCGCGATCCGCAGCGGTGATCCGGTCATCTTGCGCGCGTTCGGCAATCTCGATCGCCCACTGTCGACCGCGCTGTCGATGGAGGAGTTCCGCCGCAATCTCGCCAAGGCGCCGGAATTCCAGCGCGCGCTCGGGCTGCTGCTGCAGACCCGCAGCTTCCTCTTCATCGGCGTCGGCGCCGACACGCTCGAACAGTTCCTGCAGGCGGTCGCACCGGAGCTCCAGGTCGACACGTCACGGCACTTTGCCCTGATGCCGGACAGCCGCTTCAACGACGTCTGGGCGACCACGCTCAGCCGCTTCGGCGTCCAGATCCTGCCCTATGATCCGAGCGATGATCATCGCGCGGTTGGACGCTTCGTCGATGCGCTGCAGGCCGCGCTTCGCCGCCGCCCGCGGCAGCCTGCCGGCAACACGCAGGCGCGTCTGCGCCGTGAATTGGCGGCCGGACGGATCACGCAGCTCAAGCTGAAGAATATCGGCCTGTTCGAGACGCTGGAGCTTGAGTTCGGCGCGCAGCCAGCCATCGATGGCGCACAGCCGCCCGCGAGCGGCGTGCCGTCGACGGCTGGCGGCGCACCCTGGACGGTGATCTTCGGCGGCAACGGTTGCGGCAAGTCGACCATCCTGAAGGCGATCGGCCTGGTGCTCGCCGGCAACGACGCCAAGGCGGGCGAGGCCGCGCGCCGGCTGCTCAAGGCCGGCGCCCAGGAAGGCTCGATCGAGCTGCGTGTCGGCAACGAGACCTTGCGCACGCAGCTCACGCGCGATCGCCGGGAGGTCGTGCTCCGCTCGTTCCAGACGACGCATGTCCAGGCCGGCCAGATGCTCGTGCTCGGTTTTCCGGCGCTGCGCGGCGCGCCGTCGAAGAATCCGCCGGGCCCGACCAGCCAGGACCCCCACATCCCCGAGCCGGCCGATCTGCTGCCGCTGGTCAACGGCGAGGTCGACCGGCGATTGGAGAACTTCAAGCAGTGGATCGTGAACGTCCTGGCGGCGAAGGACGATGCGGTGGCGAAGGCCAAGCACCGGCTGCTCGACGACATCATCCGTGAGCTGGTGCCAGGCAGGGTGGACGCGTTGGCGCCGATCGACTCGAGCTACGTCATCCGCGTCGAGACACCGGCCGGCCCGGTGCCCTTCGACGACCTAAGCCAGGGCATGGCCTCCATCTTCAACTGGGTCGGCGTCCTGGTGCAGTTCCTCTACGAGATCTTTCCCGACGCCCCGAAGCCGGAGCACGAGCCGGCGATTGTTCTGATCGACGAGATCGACGCCCATCTCCATCCGGAATGGCAACGCCAGCTGGTCGAGCTGACCAAGAAGTTCTTTCCGAACGTCCAGGTGATCGCGTCCTCGCACTCGCCCCTGCTCGCGGGTGCGCTCAAGTCGGAGGAGCTCTGCGTCCTGCGGCGCAATCCCGATACCAATCAGGTGCAGCCCCTCGCCGGCCCGATCAACACGTTCGGGCAGGGAAGCGACGTGATCCTGACCAGCAGCATCTTCGGCTTGACCAGCGATCGCAACCCGACGGCAGAGCGGCTGATCGACGAGTACTTCGACCTCTTCGAGAAGGCGGAACGCAGTGATGATGAAGCGCGACGGCTGAAGGATCTCGAACTGGCGCGGAACAAGCTGCGCTACGGCGAACCCGCCACGGCGCAGCCAATAGAGTGGACAGCAGAAGAGCTGGAGGTGCTCGGGCACAACTTCGAGGAAGTGGCCGGCGCCGGTGCGTCGCGCACGGCGGTGCCATCATGATCCGCATCATCAAACCATCGGTCGACGCGGTCGCGTGGAACAGCATCGTCACCGAGGACGATGATCTCGCGGCCGGGGTTTCGGCCTGGAACGAAGACGGCTGGGCGACCGCGTTAGGTCCCTGGAAACCGTTCTTCGAAGCCCATGCGGTGCGATGCGAGATCGCAACGCCGCCGCTTGCGGCGGACGTCTGGTGCGATCTTCTGTCGGAGTGGCGCGGCGTTCTGCGATCGGCGAACGAAGCGCGCGTCAAACTCGTCGAGTCGTTCAAGCGCACCGGCGACGGCAAGGTCGATGACAACATCTACAAGAAATTCATGCCGTTCCTGCTGACGTTGTTCAACGGCAAGTGCGCCTATTGCGAGACCCTCTTCTCGTCCAATCAACCTGGCGATGTCGAGCATTTCCGCCCCAAGGGACGCGTGGTCGACGCGGCCTTCCGCCCCATCCTTATTGAGGAGCCAGATTCGATGCCGCGCGAACACCCCGGCTACTATTGGCTCGCCTACGAGTGGACGAACCTGTTTCCCGCCTGCGCCGACTGCAACCGCTACCGCAGACATGGCAAGAAGGCAGAGTCGGGTGCCGGCAAAGCCGACCGTTTTCCGGTCGAAGGGTTTCGTGCCCATCTGGAAGGTGACGAAGGCAAGGAGCACGCGCTGCTGATTCATCCGAGCGACGTCGAGCCCAGCAAACATCTGGTGTTCGAGGAATCCGGCAAGGTCAAAGCGACATCCAACATCGGGACCGAGACGCTTGCGCATCTCGGGCTCAACAAGCGCGAGTTCCTCGTCAAGGAACGTAGGCGTGCGCGGGTGACTGCCGAACGATTCTACGAATCGTATCTCCAAGCCGTCATCACGAACAACTCGAGCAGGATTGAGCAGGACCGAGACCGGCTGAACGAGATGCTCGCGGGCCGCGAGCCCTACACCGTCATGCAGCTCATGGGCATCGAGAGTGTTAGAGGCCGGCTGACGGCGTACGGCTTGTCCATACCCTTGCCGCACGGCGCCGCACGATAGCCGTGACGGTCACGTCGCAATGCGCACGACATCGATCGAACCACATCACCGAAGCATCGGGGGGAAGCCATGTCACTACGCGTCATCGCGGCCGCGCTGATCGCGCTGCTGCTCACCGGCCTCGCGGCACATGCTGCCGAGGACATCGTGGTCAAACCGGGCAGCAGCACGGTCATCGCGCGCGCAACCAAACCGATCACCGGCCAGTCGGCCGAGCGCGGCAAGGTCGCCGTTGTCGAGGAAGTCGGCACGGAACCCTACGTGCTCATCTATGTCGCGCCACCGACGGCAGGCCAGATCGAGGACAAGGTCAGCTATACCGTCGACGGCCGCCAAGCCACCAAGCAGATCAAGATCGGACCGGACACGCCGACCCTCGCGGACAGCGCGCACTACGACGCCTCGTTCCGCGCGCTCTTCGCGCTGTTCATCCTGGCCGTGCTGGTCGAGTGCGGGCTCGCGCTGCTGTTCAACTGGAAACCATTCGTGCAGGCGTTCGATACCCGCGCGGTCAACGCACTGGTCGCCTTCGCCTTCTCTCTGCTGCTGGTGCGGCTGTTCGACCTCGACATCGCGACCAAGCTCATCAACACCTATTCCGGTTCCAGCCTGCCGGGCAATTGGCCGGGCATGCTGCTGACCGCGATGATCATCGCGGGAGGCAGCGCCGGCGTGAACCGCCTCTTCCGCATCTTCGGCTTCCGCGCGCCGGGAGCTGAGCCAGAGGCGGCGCCGCAGCCGAACCTCACCGAGGCATGGATCTCGGTGACGCCGATCCGCAAGGACGCCGTCGGCAAGATCGACGTGCTGATCGGTCCGCCCAACACGCCGACGGTCGCGGGATCGGTCTCGGCCGACGCCGCACGTCCCTCGCCGGTGCGCTGGCTGTTCCGCGACAAGGCCCGGTTTCCGCCGAGCGGCGGACACACCGTCACGGCGGGCGCCGACATCGTGGTGCAGCTCCGAGGCCACGACGCCAAGGGCAACCCCGTCATGTCCGGCACCTGGGGTCCCTACAAGATCGGCCCACGCGCCATCGTTGACATCGAGCTGAAGATCTGAGGCCAAGGACCTGACGCCTCGGCGACCGAGGAGGACGCGAACCATGCGCAACGCACGAAATCGGCAGCACAGCCTTCCCAACGTGCGCAAGCTGACCATCATCGCGCAGGATCCGGCGATCCGGCGCAACGGCCGCATCGTCACCACGGAGGTCGAGGTGCCGGCCGAGGAGCTGCTGCCCGGACCCTGCGGCTATCGCGTCAACGTCATCGATTACGACGCCTCGGCCAACCGGCTCTACGAGCCGCTGCAGTTCCGCCCGCTCACGAACGGCACCTACCACGATCCCTATCGACGCACGAGCCGGTCGCGCGACAGCGATCTGCTCGACGATCCGCGGTTCCATGCGCAGAACGTCTACGCCATCGTGATGCGCACCCTCGCCCGCTTCGAGTTCGCGCTCGGCCGCCGCGCGCCCTGGGGCTCCGACGGCCACCAGCTCCACGTCGCCCCGCATGCCTTCGCGGAAGCCAATGCCTTCTACTCGCGCGAGGATCGCAGCCTGTTCTTCGGTTACTTCACCGGCCGGAGCGGTGCACCCGTCTTCACCTGCCTGTCACACGACGTCGTCGCCCACGAGACGACGCACGCCATCCTAGACGGGCTGCGCAAGCGCTATCTCGAACCGTCCTCGCCCGACCAAGCGGCATTCCACGAGGGCTTCGCCGACGTCGTCGCACTGCTCTCCGTGTTCTCGCTGACCGACGTGGTCGCCGCCCTGCTGTCACCGCGCGGATCTGCCGGCGCCACGACGATCGACCAGCGCCATCTGACGCGCCGCAGCCTCGAGCGCTCGGTCCTGTTCGGGCTCGCCGACCAGATGGGCAGCGAGCTGTCCGTGGCGCGCGGCGAGGCCTTGCGCCGGTCGATCACGCTCAAGAAGGGCGAATCCTACGACCGCATGCCCGAGTTCGAGGAGGAGCATCGGCGCGGTGAATTGATCGTCGCGGCCATGATGAACGCCTTCCTGGACATCTGGGTCGCGCGCCTGCGCAAGCTCGGCACGGTCGCGCGCGGCCGCAAGGATCTCAGCCTCGTCGTCGAAGAGGGCGCGCGCGTCGCCCAGCATCTTCTCACTATCGCGATCCGCGCGATCGACTACGCGCCGCCGACCGACCTCACCTTCTCCGACTATCTCTCGGCGCTGCTCACGGTCGATCGCGAGGTCGTGCCTGACGACACCAAGTACGACTATCGCGGCGCGCTGCTGGCGAACTTCCGCGCCTACGGCATGAGCCAGGCGAGCGGCACAGATTCAGACGGGTCCTGGCGCCGCTTCGACAAGCCGCTGGTCTACGGCCGCTCGCATTTCGATTCGATGCTGCGCGACAAGGAGGAGGTGTTCCGCTTCGTCTGGGAAAACCGGGACGCGCTCGACGTCCACAAGCTCGGCTATGTCGAGGTGCAGTCGATCCGGCCGAGCAGCCGCATCGGCCCCGACGGTTTCGTGCTGCGCGAGACCATCGCCGAGTACATCGAGATCCTGACCCTGACCGCGGCGGAGATCGAGACGGAGCTCGGCATCGCGACACCGCGCGAGATTCCGAGATGGCGGCGTGTCCGCATCTTCGGCGGCGGGACGCTGGTGTTCGACGAGTACGGTCAGCTCAAGTACCAGATCAGCAACCGGCTCCGCGACGTCGAGCGGCAGAAGCGGCGGCTGGACTACCTGGCGGAATCCGGCTTCTTCGACCAGCCGCCGCCGGCTCCACCGCCCTCGCCCGCGCAATCCAGATTCGCGCGCCTGCATCTCGCGCGCGCGACACGCTAGGGAGATCGGCCATGCCACGCCCCGCACGAGCGCCGAGCGCTCTGACGATCCGCACCTATCAGGTCGGCTTCGGCGACTGTTTTCTGCTCAGCTTCCGCTATGGGCCGGACACCGAGCGGCACGTCCTGATCGACTTCGGTTCGACCGCCCTGCCCAAGGGGACGCCCAAGGACAGGATGATGGCGATCGCCCGCGACATCGCGGAACGCTGCAAGGGCAAGCTGCACGCGGTGGTCGCGACCCACCGGCACAAGGATCACATATCCGGCTTCGACACCCGCGCGGGCGGCACTGGCACCGGTGACATCATCCGGGCGCTGGAACCCGACGTCGTCGTCCAGCCCTGGACCGAGGATCCGAAGCTGGCGCGCGACGCCACCGGCCCGCGCTCCACCCAACCGGCCGCAGCGCGGCACGTGGCCGCGCTGTCGTCGATGCATGCGATCGCGCGCCAAGCCCTGCGTGAATCCCAGCGCTCGCGCCATTTCGGCGCCGCGCTCAAGGCGCAGCTCGCTTTTCTGGGCGAGGACAACATCGCCAATCCCGGCGCGGTCCGGAACCTGATGACCATGGCGAAGCGCAACCACTACGTCTGGAGCGGCTCGGCGTCGGGGCTGGAAGCCGTCCTGCCGGGCGTCAC
>SXGR01178011.1_pt1 | contig 15843 bp, 9 predicted proteins | sample 3174711 | NCBI WGS metagenome assembly SXGR01 (sample SAMN11356860, study PRJNA531348) | freshwater metagenome | isolation source: freshwater sample F1-60 | place: China: Fuxian Lake, Yuxi | collected 2017-12-25
CCGCTCAAACTTGAGGCCTCCAGCAGCGCGGGGCTTCCGGTGGAGTTCCGATGGGTCTCCGGACCCGCCTCGCTGGTCGGTCCCACGCTCACGTTCCTTGGGGCAGGGGAGGTGGTGGTCGAGGCGTTCCAAGCCGGCACAGAGGTGTACCTCTCGGCTCTGGCCGTCCAGACCATCCCCGTGACGCGTGGGAAACAGGCGATCACGTTTCCATCCCTAGCAAACATCGGGTTCACCACCAACCCGATCGCGTTGTCTGCAACGAGTTCGAGCCTGCTACCTGTCGCCTACCGTGTGGTGTCGGGCCTGGCGAAGCTCGATGGGGCGGGGGAGCTTCAAATTTCCGGTTTGGGCGAGATCCGCGTGGCGGCGGATCAGGCGGGAAACACCAATTGGTTGGCTGCGGTGAGCGTGACAAATGCGTTCACCGTGTCCCGGGGGACTCAGACCCTCACCTTCACCCCGATCGGGGCCCGGATCCTGGGAGGCGATCCCATCCCGCTGACGGCGGTGAGCAGCGCCGGGCTTCCGGTCACCTTCACCGTTCTCTCGGGGCCGGCGACCCTCCTGCCAGGAGGATACCTGAACCTCACCGCCGAGGGAGAGATCCAGGTTCGGGCCTTCAATCCTGGCGATCCGCTTTGGCTCCCGGCCCAGGTCGACCAGAGCTTCCGTGCCACCAGGGCTATTCACCTGATTGCGTTTGATCCCGTGTCCGCGAAGACCTTCGGAGACGGAGCTGTGCGTCTGAAGGCCACCAGCAGTCTCGGGCAAACCGTTCAATTCCGGCTGTTGCGCGGGCCGGGTTCCCTCACAGGGGATCTTTTGGCCTTCACCGGAGCAGGTGAGGTGGAGGTTGAAGCCTTCTTCCAGGGGAGTTCCCTCGTGGGGCCTGCCTCGTCCCGACAGACCATCCCGGTGGCGAAGGCCGCGCAATCCATTGAGTTCCCTGGGCTGGCGGATCAGGCCTATACCCGGGACCCCATTCCGCTGACCACGACCGCTTCGAGTGCATTGCCCGTGGACCTGCGTGTGGTGCAGGGGCCGGCGACCGTGGGATCCGGGCTGATCGCGCTGACCGGGCTTGGGACTGTCATTCTCGAGGCGACACAGTCTGGAAATGGAGACTGGTTGTCGGCCGCTCCTGTCCGAAGGCAGTTCGTGGTCTCGAAGGGGCCACAGACCCTCGATTTTCCGGCGTTGGCAGACCGTTCCTATTCCACCAACCGGTTCACGCTGACGGCGACGTCCAGTTCTGGATTGCCGGTCGGTTTTGAGTGGGTGTCCGGACCGGCAACCCTTCAGGGGGATCGGCTGACCCTGACGGGTATTGGTACCGTGCGCATCCGTGCCCGTCAGCCGGGCAACGACCTTTACCTGCCAGCGGTTCCTGTGGAACGGAGTTTTGTTGTCGCAAGGGCCTCTCAGGAAATCGTGTTCACACCTGTGGGAGCTTTGTCGTATGGCTCCGGGCCCTCACCCCTGTTGGCCCAGAGCAGTTCCGGGTTGCCGGTGACGTTCCGCGTGGTTTCGGGTCCTGCATCCGTTTCCGGGACGACGCTGGAACCCAGTGGGGTCGGGACCGTGGTGGTCGAGGCAGTCCAAGAAGGGACTGAACTCTACCTTCCAGCCACCTCGAGGCAGTCGGTTGCCGTGTCGAGGGGATCGCAGGGGATCACTTTTCCCAACCCAGGGAATCGCGGTTATACGGCAGATCCAATTCGACTCCTCGCGACCGCGTCGAGTGGTTTGCCCGTCGTCTATCGGATTGTGTCGGGCCCGGCCTCTGTGACTGGGGCTGATCTCCGCCTGACCGGCCTGGGGGAGGTGCGGATAGTGGCGGAACAGTTCGGGGACAACAACTGGTTGGCTGCGGCGGGCGCAACCAATGTTTTCACGGTGGTCCGTGGGACCCAAACGATCGACTTTGCTCCCATCGGCAACCAGGTCCTGGGAGCCGCCCCGATCCCGCTGAAGGCATCGAGCAGTGCGGGGTTGCCCGTCAGCTTCGTGGTGCTCTCCGGACCGGCGACCGTGTTGCAGGGTGCGCTTCTGAGCCTGACCGGGGAAGGGGCAGTCACGGTCCAGGCGTCGAGTGCCGGCAATGCCCTGTGGCTCCCGGCCCAGACCGAACAGGTGCTCGCCGTCCGACGACTGGCCGAATTGACGGTCGCTGTAGATGGAGGGGTAGGCGGCACCGTGGTCATCGACCCCCGGAAGCCTCTCTATGAACGCAATGAGACGGTCACGCTGACTGCCCTCCCGGCGGTGGGTTACCGCTTCAAGTCCTGGAGCGGGGATCTGACGGGGACGGACAACCCCGGCCGGATCACCATGGAAGGCAACCGCACGGTGACGGCGCACTTCCTCGCCCTGTTCCTCCGGTGGTGACCGTGTTGTCCCCAGCGCCCAGCAATCTCCTGCGGACCCCGACGAATGTAACCCTGGTGGCACGGGCGACGGACCCCGACGGTGTGGTGGTTCGGGTGGACTTCCTTTCCGATGGACAGCTCCTCGGATCCAGCTCCGAGCGGAGCAGCACGAACACCTTCCGCTTCACCTGGACCAACGCTCCCGTCGGCACCCACCGGCTCACTGCCCGCGCCGTGGACGACAACGGCATCACCGCCACCAGTGCTATCGTGGAAGTCTCGGTCCTGGAACCGGAGATCACCTGGTTCCGACTGGAAAAGACAAACTATGTCGCGGTGGAGTCTGATGCGCAGGTGGTTCTTCGGGTGTCGAAGTCTGGACCTGGTGCCGGCAGCGTGAGCTATCGCACCCGGGCTCGTTCGGCCCAGGTCGGACGCGATTACCGGGAGGCCACCGGAACCTTGGAATTCACTCCGGACAGGACCGTGGACCAGATCGTGGTTCCGTTGCTCAACGAATACGTGCCGGATGGGACCCGCGACCTTGAGGTGGAGCTCTGGCTGGCCACAGGAGGTGCTCGGATCGATGAGGGTTTCAAGCTGGCCCGGGTGACCATTGCCGACGATGACGCCGCCCTGGAGCACGCATCGTTCCTCGACTTCATCCCCTCTGCGGAGCGTTCCACCGTCAGGGGTTCCCTCCGGGTGGTCCTCGATCCCCCAGGGGCCGGCGGCCAATGGCGGCTGCCATGGGAATCTAGCTGGCGTCCGAGCGGTACGACGGTCTCGAACCTGGACCCGGGCAATTATCCCGTGGAGTTCCGACCGGTGGTCGGATGGACCGAACCCCTCCAGGCGATCTACACAATCACCGAGTCGGGAGGTCTTGTGGTGCGAACCAACCGTTATGAGGCGGCACCGTCCCGGGTGGGGGGGAAGCTGACGGTGCATCTCGCGCCGTTGGATCAGCTGCCGACGGGTCGTGATGCCCCTGGGTGGCGTCTCCGTGGCGAGATCACCTACCAATCGAGTGGGGCAACGGTCTCATCCCTCCCTGCCGGTCGGCACATCATCGAGTTCAAGCCGGTCGACACCTGGACCGAACCCCCGATCAGGCTGGTCACTGTCCAGGACGGTCTCGAGTCGGTGATCTCGGTGTCCTACCTCTTGGCGGGACCCAAGCCTGATGGCGTTGCGTTGCCATCGAGGCTGCCCAACTACAATGCGATCCGGCAGGGCTTCAGCTCCACGCCGGTCAGTCCGCGAGGCCTTGCGGGACAGATCCGGACACCGGTCGGACTGGGTTCGGGCATCGCCGTCCGGAAACGGGTGGTTCTGACAGCGGCCCATGTGATCTGGGACGAGACCCGTCTGGATTTCGTCCGCGAGATCGAATGGTTCCACGAACGCCAGGCGGGGGACTATGAACCCCGCCCTCTGCGTGCGACGGGATTCTATGTGTTCGATCAGTATGCCGAGGCCCGGCGTCGGGAACGTCTCGAGGGTAAACTACCCCCGGGTGTTTCAGGCTCCGAATCCCAGCGATGGGACGTGGCGGCCGTCTTCTTCAGCGAACCCGCGGCCCGCGGGGGCCAGAGCGGCTATCTGCTTTCCGATGCCGATCCCAATGAATGGCTCAGCGGGTCAGCCCAGAAGACCCTTCTCGGGTATCCGCTCACGGGTCTCGATGATGGAAAGATGCACGAGCTCTTCGGTGCGAACTACACGTTCACACCGGGAGGAGTCGTCCTGAGAAGCGACCAGTTCCTTAGCTATCCGGGTAACAGCGGTGGAGCCTTCTGTGCGGCATTCCGTCTCCCGGGGGAGGAGATCCCGATCTACCTGCCTGCAGGAGTCTATCTCGGTTCCTCTGGAGGCCGATCCCTCGTACGGACCATCGACTCGGGAGTGGCCTCGTTGATCAACAGGGCCGCATCGTCTGCTGAGCTGGGAACCAACTTCAACGGCTTCGGAGGGGTCATCCTTGGGGAATCCACCTCCGGAGGTGGATTGTTCGTGTCGCCTTCGCTCGCGGTGCGGTTCAGCGGGACCGCCGAAGGCGGCTGGCGCGTCAAAGGCGATGCCGGATTCATCGCCGGGGGGGTGGCTCAGGAACTTGGGCTGGGAGACTTCATCCTCGAGTTCAAGCCGGTTGCTGGGCGGAAGACCCCGGCAGACCTGCCCGTCACCCTTGGACTGGGACAGGAGCTCTATTACCTGGACGTGGTCTACGAGGATTCGGCACCCGCCGAGCGGCCCCAGATCCGGGTGAATGCGCCGGCCGAGAATGGTCGGATTCGATTCGATCTCGCTGGGCCGAACGGCTCCGTGGTGGTCATTGAGTCGAGTGACGACCTCGCCCGGTGGACTCCCATTGCCACCAATCGACCACCTAACGCGTTTGAAGTGACGATCCCGCAGGGGCGAGGAGCCTCGTTCTATCGCGCGGTGACCCGGTAGCCGAAGTCTCTGGACCATGCTTCACCCCATGTTCATGAGGACTGTCCAGGCCTGGGTACTGGGGTGGCTCCTCCTCTCCTGTGTCACCTCCAACCCGATCCGTGGGGCAGACCTCGTGGGAGCGCGAATCCAGTCGGTCGAGGGCAGGGTTCAGATCTCAAGGGCAGGAGCCACCGCTTGGGATCCTGTCCACACCAATGCCGTTCTCGAGGTGGGGGACCGGTTGCGGACGGCCCAGCTGAGCCGAGCGACCCTGTTGCTGCGGGATTCAACGCTGTGTCCGGTGGACGAGTTGAGCGAACTCCGGGTCGCTGATTCCAACAGCCGGACTGTGATTGAACTCATCCGCGGTGTGATGTCGTTCTTCCACAGGGATCGCCCTGGGGACCTCGAAGTCCGCGGCGCAGGAACGTCCGCCATTGTCCGGGGTACGGAATTCGTCGTCTCAGTGGGTGCGGATGGCCTGTTGTCGCTCACGCTTTTTGACGGAAGTGTCGAAGTCACGAACCGTCTCGGAGCTGTTGTTGCTCAGGGCGGTGACCTCATCCAGGCGGGCGTCGGGGAGGCGCCTCGTCGTTCCCCGGGATTCGCGAGCACCAATCGCTCGGCGATCCAATGGTCCCTCTACTATCCCGCGGTGTTGGATCCCGATGATCTGATGCTGTCCCCGGCCTTGGCAGAGCGATGGGGTGCCATCCTTGGGCTGTATCGCTCGGGTGCCCTCTGGGAGGCTGCGGATCGGGCGCTGGTTCTCGGGGAACCGTCGGACGACACGGAACGGCTGCTCCAGGCAGGTCTTCGCCTTGCGGTGGGGGATGTCCGGGGATTCGAACGGCTGTCGGATCCCATCCATCCGGAGTCGCGGGAGGCCTGGATTCGCAAGGCCCTCCGGCGACTAGTCCGCGCGGTCCAGTTCCTGCCTCCCGAGGCGGGGGACAGGCGATCGAGCGGGGTGCCCTCGTCGACGACCGAGCTGATGGTCGATTCGTACTCTCTCCAAGCCGAGGGGCGTCTCCATGAAGCCCTTGAAGCCGCCCTGGATGCGGTTCGACGTTCCCCTGGATTCGGGTTCGCGCACGTTCGGGTCGCCGAGCTGCAGTTCAGCTTCGGACGGGTTGGTGCCGCCCGGGCGGCCCTGCGTATAGGACTCGCCCTGGGGCCGAAAAATGCGGCCGCATTCGCGCTGGATGGGTTCCTGATGGCGGCCGCAGGCCGGATCCATGCGGCCCGTGCCCGATTCGATGAGGCACTTCGAGAGGATCCATCTTTGGGCAATGCCTGGTTGGGACGGGGTCTCGTCCGGATCCGCTCCGGGGATCGCGATGGGGGGCGATTGGACATCGAGACGGCGGCGGCGTTGGAGCCGATGCGTTCGAGCCTGAGGAGCTACCTTGGCAAAGCGTTCGCCGAGGAGGGCGATGACCACCGTGCATTCGAGGAGCTCGCCCGGGCCATCCAGCTGGATCCGAACGATCCGACCCCATGGCTCTACCGGGCACTCGTGGAGTACCGCGAGTACCGACTGCGTGACGCCATCGAGGATCTGGAAACAAGCTCGGAGCTGAACGGGAACCGGGCTGTCTACCGGTCACGACTGCTGCTGGACCAGGACGCGGCGGTCCGTAGCGACAATCTCGCCAACATCTACTCCCTCGCGGACATGGCGGAGGTGAGTCGGCGCGAGGCCGCCCGGGCGGTGATGTTCGACTACGCCAACTATTCCGCCCATCTCAACCTCTCGGGCAGCTACAACGCCCTCAGGGATCCCACCCGCTACAACCTTCGCAACGAGGCGGTCTGGTCCAGCGAGCACCTGCTGGCCTGCCTTCTGGCTCCGACGGAGTCCGTCCCGCTGTCCCAGAACCTGTCCCAGAACGAGTACTCGGGGCTGTTCGCCAAGGATCGGATCGGCTTCAGCACCACCACCGAATATTTCGGGGCGGGGCAGTTCCGCGAGGCGGCCTCACAGTACGGGAATTTCGACCGCTTCAGCTACGCCCTCGATCTCGATTCGATGTGGGGAAATGGCCTCTGGCCGCGGCAGGAATTGACCCGGATCGAATGGTTTTCGCGGATGAAGTTCGAACTCGCCCCGACCGACTCCGTAATGCTGATGACCAAGTACGAGGACTACGAATCGAATGACAATTTTCAGCACCTGAGTCCCAGCGAATTCCGGCCCAACTTCCAGTTCAGCGAGCAGCAGAAACCCATTATCCTCGGAGGGTATCACCACGAATGGTCGCCGGGGTCCCACACCCTGATGCTGGGAGGCCGGCTGGTGAACCAGCAGCAGCTTTCCGACAAGGCGGCGCCCTGGATTGTCGGATTCCAGAATCCGGCATCGCTGTCCCCTGCGGATGCGCTAATGGATCTGCAGTACTGGAATTCGTTCGAGGGATACTCCGCCGAGGTGAATCAGATCTTCCAGGGGGATCGGTACACCACGATCCTTGGAGGTCGCTTTCAGACTGGCCAATTCGATGCCCTCGCTGATTTTGATACCGCTCCTAGCCGCAGCACTACCGCCTTTGCCCCCGAAATCCTGACCCAAGGCAATGGCAACCTGGAGAGACGCTCCCTCTATGTCTACCCCACTTATGAAGTCCTTCCGGATCTGCGCCTGACGGCGGGTTTCAGCTACGACGACATCACTTCGCCGGTCAATTTCCGGAGGCCACCCCTGCAGTCGGGAGATGCGGTGACCGTCCACTGGTCCCCCAAGGTGGCTGTGGTGTATGCGCCTACGGAGGTCGTGACCGTGCGTGGCATCTATGCCCAGAGCCTCGGAGGTGTGACGTACGACGAGAGCCTGCGGTTGGAGCCGACGCAGCTGGCGGGTTTCCCGCAGACCTTCCGTACGATCATCTCCGAGTCGCTCGTCGGTTCAGTCGAAACACCTCTGCACACCGTGGGAGGAATGGCTGTGGATCTGACCTTGCCGACCCGGACCTGGCTGAGCCTTGAGGGGAAATACCAAGGCAGCCAGGTCGATCAGCAATCCGGTTATTTCAACTACGACTCGAGACGGAGGCCGGCACCCTATGCGGTGCCGGCGTCGATGGCTCAGTCCCTCTCCTTGGGGGAAAGTACGGGCCTTCTTACCGCAAACCAGATTCTGGCTCGGGATTGGTTCCTGATGGGCGCCTATCAATTCACCCGGGCGGACCTGGAATCGACCCTGCTGAACATCCCCGCGCCCCTGACGTTCTCAAGGAATCAGCGCTACGACTCCAATATGCAGCGGATCACCGGTTCTCTCCTCTACCAGCGTCCGGATGGATGGTTCGGCCGTATCCTCCTCAACTGGTACGACCAGGAAAACTCCCCGAACGTGCCGGTGCGCCGCGAATCCTTTCCACAGCTGGACCTTTTTGCCGGTTACCGTTTTCCGAAACTCCATGGAGACGTGACCGTCGGTGTTCTCAATGTTACCGATCAGTCCTACAGCCTGTACCCGTTGACGATTCACCAGCAGCTGCCCTACTCGCGCATGTTGTACCTCCGGCTTCGGATCAATCTTTGATGGGGCTCCAAGGTTAGCAGGGCTGCTGCTTCATGGACTCAGAGGCCGGCCAAGAGTCTGATCCAGTTGCCTAGTCGCCTGAACCGGCTGGCTAACAATTGGGACTCCAGAGAGAGGGACACCCAAGCCGAGACATGGGCTGAAAATTAGGACGGCAGGGGTCAGCCCTTGGAGTCAACTGCGACGGCGACTCCCGCAGGCTCCGGCCGGGGATGGCCGAAGGGGAGGTCGTCCGGCACGTCCGTCCATTCCGACAACGCGCGGTGAAGGGCCGAATAGTCCTTCTCCATGTCGCCCGAGAGGCAGTCCGTCAGCGCCGCGTTCATCTCCGGGAACCGGTCGGTCACCGACCGGAAGCTCACCTTCGGATCGTAGAACGCGTACACCAGCTTCCGCATGTTCTCGATGCTCCGATGCATCATTCCGGCGTAGTCCTGGAACCGCGCCGCCGAGCAGTCGCCCGCCTTCAGTGCCTGGTGGACCGCATCCGCCCCCGCGACACCGCTCTTGAGCGCCAGCATCAGACCGCTCGAGAAGACCGGGTCGAGGAACCCGTAGGCATCGCCGACCAGCACGAGGCCGTCGTCGGCGCAGTACTCCGACCGGAAGGTGTACTCGGCGGTGAGCCAGTACTCGCCAGTGCAGCGTCCGGTCGACAGACGATCCTGGATCCATTTGTTGCTCGGGATCTCACGTTCGAAAATCGCCTTGGGATCCTTGAGCCCGTCGCGGGTGAGGTATTTGCCGTCGGCGACTACTCCCACGCTGACACGGTCGTTGTGCTGTGGGATGTGCCAGAACCAGCCCTTGTCGGGGATGAACGCCACCGTGGTCTGTCCCTCGTCGACCCCGCTGTCGCGCTGGGAGCCCTCGTAGTAGGTCCAGACGGCCACCTTGTTGAGTTTGGGATCGCCGCGTCGCCAGGCGTTCCGGGTGGCCACGACGGCGTCGCGTCCGCTGGCATCGATCGTAACCGGCGCCCGGAACTCGTGCCGTTCGCCATCGCGATCGGTGGCCACGACGCCGACGTATTTGCCATTCTCGCGGAGGAGCTCCACGACCTTGTGTTCCTCCCGCACATCCGCGCCGGCGTCCCGGGCTCGGTTCATCAGGATCTGGTCGAACTCACTCCGCAGCACCTGCCAGGTCTGGGCGATCGTCTCGCGATCGTAGCGCTCGTAGAAGTAGAAGGGCTGGGAGGCCCGTCCGGAGGGCGCCACGAACTGCACGGAGTACTTCTTCACGAAGCCCGACTGGCGCATCAGGGGCACAAGGCCGAGCCGGTCGAGAGACGGATAGGTGAAGGGGATGAGGGACTCGCCGACGTGGTATCGGGGAAACCGCTCGCGTTCGAGGACTAGGACCCGATGCCCGTGTCCGGCCAGAATCGTCGCCGCCGAGCAGCCCGCCGGGCCGCCGCCGATCACCACGCAGTCAAACGTCTCGATCGATTTCATACGTAGGCGTAGTAAACATCGGACTCCGGAAGCTGCAACCGTCGGTGTGGGGATTCTGGGTCCCGGTCCATCCGCGGAGGAATCTGGCAGGGGTGAGAGGGACGGCGGGGACCTCGGGGGGCTTGCGTGGTCTGGCGTGGGTTCCCTAACGTCGCGGCCCTCGATTATGGCATTCCTCAACGAGCATTTCTTCAAGCTAAAGGCTGGCTACCTGTTCCCCGAGATCGCACGTCGCGTGAAGGCGTTCACGGAGGCAAATCCCGCGACGGCGGGCCGCCTGATCCGCTGCGGGATTGGCGATGTGACCGAGCCTTTGCCGGCAGCGGTGGTGGCTGCGCTGCACAAGGCGGTGGATGAGATGTCGGTGCGGGAGTCCTTCCGCGGCTACGGGCCCGAGCAGGGCTACGACTGGCTGCGGGCCGCGATCGCCCAGAACGACTACCGGGCCCATGGGCTCGAGGTGGCCGACGATGAGATCTTCGTGAGCGACGGCTCGAAGTGCGATTGCGGGAACATCCTGGACATCCTTGGCCACAAGAACCGGATCGCGATCCCTGATCCGGTGTACCCGGTGTACGTCGACACCAATGTCATGGCCGGCCACACGGGTGAGGCGAACGAGCAGGGGGCCTATGCGGGGCTGGTGTATCTGCCCTGTGTGCCTGAGAACGGCTTCGTCCCGGCACCGCCGAAGGAGCCGGTCGACCTCGTCTATCTCTGTTCCCCCAACAATCCGACCGGTGCGGCGGCGACGCGGGCCCAGCTCGAGGCCTGGGTGGAGTATGCGCGGCGGCATGAGGCGATCCTGCTGTTCGATGCGGCCTACGAGGCCTACATCACCCAGCCGGGCTATCCGCACTCGATCTACGAGATCCCGGGCGCCCGGGAATGTGCGATCGAGTTCCGGAGTTTCTCGAAGAGCGGTGGATTCACCGGCACCCGCTGCGCCTTCACCGTGGTTCCGAAGACCCTGCTGGCCCGGGACGACAAGGGGGAGCGGAAGCCTCTCCATCCGCTGTGGCTGCGTCGGACCACCACGAAGTTCAACGGTGTCCCCTACCTGGTCCAACGGGGTGCCGAGGCGCTCTATTCCCCGGAGGGCAAGGCGCAGGTCCGGGCCCTGGTGGAGCACTACCTCGGCAACGCGCGGATCCTGGTCGAGGGAGCGAAGAAGGCGGGTCTGAGCGTTTTTGGCGGGGTGAATGCCCCATACATCTGGGTCCAGACCCCACCCGGACTCGGCAGTTGGCAGGTGTTCGACAAGATCCTGACCGAGGCCCAGGTGGTGATCACGCCAGGAGCCGGATTCGGTTCAAAGGGCGAGGGTTTCTTCCGGGTCAGCGCCTTCAACAGCCGTTCGAACGCCGAGGAGGTCGCCCGTCGGCTGCAGGCCTTGAAGTGGTAGGTCGTCAGGTGTCATGAGCGTCTGGCGACGCCAAGCATTGGACTCGTTGCCGGAATGCCGCCGCATTGCCGAGGCTGCTGAGAATCCGATGGCGTTGTGGATCGAGTTGTCGGGCGCGTGTCAGGATGCCTACGCGCGACAGGACGAGGATTTGATTCGCAGGCTCTACGAGTACGCCCGCTGGTGTTGGAAGGCGCCCAGTGACGACGTCCGCACGGCAGTGGCCTGTGCGTTCTACGAGCATCTGCCGACGAGGCCCGCCATGCGACGCGACCTGCCTCGCCGAATTGGGCGCGCTGAGTTCGCCGAGCTGCGCGATGTCTTAGGGTATCATCTCTCGGCTGACGAGCCCGCCTCGTTCGAGCGGGAGTTCCTGGAGGCGAAGCAGCGCTTCTTTGACGCGCAGCCATGACCCCGCGTCCGGGTGCCCCCAGGTGATCGCCCCTCTGGCGTGCCTTCTGGAGAATGTTGCCTCTGCAGCCCTTGCCACCTTGGGGACCCTGTGAAAACGTCGCGGGCTTTATGGCACATGTGAAACTCCACATCCCGGGTCCGGTCGAGGTCAGTCCCAAGATCTACGAGGCGATGAGTCGTCCGATGATCGGCCACCGTGGCCAGGGATTCAAAGACCTCTACGCGGGCCTGCAGCCCCGGCTCCAGACGCTCCTCGGCACCCGGCAGCTCGTCTACCTGTCCACGTCCTCGGCCTGGGGCGTCATGGAAGGGGCCCTGAGGAATCTCACGACGAAGAAGGTGCTGAACTGCATGTGCGGGGCTTTCTCCGACAAGTGGTTCGATGTGGCCAAGCGCTGCGGCAAGCAGGCCGAGGCGCTCCAGGTGCCGTGGGGTTCCCCCATCCGTGCCGCGGCGATCGAGGCCCGGCTGGCCACCGGCGAGTTCGACTCCCTGACCCTGATCCACAACGAGACGAGCACCTGGACGATGTCGCCGCTGGACGAGATCGCGGCGCTGAAGCGGCGGTTTCCGGACGTGATGTTCATCGTGGACGCCGTCAGCTCCATGACGGCAATCCCGCATCGGTTTGACGATCTCGGCATCGACGTCCTGCTCGCGGGAACCCAGAAGGCGTTCGCGCTGCCGCCCGGTCTCACCGTCTTCACCGCCTCACCGGCGGCGCTGGCCAAGGCCGCCACCGTGTCCGATCGCGGCTACTACTTCGACTTCGTGGAGTTCGAGAAGAACGCCCGCGAGCACATGACCCCGAGCACTCCGGCGATCTCCCTGGTCTACGGCCTCGCGGCGAAGGTGGAGGAGTTCTTCGTCGAGGGCCTCGAGGCCCGGTATGCCAGGCATCGCCAGACCAACCAGATGCTGCGCGACTGGGGCGCCCGGCACGGTCTCACACTCTTTCCGGATGCCGGGTTCGAGTCGGTCACGCTGTGCTGCTTCAACAATGGCGCGAAGCCCGGGGCCGGGCACACGATCGATGCCGGCAAGCTCCAGAAGCTGATGAAGGACCGGGGCATCCTCATCGATGGCGGCTACGGGAAGATCAAGGGCACCACCTTCCGCATCTCGAACATGGGGGACGAGACCCCGGAGACGATCCAGTCGCTGATCGGGGCCCTTGATGAGTCGATGAAGTCGCTCTGAGGTCCAGGCCTTCCCCGGACCCATCCGGACACACAAAACCGCCGCAGGCTCTGCGGCGGATTGATTCGAGGGGGGCAAGAGAGTCTGTGGGGGCAGGCGCCTGAACAGCGGCCCACTACCGAGCTACGGTCGTCCGATTCTGGAGCCAGACAAAATCATCCACCGCCTTGGACGAGTTCCCAGGTGCCCCTGGCTTACCGTATCTAAGAATTGCAGGATCTCTCCATTTCCGGATCTCAGAGTGGCCATCCGCAAAGGAAAGACCACCCGCGTTGTTGTGGTAGGTCGCGGCATAATCAACATACGCGGAGCCAACCGTCGCAGGGAGAGGGGTGTGGACAAACCACCCGTCGTTGATGGAGTACGGGTTCTCGTCGATCGTGACCCAGGTCATGGAGGGGCCGAGTACGAAATCCCCCTGCTTCCGATAGACGCGTCCCGAACCCCACGGGTTGATCGGGTTCATGAAGCAGTTCATCGAGAGGCTCCGGACCTTTGGGACGCCGCTGCCGCCGATCGGGCTCTTTGTCGTCGCGCGATCCGCCGGACATTTGTAGACCGAGAGGGCGTTGACGTACTTGTAGAGGAGTGAGTCCCGGATAAGGACCGTATTCGTCCAGCTGGGGCCGGTGTGCATTGTACCCATGCACCATTGGTTCTGTCGGTAGGTCTTTGTGGGACTGTCTCTGTCTACCAATGCATCCAGACCGGCAGTCAGGCAGATCTGGTCGTTGAAATCTCCCGAGTACATAAACCAACCCACCATCAGCTGTTTGGTGTTGTTCATGCAGCCAATACCTTGTGCTTTGGACTTCGCCTTGCCGAGGGCGGGCAGGAGCATGCCCGCCAGGATGGCGATGATGGCGATCACCACGAGGAGTTCGATCAGCGTGAAGCCGGAACTCCGAGGGGAGGAGACGCGTCTTGAATACATAGGGATGCGGTTATTCAGAATGGGTCCACTAACTGTGTGAGGTTTGCATAACACAGGCCATGAGGCGCTGCAAGGTCGCCCTCAGATAGAATGAGTGAGGGAGCGGATCCGAGGGCAGGGAGCTGGACCTGGGAGAATCCGGTCCCGGCGGGCGGCCTCGGGGTTTGGTGACCTTGATCGGATTCCAGTCACAACGTAGACTTCCGCCATGGGACTCAGGGCGCGTACCCCCAACAGGCCTCCGAAGCCTTCGGGCTTCACCCTCATCGAGCTGCTCGTGGTGATCGCCATCATCGCCATCCTGGCGGGCATGCTGCTACCCGCCCTGGGTCGGGCGAAGGCCAAGGCCCAGCAGACCCGATGCCTGAGCAACCAGAAGCAGATCGGCGTGGCCTACCTGCTGTATGCCGACGACAACGGCGATTTTCTGCCGGCCCAGTGGGGTTGGGGCGCCGGGGGCGGCAAGAAGGGCACCTACAAGCTCGATCCCGGGGTCGCCCTCTCGTTCGGTGTCTCCATTGACCCGACCAATCGTCCGCTGAACCGCTACGCGGCCCCGCCTGAGCTGTACTTCTGTCCGGCCGACAAGGGGGACGAGGAATACAAGGCGAAGCACTGTTTCAACGAGTACGGCAACAGCTATCTGCCCCAGTTCCAGCACGACTCCTTCCGGGTGAAGCATGTGGTCGGGGATCTCAAGGCGCCGAAGGGGTCCTATGAAGCGACGCCCATGAAGTCGTCCGAGATCGCCCGGAGCCCGGCCAACAAGATCCTGCAGGGCGACTGGACGTGGCACGCCAACCGCGACGTCTACAACGCCCGGACCGCCTGGCACAACCATCGGGGTCAGCCCCGCTACAACATGCTCTTCGGCGATGGTCATGTGGAGTTCTTCCAGTTCCCCAAGGACACCCCCAAGTGGCTCGCCGCACCGCCGCCGGATCCGACGTTCCTCTGGTGGTGACGCGGGTTGCCGTTTTGCGGACCTCCGACATCCTGCCCTGGTGACCGTGACGCCACCCGAACTTGCCGAGCGCCTCCGCTCCCAGGCTCCCCCGCATCTCCTCGACGTCCGGGAGGAGAACGAACACGCCTTCTGTGCCCTCCCCGGATCCCGCCTCCTGCCGCTCTCGGAGCTCGCAGAACGGGTCGAGGAACTGGCCGACTGGCGGATGGCAGAGGTCGTTGTGTACTGCCATCACGGGGTCCGGAGCGCCCACGCCATCAGCTACCTGAGGCAGCTGGGCTTCCAACGCCTCCTGAACCTCTCTGGCGGCATCGATCGATGGAGTCTCGAGGTCGATCCCTCGGTCCCGCGCTACTGAAGGTCCGCTCCTTTCGCGCCCTCGAGGGCCAGAGTGGCCCTTGCGTTTTGTGGGGTCGACCCTAGCTGGCCCAGCATCGCATTGGATCCCTCGAAATCCCGCCACTAAGGTCGCCAACCGTCCCGGCATCCGGGATGCGGGAGGAATGCGATGAACTTCGACAAATTCACCATCAAGGCCCAGGAGGCCGTCCAGTCGGCCCAGAACCTCGCCCAGGAACTCGGACATCAGCAGCTCGACGGCGAGCATCTGGCCCTCGCCCTGGTCCAGCAGCAGGACAGCCTCATCCCGCAGCTTCTCCAGAAGCTCGGCGTCGCCCTGCCGCGTCTCACCCAGGAGCTCCAGGCGGAGCTGGGTCGACGCTCCAAGGTCTCCGGAGGCGGCCAGCTTTACCCGAGCCCCGAGTTTCAGCAGATCCTCCAGGCCGCTCCCAAGGAGGCCTCGAAGCTGAAGGACGACTTCACCTCGACCGAGCACCTGCTTCTCGCCCTGATCGACAAGGGTGGCACGACCCTCCGGAAGATCCTTTCCGGCGTCGGCATCAGCCGTGACGGCGTCCTCAAGGCCCTGGTCGAGATTCGGGGCAACCAGCGGGTCACGGACCAGAACCCCGAGGAGAAGTTCCAGGCTCTCGAGAAGTACGGACGCGACCTCACCGCGCTGGCCCGACAGGGGAAGATCGACCCGGTGATCGGACGCGACGACGAGATCCGGCGCGTCATGCAGGTGCTCACGCGGCGCACCAAGAAC
>SXGR01100195.1_pt1 | contig 15841 bp, 9 predicted proteins | sample 3174711 | NCBI WGS metagenome assembly SXGR01 (sample SAMN11356860, study PRJNA531348) | freshwater metagenome | isolation source: freshwater sample F1-60 | place: China: Fuxian Lake, Yuxi | collected 2017-12-25
CTGATCCTGCTCTGGTGCCGGGGCAGGAAGCCGACAAGGACCCAACTCCACCCAGGATCGATCGGGTCACAGAGCAGCTGGACAGCGAAGAAAAAGTCCCGCTGGTCATGCGGGAGTTTTGGTTTACCCAGGAAATCTTCAAGGCTTGCACCCACCTGGAGCTGGGCGGGTTGAAACAAATAGAGTTCAAGGGTCGGTTTGATTCGCGGAAGGAGGCGCAGCCCTACCATGCGCTTCTGGAGGGCACGGTTCAAGTCGAGCTGCCCCCCTCCAGGCTCGAAGATTTCGTCACGGCGATTTTCTCATCGGAGCGAGTCCTCTTTCGCGTGGAGGAGTTGACCTTCCGCCGCACGCCCGAGGGAATCGTCAAGATGGCCCCGATCGAGCATTCGAAACCGTTCAAGGATGCTCTCGAGGCCCAAAAAGTCAGCTACAAGGACGTGCTCTCCGAGCCTCCAGTCCTCCTTGACCTGCGGCTCAGTGCGTTCGAATTCACGAGGGTTCCCCCGGAGGCCGAATCCAGCGCCGAAGCTGTACCCGGTGCACCACCGAAGAAACCTGGCAAGTCCTGAACCGGTGTACCCAATGAATCAGAATAGCCGAGAGCGCCCACAGAAGAGGAAGGATCCGCAAGAGTAAGAACATGGCTGACATGCAATCGAAGTGGGCTTTGAACATGGACAAGCTCGCCTACGCTGTTGCGGGCGCCTTGGCCCTGATCGTGCTCTTGCTCCCGTTCCTGTTTGGCCGGGACGACAAATCGGGTCTTCTCGCCGTGGCTGTCGAAGACCTGAAAAAGGTTGTGGACGCGCAGAAGTTGCCGGGGCTGCAGCCGCCGGAGCTTGCCGGGACGATCAAGGCCCATTGGACCTGCGGGTCAGCACTGGAGGAAAACCCGAGCTGGACCACCGAGCGACCGCCCGTCTTCATCAAGTTGCTTGAGAAAGCTGCGAGCTTCGATTGCAAGCATGAGCCCTCCTCCATTGTTGAGATCCGCTGCGAGCGGGACGAGAAGGAAAAACGAGTCTATCTCCTCGTCAAGGGCAAGCTCAGCGAGGCGAATGAGTACGTTGTAGCCAAGAAGGTCGAAATTCTACGCAAGGATGGCGTGGGCGAGGGGGCGGTGATCGGCACGGCCGAGGTTAGCACGGATTTCGAGTACAAGGACGCGACGGTTGAGCCCGGCAAGGCGTACAGTTACGCCGTCAGGACCACGGTGGTCAAGGACCCGAAGCTTGCCGACAACTTCAAATTCGTCTGCGAGCCGGTCAAGACATCCGAATACCTGGGGCCCACCAAGGAGGTCCCCTACGAGTTCAGCCTACTCTTCTCAAACTTGTATGAGACCAAGTTTTTCGCGAAACATCAGTACTTCGACTACAAGGAAAAGAAGGTCGTCACGGTGCCCTTGAAGGAGTTCAAGGAGCGAGAGAAGTTCGCGGATGGACGCTTCGAGATCTTCTCCGTTGACCAAGCCGGGGGCAAGGTGACGGTCCGAATCGCTGGCTTGACCACAAAGGACGTGATTCCGGTCTCGAAGGAGCACCGAGCGGTGGAGGCCTGGGAGGCGATGGTGGCTGGGGGTGGGGCGTCGCCCCCCGAGGAGGCTCCGCCGCCCGAGAAGCCTGCCCCAAAGGCAGGAAAGGCGTCAAAGGAGGCAAAGCCGCCCGCCAAGAAGTCCACGATTCCTGCCAAGAAATCCTCCGCTCCTGCCAAGAAAGCCGCCAAGAAGAAGTAGTCGCGGTAGCTCGAGGCCCAGTGATTTTTTCAGACGCGTCACGTCTGGACTCCTGCGACGAAGGGGTTCAAGATGCGGGTTTTGACAACAGGGGCGAGTGAAGGAGGCCCGGAAGAAATTAAGGTAGATTTTTTCTCCGCTGAGAGGGAACATAGGCTATTGTTCAAGGCCTACAAGTGCAGAACGCTGCGCCGAAAATCGCCAGGTATGCACTCGCTGGAGGAGTCCGAATGTTCTCCGCAGGGTTTTGAGCTCGATGGATCTCGCTCAAGTACGCTCGTGGCTCTACATCGCAGGGTTTGCGCAAGGCTCAGAACAGATTCGAGCGGTCTCCGGGGTGGCACCAGGAGGTCGATTGAGGGTGTCGAGAGTCAGTCGGAACCATGAGGTGAAAGCCAGCGATGCGGATTCCAATTTCTGAAAGTGCTCTCGAGTTTGCAGCCCTTCGGGTTGTGCCCTTGAGGCCCAAAAAACCTGCCTTCCTTTCTACCGGTGGCACTCCTCTGCTGAGCTGAATGCACTTGGTTCCCTGCGCCCGCAGGGACGACGAGCTGCGCAGTTGCCAGCGCCTTCACTTCGAAACAACTTGATTCCTAATTTGGGCTCTGAACAGCTTGGGCGATGGGCCTGGCTCGCAGCTTTAGTGTTGTTAATTGCGTAGAATTCGTCAAGCGTCCCCTGCGCGAGGGTCTGCACAATGAGGATTTGCCATGAGGATTGGTGAGAAAAGGACTTTCATGATGCTTCGAAGGCTTCGCTCGCTCTCCGTGTGCTGGGCTTTCCTCTGCCTGTGCTCCCTGGGCGGGTCGGCTCTCGCTGGTGGCCCCGGGCCCCAGGATCAGGATGAAGATCTCGAGGAACTCCTCAAGGAGGATGAGTCCGAGAAGGACTCGGGGGAGGTCCCTGGCGCAGAGGAGAAAAAACCGACTTCGCCGCAAGGTGATTCCGCCAAACAAGGCGTTGGGACCGACGACAGCGAAGCCGTTCCCGTGGGAGCCGGCAGCACCGCTGACAGCGAGGCGACAACCGAGGACACGGAAGGCGAACCGGAAGCGAAACCCGAGGAAGTCCCCGAGCCCGAGGAAGTCCCCGAGCCCGAGGTTGTGCCTGAGCCCGAGGTTGTGCCTGAGCCCGAGGTTGTGCCTGAGCCCGAGGTTGTGCCCGAACCCGAAGCTGTGCCCGAGCGCAGGAAGAAAGTCGACAAGCCCCGGCCCGTCCGCCGCGCGGCGGTGCAGGAGCTCGAGCAGCCCCGACGTCGTGAGGAAGCGCCAGGGAGCGCAGGAGACATTTTCCGGGAATTGGGGCTCACCCGGGAAGCCCGCCGCCAGCAAGCCATGGAGCTCTTCAAGCTCTCGGAGCAACACTACAGAAATGGTGAGCTCCTCAAGGCGGAGGGGCGTCTTGAAGAGGCCCGCCGACTCGACCCCGACAATGTCGACGTGGACCTCCTCCTCAGCCAAGTCCGCATGGAGCTGGGCGATCAGAGGGGTACGGTTGCCGAGACCGCGCGTACTGTATCTGACCTTCAGAAAGTCCAGCGCGATCAGGCCCGCACCGAAATCAAGCGCGCCATCAACGATGGCAAGCGCCTCGAGGAAGAGCGGGAGTACGCAAAGGCTGTGGAGCGTTACGAGCGTGCGATCGAAGCCATACGTAGCTTCCACTACAACTTGAACCTCGAAAATGAGCTTCGCGATGCCCAGGGTGGTCTCCTCAAGGCCCGGGAGCTCAAGAAACAAAAGGACGAGGAGGAGCGGCAACGCTTCGAGGAAATGCTCAGGAGCCAGGCGCAGGCCGAGCGCGCCACGTCCACAAGGTACCTCGAAAACCAGCTTCGAGAGCTGCGCCGGAAGGCTCGTGCAGCCGAGGCCGATGGGGACTACAGCCGAGCGATTACCTACTACGAGCGGATTCTTGTGGTAAACCCGCAGGATGCAGATGCGCTTCGGCATGTTGAAGTGGCCAAGGCGGAGCGCCACACCCGCAAGATGAACGAGTACCTTCGCAGGGCGGCGGAGAACTACGAGCTGGCGGTGCTTTCGATCGAGGAAAGCTCCGTCGTCTACCAGCAGATCTTTCGCTATCCAGATCCCCGTGAGTGGCAACGCCTGGCGCCCAAGGTCGTGAGTATTGAGGATGAAATCGCAGCCACGGAGAGTTCCACCGAGAAGGAGATCAAGCGGAAGCTCGAGCAGCCTTACTCGATCGGGTTCAATGGAGAGTCCTTGAATGATGCCTTGACGCAGCTTCACAAGATCACCGGGATGACCTTTATTCTTTCGAAGGACGGCGCCGCTGCAGGTGAGAAGATCGTCAAGCTTGAGCGTTACGATGACCTCCCCTTGAAGAACGTTTTGCCGCTCCTCCTTCAGGCAGCGGGCGAGGACTTCACCTACGTGATCAAGGAAGGCGCCCTGGTGATTGGGCCCAAGGCCAGCCTCAAGCAGAAGGAATACTTGCGATTCTACGAAATTAGCGACTTGATCCAGGAACACCCCGATTTCAAGGCGCCACCGTTGGCCCTGGATGAGTTCAAAGGCAAGGCTCGGGCCGGCGGAGGGGGTCTTGAGCTGGACCTGGGCGAATCAGGGGGCAAGCAGCCGGGCAAGATTCCCGGAGAAAAACTCCTCGAGCTCATCAAGGCGGATCTGGGTGGCGATGAGGCCGGCGGCGGCATTGCATTCCTCCAGGGACGCCTCTCGGCTCGTACTTCGCTCGAGAATCACCTCAAGCTGTCCAACCTCCTCGCCCAGTTTCGTAAGGCCTCCGGGATCCTGGTCACGGTCGAGTCGCGATTTCTCGACGTTCAGGACAACACCCTGGAAGATATTGGAGTCAACTTTGGAAGCGCCAACGCCAACTTCCTCCCCAATAGCATTCCGGACATCGACGGCTCCGGCACAAGCATCTCGCCTGGGTATGAGTGGGTCGATGACTCCGGCGACAAGAACGTCCGCCTGGCCTCGATCGGCCAGTTGAGCCAGCCACTGGGCACGAAAGTGAATCCCTTCAACCTTTCGGCCTCGGGCGGCGGCATTTACCAGCTCAACGTGCTCAAGGCTGAACGCTATCAGCTCGAAGCAATCCTCTCGGCCGTGGCGAAGGACCAGGAGATCCGCAAGCTGAACTCGCCACGCGTCACAGCGTTCAATGGTCAGGTCGCCCACACGCTCGTCGTGAACCAGGCAGCCTATATCCAGGACCTCGAGGTGAACCAGACGGGTGTCATCCCTGTGATCAATCCTGTCATCGACGTCCTCAACTCGGGCTCGATTCTCGAGGTTCGCCCGACGGTGAGCTACGATCGCAAGTACGTTGTCCTGGAGATTCAGCCGACGCTAGCCGAGAAGCTCACGTCCGAGGTCGCAAACCTCCAGCTCTCAGGCAACTTCACGCAGGTTCCGATCGAGCTGCCTGTCCTTTCGGTCACGAAGATCAAGACGACGGTCACAGTGCCTGATGGTGGAACGGTGCTCGTGGGCGGCCTCAAGCGTGAGAAAGCCAACAACACCAAGGTTGGTATTCCGGGCCTGCTTGACATCCCGATCCTCAACCTGATCCTTGGCAGAAAGGGGTCTTCGGCCCTCCGTTCGAATCTCTTCGTTCTCATCAACGCGAAGATCACGATCATTCAAGAGGAGGAGGCCCGTCTCTTCGGGACTTGATCCCGAACCGCGAGTTCATCGAGGATGGCCAGAAGGCATTGGGAATGAATCGATGGTCTGTATTGCTCGGGGGGCTCACCGCTGCGTTGCTTTGGACGCGAGAGGGGGCTGCTCTGTCCCCAGAGGACCAGGCCTTCGCTACCTACCTGATCAAGGAGCTCAAGTACCACGACACGGCGGAGAAGTGGTTCCGTTTTCTCGAGAAGCAGAGCCGTCTCGAGCAGCGTGACCAGGCGGACATCGCCCGGTGGAGGATTGATGTCCTCCAGATGCAGGGGAAGAAGGCCGAAGTCGAGAAAGCAATTGCGGAGTTCAAACGCAGGTTTCCTGCCGATCCGCGCGCCTCGATCGGGAACCTTGATGTGATCAGCCAGAACTTGAGCGATGTGCTCGCCAAGCTGGACAAGGCGGCTGCCGAAGTGGAGGGTACCAAGGCTCAAAAGCTCAGAGCCGACGCGGCCAGGGTCTTTACCGAACAGGTCGCAGGCCCGGCCGACGTTCTGTGCAACGACTTGAACGAAAAGATCAGGAAACTCAAGCCGGAGGACAAGGCCCACGGAGTCGCGGTAAAATCTCGCGATCAGGCCGAGCTTTCTCGTATCAAGGCCTATTTCCTCTACTCGAAGAAGCTGCTGCCGGAGGCCCCGGAGCGTCAGAAGCTTCTGAAGAAGGGCCTATTCCTCGCCGAGGCGTTCGTGGAAGAACGGGGCGAGTACCCTGTCATGGCCTACGAGGCGCAGCTTCAGCGGGGCAATATCTTCTTTGAGTTGCAAGATTATGCCGGGGCCGAGGACGCCTTCTCGATTCTTTACTCGATCGAGCCGCCCTTTGATCCCCCCTACACCAAGCTGCTCGTGAGTGCGATCAAGGGAATACGTCTGCAGGCGATCCTGTACGGGTCCCGCTGCGCCATTGCGGCGGGCGAATCCGAAAAAGCACGCAAGTCCATCGAGGAGAGCTTGCTCAAACCGACGAAGGATGTCTTCGATCTCTCGAAGTCGGAGAGTGACCTTGAGTTGAGGAAGTACGCAATACTTGTCCGGCTCGAGTACGGCGTTGCGTTGGCTGGTTCAGGTCAGTTCTCGCGAGGCCTTGAGCAGATCCAGGGCGTGATCCAGCGGTTTCGGGAAGACCCTTCCCCGCAGGCGCAGGCCTTCGTGATTGACGCACGCAAGGCTTTTGGTCGCGTCATTACGATGGGCAAGGTCCAGCTCCGGGCCCAGGACTACTACGAGGCAGCGCTCGGACTCAAGAGCGAGCTCAGGCTTGACCCGGCGCTCGAGACGTTCCAGGCAGCACTCGACGCCTTGAATCCCCGGGACTTGCATGAGCGAAAAACTCTCGCGCCCCTCTGCCTGAACGAAATTGGCGAGATCCACTACCGTCAGGGGCACCCGGCGGAGGCAGCACTGGCCTATGCCGAGATTGTCAATTATTTCCCCGATGCCCCGGGGGACCTCGTTGCCAAGGTAGCGCAGAACTACCTGGCGGCGATCTCGAAGGCCGTGGACAGCACGAAGGGCGGCTCCGCCCACGCCGGGTTTGCCAGGCTGCGCGAAGAGGCTTCGGCCTTCTACGACAAACGAGGAGAGGGTCTCGGCGGCCTACAGGCCATCATGGTCGAGGCGCGAAAGCTTGAGGAGCAGAAGAAGTTTGAGGAGGCTCGCAGGCGGTATCTCGACGTCCCCCAGGAGCTCAAGAAACAAGAGGTGCCCTTCTACTGGCGCGCTCAGGCAAGCGCCTGGGCGACTGTTTTTCACCAGTGGGAGAATGCAAGGGACGACGCAAGAACGCAGCTCGCGAGCGAGGTTGCCGAGATGGTGAAAGCTCTTGAGAAGATTGTGCCCAGGGCCCTCGAGAAGGAGGACCTCCCGGGCGCTGCGCTTGCCGCCCTCACTCTGGGCCAGCTTCACTACCTCCGCGAGGAGTTCGACAAGGCTGTGGAGGCGTTGAAGCCGTTTGGGACGGAGCTTGAGTCCGAGACCTACTACCGGTGCCCTGGCCTCGGTTACCTCGTCCTCTCCCTGGTGCGCATGAGCGACTGCAACAACGCCAGAGAGAACTTCCTCAAGCTTGAGGAGTACTGCAAGGTCGAGATGGTTGTCGCGATCACCTCCCAGCAGCTCGCTGACTGCTTTGAAGCGGTCGGGGATGCAAAGCAAGCTGCGTTTTTCGCGCAGGTGCACATCGAGCACCCGGCCGCGGTCGCGGACCTCTCGAGAATGGAGTCCCTCATGGAGACGGCCCGCCGACTCATCGAGGGCGGCAAGAGCCAGGAGGCTGAAAAGTACATTGGCCTGGCGAAAAAACTTGGCAAGGCGGGCGACCAGGAGCTCGATCGGCAGCTCTTGATTCTTGACGCCAAGACGCTCATGAGCTCGGGGAAAGTGGACGAGGCGATTGCCCGCTTTGAGGAGTACACCCAAAAATTCGGAAATGAAGGCAAGAATTACGAGGACCCCTACGTCTGGCAGAGCCTGGCGGAAGCCCACGTGACGCGCTCGGAGAAGGGCGCGAAGCTCAAGGAGATCGAGGCGGCCGAGAAGGCCTACTCAGCCGCATGTGCGCTCATGCAGCAGCGCAAGTTGGCTGCGCCGAAGGACGCGAAGATAGAGCAAGCGTTCTGGCATTGGCTGTTCCGCTATTTGAAAATCAAGAAGGTCCTGGGCGATGCAGGGGACGCCAATCGACTCTCCGACATTATTCTCTTTGTCGAGGACCAAAAGCATACCGACATGGGTGGGCTGAAGGAGGAGTTCCTGAAGCTCGCCCGGGAAGCAGAATCCAGGAGTGCGGGGAGCGGGAGAAGCTCACCATGAGACATTTCCTGAATCTGAGAATGACTGGGTTCCACTCAGCGCTGGGCGCCGCCATGGTCTTTAGCCTCGCCCTGGAGCCTGTGGCGCGCGCAGATTCCATTGAGCTCTTGAATGGACAGCGCCACGACAATGTGCAGATTCTTTCTGCCAAGTGGGACCTTGTTCGGTACAGGCTTGCGAACGCCCCGCAGGCGCAGAGCGTCCCTGGCGAACGTGTACTGGCCATTGTCCGGGAGTCGACGCTTCTTCAGGGGCCCCGTATGGCCCTGGAATCCGGCCGCGCAGCGAAGGCGCTCAACGATCTGGAGAGCATCGTGGCGGCTCCGGGCAAGGAAGACGACTGGCAGAAGGGCGAGGCGATGTTTCTGCTCGCCCGGGCGCAACGAGTCGCCGGGCAGTCGAAAGTGGCCATAACCGCTTACAAGGACTACCTTGAGAAGTTCAAGGCTGCGAAGGATTGGTTCCTGCCGCGTGCGACCTACGAGCTCGGAGAGACGCAGCTCGGTGCCAGTCTGCCGGGCACGGCGGAGATCACCTTCAAGGAGCTCGCGGCCTATGGTGGGCAGTGGACGCTGCGCTCGAAGCTCGGCGAGGCCATGGCGGCGCTGGCCGCGAAGGGTGCCGCCGAGGCGATGAAGATCCGCGGTCTCTGCGACGAGGTCGTGAAGAGCCGTGATGCTCCCCCGGAGCTCAGGAATGAGGCCCTTGTCATCCGGGCCAGGGTGCTTCTTCTCCAGAAGAACCCGAAGCAAGCGATCGAGGAGCTGACGAATAATTTTTTTTCCGTCACGAAGAGCGATCTCACCTACTCCGCCGAACGTGCCAAGGCGACCCTCCTCATGGGCAAAGCTTTCCTGCTTCAGGAGGGCAAGGAGAGCCAGGACTGGGCGGAGATCTGGTTTCTTCGGGTCGCGTCGCTCTACCGCTCTCACTCGGCCCTTTACGCGGAAGCCTGCGATCAGCTTTCGGCGCTGTATCAAAAGGCCGGCAACTCGAAGAGAGCCGACGAATGGAAGGCCCGCAAGGATCAGGCCCGCACGGTTGCCCCGGCGCACGCGCCGGCTCCGTCCTCTGCGACCCCGACAACCCCGGCGGCGCCACAGCCAACCTCGAAGAAGGCATCACCGCCCGCCACTGCGCAAGGTGGCGGGTCGAAGGGCAGCCAGTGAAATCCGCATGAAACTGAAACGCGCAAACACAGGACCAGGAACGTGCAAAGGAGTTTCGGAAATGCTTTTTCGAGTCGGTTCGATGAGAGTCCCGGGCCCGTGGGCCGGGTTGAGAGCTCGAGTCGCAGCTCTCTTGAGTTTGATAGTGGTGGCAGGATTCATCTGTCTGGTGCCCGTTTCGGTGGTAGATGCCCAGAGTGCGGCGCCCAACGCGCAGAAAAAGCAAAAGACACTGATCGACTACGTGAAGGACGGCGGAGGGATTGGCCACACGATCATCCTCTGCTCGATCATCGGCGTGTCGCTCAGCATCACCTACGCGTTCCAGATCCGCAGGGACGTCCTTGTTCCACCAGAGGTGCTGGGACAGCTCGAGCAGCTCTTCGAGGAGGAGTCCTACGAGGAAGCCTTCCAGGTCTGCGAGGCGAACCCTTGCTTCCTGAGCTCTGTGGTGGCGGCCGGCCTCTCCAAGCTCGACGAGGGCTATGACGCCATGCAGGCCGCCATTGCGGAGACGGGAGACGCCGAGACGACGAAGATGAATATCAAGATCAGCTACATTTCGTTGATTGCTGCCGTCGCTCCCATGCTCGGCCTCTTCGGTACTGTGTCCGGAATGATTAGTACCTTCGACACGATCGCAGGCGCCGAGGTGCAGCCGAAGCCGTCCGACCTGGCCGGTGGTATCTCCGAGGCCCTTGTGACGACTTATGAGGGCCTCGTGGTGGCGATCCCCATGATTGTGCTCTTTAACGTCTTTCGAAACCGAATCACTGGAGTGCTCCTGGAGATCTCCGGGATCATGGAAGACCTGATGGGTCGTTTCAAGACACCCACTCAGGCGTCCTGATCGAACGAATTCTCGATTCGGGGTCGCGGAAAGAGAGCTCAAGTCAAATGAAGATGACGAAATCCAGCGAGGGAGACAACTTTGAGTCCAAGATGGACATGACTCCGCTCATCGACATCATTTTCCAGCTCATCCTCTTCCTTGTGCTCACGAGCCAGATCACGATTCAGTTGGAGGACGTGGACCTTCCCTTCGCTCTTGAGGGGAAGGAGAGTAAGCCGGGAGAGGGCGAGGTCCCGCCCCTCCTCGTCAATGTCGTGCGGGACTCCACGCCGGAGAAGAAAGGGGAGCGGTCAGCGCGCATTGTCTACGAGGGCAATCCAGTGGATGGTAAGCAGCTGGCCAACGAGCTTCGCAAGGAAGCTGCCCGCGATGCCAACCCACGCCCCCGCGGCCGCGGGCGTGGCTACGAGCCGGGGCCGGGCGGTAAGCAACTCTCGAAGCTTGCGGTGCTCCTGCGAGCCGACAAGGGTGTCAATGCCCAGTATCTTCGTACGGTCTTCGAGGCGTGCATGGAAGCAGGGATCTGGAGGCTCAAGTTTTCGGTCGTGCAGCCGGACTGAAGAGAAACCCCATGAGACTTGCCAAGAAAAAAGCTTCCAACGAAGAGATCGCCGGGGACATGACCCCGATGATCGATGTTATTTTTCAGCTCGTCCTGTTTTTTGTCTTCTCGATGAAGTTCATTGCCTTTGAGGGGCAGATCCAGTCCTTTCTCCCGAAGGACCGAGGTCAGGGGCCGGGCCAGGTCGTTGATCCAATAACGGCCACGATCTTTCTCGGCTGGGAGGAGCAGAATGGGGGCAAGGTGGTGGCCCGGACGGACAAATACTATGCTCCGGACGGCACGGTCCAGGAGAACTACCAATTTCCCGACGAGCCTGGAGTGCGGGTTGAGCAGGCTGCCGATGGCACGAGTCGTGCTTGGACCGAGACGAAGATGCAGGGCCCGACTCGCCAGCACACGGTCACGTATGACTATGCCGTCCCGCAGTGGGCTCAGGTCGAGGAGTACCTCGCGACCCGGAAGAACATGTACGACACGAAGAAGCAAGGAATGGGCGACGGCTTGCCCGTCACGGTGAACGTTCATAACTTGGTCCCGTGCCAGGCAGTCGTCAATGTTCTGGACATTTGCACTCGACTCAAGATTACCAATTTTGCACTCAACATGACGGAGATTGAGCAGTGATGGGCCCTTGCGCCCGGCTCGGCTTTTGCCCCGTAAAAGGAGAAACGTTCATGCAGCGGCACCACTTCAAATTCCAGAGCCTCAGTCTTGCGCTCTTGCTATCGCTTGGCTGCTTGAGCGGTCCAGATTCGCCCGAGTCGATCCGCGAGCGTAGAGCGAGGCAAGAGTCAAGCAAGTCCGAAGATGGCACTGCTCCAGAAAGCGACCAGCTCCTGGCCGAAAGTGACATGGCTGACGAGCAGGGCGAGGCACCCATGGAGGACCTCGGTTCCGCCGACGGCGCTGCTGCGCAAGAGCCTCGCGGCGAGCAGACGTCCTCGAAGAAGGCCAAAGCCGCGGCTGCCCAGGACTCTCTCAAGGAGGAGCTCGCCGGTGAGGAGCGAGGAGGTTCCCGGGAGGTGGAGCTTCTCAAGGAGCTCCGCAAGGACAGGTCCCTCAAACTCCAGCGTGCCGAGTACCACGTCAAGAAGGGCGACGAGCTCTTCTCTCAGGGTCGCAACGAGGAGGCCGTGATCGAATACCAGTCCGCAGTGGATCTCGACCCGCTCAACGATGACGCGCGGGTCAAGCTCAACCGCGCCAAGATCCTCCTCGGCGACCGCGGAGGGGAGATCGGGACCATCGCAACTGAGCTCATCGAGGCTCAAAGAGCCAGGACTGAGCAGCAGCTTTCGGAGATTCGTCGCAGGATTGACGATGGCGAAGCTGCCCTGAAGGACAAGGAGCCGGAGAAGGCGGAGCGGAGCTTCTCGCAGGCCGTCGACATGATCCATGTACAGCCTGAAATTGACGCAGCGCTCCGTCAGAGGGCGACCGACGGCCTTCGACGGGCGAAGGACGATCGGCTCGCCCTCAAGAAGGCCCGCGAGGACGAGATTGCGAAACAAACTGAGCAGATTGCTTTGAAGGAGCTGAACCAGTCGAACGCGGTCAAGAGTGCGCAGGTGCAGGAACTACTCCGCAAGGCGGCCGAGTTCATGCGCCAGCACGACTATGAAAAGGTGGTCGAAGCTTGCGAGCGCGTCCAGCGGATCGATCCGGATAACCGGGTTGCCAAGTTTTGGCTGCACGACGCTCAGGACCAGATCGTGCAGGAGCGCCGGATGAGGCTCATCAAGAACCGGTTTGAAAATACTGGCTTGACGGCCGAGGACTTCACCAAGGCCCTCGTTTCGCAGGACAAGCCCTTCGAGTTCCCCGATGAGCCCGACTGGGTGCGCATCCAGGGTCGCGCGAAGACTCAAGGCATGCTTGACGTTAGCGATCCCGAGCCGATCCGTCGCATCAAGAATGCCATGAATGTCATTGTCGACTTCGCCTTCGACAAGACTCCGCTCGGTGACGTCGTGCAGCAGCTCCGGACCGTGACGGGCGCAAAGATCGGGGTTGACCCGGCCGTGGATGAGAGCGGCGTGCTGGTGACTGGAATGTACCAGGGTTTGCCGGCAATCAGCGTCCTGAATCTGGTTCTCGAGAGCGTGGGCCTCAGTTATACGTTCAAGGAAAACATTCTCTTTGTCACGAATCCGGGTCCCAACACCGGAAATGTGGTGTTTGGGATTTACAACGTCTCCGACATCCTGAACAAGATCCGCGAGTTCAGTGGGCCCGAGCTGATCTTGCGTCCGAGTGGTGACACGGGTGAGTCGCCCATCGCATTCACTGCGTCCACTGAGGAAGATGATTCCCAGCTTGACCCGGAGAAGCTCCAGGAGCTAATCAAGTCATCGACCGGCGGTGATTCAGCCTGGGCCGATCCGGTAAAGATCGAGTTTCATGGGGGCCAGTTCCTCGTGAATGCTCCGCGCGAGCTTCACGCGGAGATTCAGACGGTGCTCGAAAACTTGCGCAAGGACTCGGACCTCTTTGTCGTGATCGAGGCCCGGTTCATCGACATCAACGACGACTTTCTCGAAGACATCGGGATCGATTCCCGGGCCTTGGGTCTCGCCAACAACTACGGCACGCCGTATGGGAACGTCGTGAATGACGGACGAACGGGCGGTCAAGACCTCGGCTTTGTGAAGCAAGGCAGTCCGGTTCGTGACGTGACCCTCATCATGGGTCAGGACCGATGGGCTGGCCGGGTTCGCCACATCATCGACGGTTTTACCGGGACAATTCGAGGCGAACGTCTCACGGGGGGCCAGGGAATCAGCGGCTTGACTTTGCAGTCGACCTTCCTTGAGCCCTTCCAGCTCAACACCATTCTGAGGGCCGTGCAGGAGAAGTTGAACGTTCGACAGCTTACTGCACCTGTCGTGACAGCCCACAACGGTCAGCGGGTGTTTGTGTCGGTGATCACCCAGCGGGCCTATATTGCTGACTACAATCTTGTCTCTGGCGGTACAGGCTTCGCGATCATCGAAGTCGCTGACCCTGAAGTGCAGACCTTTCAGGAGGGCGTGATCCTTGACGTCGATCCGGTCATTTCACACGACAAGAGGTACGTAACGCTCGATGTGCGACCGACGCTCGCGACCCTGATTGGCGGAGTCATCTCGACGATCCTGATCTCTCTCGGTAGCTTTACGAACGTGGCCAACCAGGTGCCGATCGGCGTACCAGAGATTTCCCTCCAGCAGTCCTTTACTTCCGTTACCGTACCGAACGGGGGCACTGTGCTGCTGGGCGGATTCAAGAGCTTGAACGAGACGAAGCTGACCTCCTATCTACCGATCCTCGGCAAGATTCCCATAATCGGAAACCTTTTCCGGAGGAAGTCCCAAATCGCCGAGAGGCGGAGCCTGGTGATTCTGCTCACCGCTCGTATTGTGGACCTGCGCGAGTCGGAGTCGAGGCAGTTCAACGCCGAATAGCGAGCGAACCCAGAGCATGGCGTGGCCCTGGGAGGCTCCACGATGTGGGGTCTCCCGGGGCGGTTATCCTGCGCGCGGCCATGGTGGGGACATCCTGGCCAGCGCTCACCCACCATCGGCGCCGGAGGCTGCCGGGCGCCTATCGAGCGCCAAGGATGGGGGAGGAGTATTGGGGGGCTCTCCAGAATTCCCGTCGCTCTTCCGATATACTTTCCAGGCCCAAACGTCCGGACGACCCTGGAACGTGCATACACCATGTCCACTCCGCTCAAAGGAATTTTTTTCGACGTCGACGACACGCTGTACTCGACGAGCGAGTTCTCCGAGTTGGCGCGGTCGCAGGCGCTTGACTCCATGATCGCAGCGGGGCTCGCGGTCGACAAGAGCGTCCTCCAGGAGGAACTGGAAGAAGTCATCGCCGAGTTTACCTCGAACTACGAACACCACTTTGACAAGCTCCTGCTCCGGATCCCGAAGCGTTTCTACCGCGGCATTAATTCCGCGATCATTGTGGCAGCGGGAGTTATTGCTTACCACGAGACCAAGATCCGCCGTCTGGCGCCGTACGAGGACGCAATCGAAGTGCTCCGGCTGCTCTCGAAATCGAATCTCATCCTCGGTGTCGTGACGGAAGGTCTCGAGGTCAAGCAGGCGGAGAAACTGGTCCGAATGCGGATCAACCAGTACCTCTCGGCCAACGCGATCTTTATCTCGAACCAGATCGGGATCTCGAAGCCAAACCCCAAGATCTATCAGAGAGTTTGCAGCGACCTGAATCTGAAGCCAGCCGAGACCATGTACGTGGGGGACAACCCACTCCACGACGTCGACCCTCCCAATCAGATAGGCATGATCACGGTGCGGATGCGCCGGGGCGGCAAGTACTACAACACCGAGGGCAAGACAACCCCCGCGCGGGAAGTGCAGAACTTTTGGGATCTCCTCGACTACCTGCGGCAAGAGTTCGGAATCCAGGTGTGAATCGTGCGCGAGATCGAAGGCGAAGAGCGGAATGCGACTCGAAAAGAGGCCCGGCCCCCCATCAGCGTTGTCGTGCCCGTCCTGAACGAGGAGCCGAGTCTCGGGGAGCTTCACACCAGATTGTCGCAGTCGCTTCCGAGGGACGCCGAGATCATCTTCGTCGATGACGGCAGTACCGATGGCACGCCGGCAGTTCTTGCCAAGTTGGCGCGGCGAGACGCTCGCATTCGAGTCATCCGCTTCCGACGTAATTTTGGGAAGTCCATGGCGCTCCTGACGGGCTTCCGGCGGGCTCGCGGGGCGATCGTGGCGACGATCGACGGCGACTTGCAGGAGGACCCGGCCGAGATTCTGAAGCTCGCCGACAAGCTTGCAGAGCGCTTTGACCTGGCTTGCGGCTGGCGAAAGGTGCGTCAAGACTCCGCCCGGAAAGTTCTGGGCTCCTGGCTCTTCAATTGCGTCGTCAGTTGGCTCTCGGGGGTGCGTTTCCGGGACATCAACTGCGGGTTGAAGGTCATGCGTCGAGAGGTGGCGGAGGAATTGCTCCTGGGAGGTGGGTTTCACCGCTTTATTCCCCTTCTGGCCCACTGGAAGGGGTTTCGCGTGAC
>SXGR01440003.1_pt1 | contig 15840 bp, 16 predicted proteins | sample 3174711 | NCBI WGS metagenome assembly SXGR01 (sample SAMN11356860, study PRJNA531348) | freshwater metagenome | isolation source: freshwater sample F1-60 | place: China: Fuxian Lake, Yuxi | collected 2017-12-25
AAATCATTCTGATATTCTTAAGAATATCAGAATGATTTAATAAATACATAAAATTTCTTGCCATAGGGGGACAAAGAATGTTCAACATTATGTCCCTTGTATTTCTTATTTATCAAACCAGCTAAAAACAATCTACGAGTGTGTTCCGAAATAGTTTTGATATTCCCCTTTAGCTGTTTGGCAATGTGGTCCAGTCCTAATTTAGGGTACTTTTTGAGCAATAAAATAATCGCTATTCTATGGTGGTTAGCCGATCCCTTAAAGTATCTTTCTAATTGTTTGGTAGTTTTTGTTTCCATAAGTTTATTCGCGGTGTAGAACGAGCCCAAGGAGTCTAAATACAGATATTAATACAGCTTTGAATACCTCGTGACTTGCGACGAAGAATATTTATTCTTAAATTCTTAAGAATATGAGAATAAGTTTTCTACTCTTTGCTCACGCGCAAAATCTCATCCACCGTGGTTATGCCTTTTACCGCTTTTATAAACCCATCTTCCCACATCAGGGTCATGCCGTTTTTTTCCGCTTCGTCTTGAATTTCCCCAGCCGATTTATGCTCCATAATCATCTCGCCAATTTTTGGCGTCATTTCTAAGATTTCATGAATGCCTAACCGTCCTTTATACCCGGTATGGCTACACTTGTCACAGCCCTTGCCTTTAAAAAACTTTAGGTCTTTAATGTCTTTAGTTTTGGCTGAAATAATTTTTTCTTTAGCTAACACCAAAACTAATTTTTCCAAATGAAACTCTTTTTCCAAAGTTTCCATTGTGGCAGAATCTAGTTTATACTCAGTTTTACATTCCGGACAAATTGACCTTACTAACCGTTGAGCCAACACAGCATTTACCGTAGAAGCAATTAAATACGGCTCTACCCCAATGTCCAAAAGCCGAGGCAGGGCTCCGGCCGAATTGTTGGTATGAAGTGTGCTAAAGACCACATGCCCAGTCATGGCAGCATGCACAGCTTCTTCCGCAGTCTCCTTGTCGCGAATTTCCCCTATCATTATGACATTCGGGTCTTGCCGTAAAAGTGCCCGAAGCCCGAGGGCAAAAGTTAAACCAATTTTGGGGTTGACTTGCATTTGGTTAGCACCCACCACGCGGTATTCCACCGGGTCTTCAATGGTAGAAATGTTCACACTTTTGGTATTTAAAATAGATAGCACAGTGTAAAGTGTAGTAGATTTACCACTGCCAGTGGGTCCTGTTACGAGTAGCATGCCATGAGGTTTTTTTATGCTCCGCATAATCATTTCCGCATTGGGTGCTCTAAAACCTAAATCGTCTAAACTTGCCACATGGGAAGATTCTTGGAGTAAGCGGATAACGACTTTTTCCCCGTCAAAAATCGGAATGGTAGAAATACGCAAAGAAAACTTTACGCCGTCTTTTTCAATTTTAAACCTACCATCTTGGGGTAAACGGTGCTCATCAATTTTTAAATTAGATAAAACTTTTATCCGAGCCACAATCGCAGCTTGAATCACTTTAGGCAAAGTCATTACATCGTGGAGCACTCCGTCTATCCTGTAACGAACTGCCACAGAACTTTCTTGGGGTTCTATGTGAATGTCTGAAGCCTTTTCAAAAACTGCATACTCCAGCAAAGTATCCACCACCCGAATAACTGGAATCTCTTCTGCCATTTTCTTTAAAGCCTCGTCTGGGTCTTCCTTAACGCCCGTAGTTAGAGGTTTTTCCGACGGGGTAAACAAATGCCCAATCTCTTTTGCCAAAGAACTGTGATATTTGGAAACCCCAAAGTCCAAACTGCTTTTGCCAATTAAAAAAGTTTTAATATTTAGTCCGGTTTTCTTTTTAATAAATTCTCTTGTCTGTAGATCTTCCGGATCCACCATGGCTAAAGATAGACTCTCGCTGTCTTTCTGAAAACTAATCACCTTATGCCTGTGAGCAATGGGTTCAGGGACTAAATTTAGCACTTCTTGTTTAATTTCCAAATTTCGTAAATCCACGACAGGCACGCCTAAGCTTTCTGATTTGATAGTTAACAACTGGCTTTCTGGCAAAACTTTTTTCTCTACTAAATAGTCCTCCCAAGCCACAGCATCTTTAAGCGATAATTTTTCTTTTTCCAAAATCGCCAATTTCTCTTGGGTTAAAACTTTTTGCTTTAATAGAGCTTCGTTCAGTTGTGTTGAATCCATTTTTTTTGTTTCAGTTAAGTAATTTGTAATTGATATTTAGACTTGTTGCTTAATCTACTTTAATTTTTGACATTACAAAATCTTTAATCCGCAAGGTGGCACGTAGGCTTGTTGAGCATCAGCTTGTGTAAACATTTGTTCATCATCCAAATATCGAGCCTTTATATAAAAGCCATCCAAACGCAAAGCGTCTGAAAACAAGTTTTTGAAAGATTCATCAATTTGAGCGCATAAGCCCACTAACTCCGGCAAATCATGCACTTTCCTCACATGCTTATCGTTAAAAGCTAAAAAACCCTTTAAAAGCTTTTCAACAGCCTGTTGGCAGTGAAAACAAACAGGGTTATATAAATTAGATTTCATCAAAATTTCCGAGCTTTTGACATCATCATCCGCACTCTTAAGCCAACTGGCTACGTACTTAGTTATGGTCATAAATTATTTTTCCATTGTTTATAATATCTTCAATAAATAAATTTCTGTCATTTTGAATTTTTTCTTTTACCTGTTTTTTTGTGTATACCAAAATATCCATCGGGAAAGGTCGAGGATTAATGGCTCCGCTAATACGAATAGCAGTTTCTCTAGTGTTGTCTGTTTCTTTAACAATAAACAAATCCACATCGCTATCTGGTCCTGGGTTTCCCCAAGCATAAGATCCGAAAAGAATAATTTTTTCCGGTTTAAATTCACGCGCGATTTTATTAGCCACTTCTTGGATTTTTTGTTGCATTTCTTGATTTTGCATACAAAGATTATACCATAAACTAAACAAAAAACAAAAAAAGAAGCGACCGCTGTGTTGCAATCGCTTTCTCGCGCCCAAAAGGGCAAAAAAACTAAATTCCTCCTGTTATTTTTTTTATTTTTATTTTGGGAGTGTTTGTGTTAATTGAAAAACCAGCCCTGCTCCGTTGGGCGCTCGGAATCGGGTGGCGCCATCGCCTCCCCGAAATACTCTACTACCTTCTCCCGGCCGGCGGGGGTGGTGGCAAACAGCCACCACTCATGCTTCCACCCTTGGGGGATGGTGGAAAGCTCTTTGGCCAGGGCGGCGGTAACTTTGCCCCCCCGAGCCGCAATCCCCACCGGCAATTCTCTTATAATTTTTGCCACCAGCTCCATGCTGGCGGGACCGAGTTGGTACCTTGTGGGCCGAGGATCGAGGCAGTAGTCCACCCCCACCCAACCGGGGTTATTGCTCCTCAGCGGCGACCTCCTCGTGATCACCGCATACTCCTGGGTGTCGCCCCATGCGACACCAATTAAAAAACTATTGCTTTCGAAATACCACCTGATTCCGCTGTTCATTTTCCCCTCCTCGGGGTCTTTCTTCTTGCAATGTACCTGCTCTTTCGAGATCAGGATGCAAAGAAGAGCTTTTTTCTACTTGGGCAAGCACCAAGGATCTCCGTTAATTATGAGCCAACGGATAAAAGCCACGGAACCAAAGGTTCTGCCAATTCTTGATAAAGATTTGGTAAAACCTTCCAAACTGACCTTTCGACTACGCCCAAAGCTCAAAATGAGCGAGCTATTAAAGACGAGCTTGGAAATGTAAACGGGATATTTAATTTACCAAATATTATAGCACATGATTATATAAAAGTCAAAAGAGGTGTTTATAAACCCCTTCTTTTACCCTTAAATAAGCCAAATATTATTTTATGAGTAATTTTAACCCTATTTTTGCTCATTGACCCGCAATTTTAGAGCTTTTTGAGTTTTAATTTAAACTGGATATAAGAGTATTTCTTATATCCAGTTTAAATTCTTTATTGGATTGTTGACTATCAATATGTATCAAATATTGATAGTTTATTATCTACCCTGCTTTTCGACTCTCGCTCAAGACAAGCTTTACCTCCCCTGCCAAGTAAAAATATAGTAAATGGTTTTTATGATTATTTCTAAGTCAAATAACAGGCTTCGGTGCTTTATATAGTATAAGTCGTACTGAAGTTTTAATTTGGTTTCTTCCAAAGTTCCTGCGTAAATATTGAGTTGCGCCCAGCCAGTTAGCCCAGGTTTGACCAGATGCCTTTCGTCATAAAACGGCACAGTGCGTTTTAAGTCTTCCACCAAGTTTGGCTGTTCGGGCCTTGGGCCCACAAGGCTCATATTGCCTAACACCAAATTTAAAAACTGCGGAAGTTCGTCAATGCGGGACATTCGTAAAAATTTGCCAAATTTTGTTATACGAGGGTCATTGACCGAAGTCCAAGTATTGGTAGCCGTCCCCTCTTTCATAGAACGATATTTGTAAACTTTATACTTGCGTCCATGCTGACCCACTCTTTCCTGCACAAAAAATACCCCGCCTTTGGAAGTAATTTTTATTAACAAAGCAATTATTGGTAAAGATAAAATAAAAATGAATAACCCAACTAAGCCTAAAATTAAATCTACCAACCGTTTGACTAAATTATAAATGCGCTTTTCTCGGTAATCGATATTTTCCAAAAACCAAATTTCGTTAATTTGGGACAAATATACTCGTCTTAAAAGCTGTTCGTAAAAATCTTTGTGATTATAAAAATTCACACCCAAAGTTCTCAGTTCATAAAACTTTTTTAAAATCTCCGGATTGGTTTGTAAATTGTCAGGTAAAATTATACCTGCAGATTGGTTAAATTTTATGGTGGATAGAGTCTCGGCATTTAAATGTCCTAACACGCGAAACCCCAGAAAACTATTAGCTAATATTTCTTGTTCCAATTCCCGAAGCTCATTGTTAAACGAAAATAAATATAAAACTTGGGTGAGCCGATTTTTTAAAACATACTTAATAAATAAATACCATATCAACAGTAGAATAAAAGCTATGCCCACTTGTAAAAGTAAAAACCTCCCGGGTCTTAACAGTAAATTAGGTTGTAAATAAAAAACTGTAATAGCAATAATTACATTCACCACCATAGCAGAAACTAAACTAAAAAATAATTTTGTGTAGCGTCTAAGCACCGACACCTCAAACAAACCATGGCTAAAAAATACCACTAGCCACAACAAAAATATTAAACTAAAAGCATTGATGTGAGCATTTCGATTCTCCAAAGTCAACCCACTCCCATAACGAACAGACAAAGCTAAAAACAAACTGACGTAGAGCAGGATTAAATCAGGAAGCAAAATTAACCAAAAACCTGTGGAATTTCTTTTACTTAGCATATAGATATCGCTCTATTTAATTGTAGTATCACCACCCCTCCCTAACCCTCCCCCTCAAAGGGAGGGAAACTGCAAATACTACTTCAAAATGAGATATTTGAATAAATACCAAAAATTAAAACAATAACCGAAGACTAATTATTAATTTTGATAAAATAAAGTAAGGATACTGCTTACAATGTTTGCGTATTAACAAGCCTTGTTTTTTTAAAAACTGCCTAAACTTGTCCTTATTATACCTATTTTGGGTATAGTTAGTAAACACTTCGGAAAAATTATACATTTTCCCTAATTGACCAAGTCTTAACCACAAATCATAGTCTTCGGCCAAATCTACCCCATCTGACTTAAACCCACCTGCCTGCAGAGCAGTTTCGCGCCGAAACATCACAGTGGAAGTAAAAAAGTTATTTCTGAATAACATAGTCTTTCTTATTTGCTCATCTTCTTTGGGTCTAAATTTAATATTTGTTGATTTCTGATTTTGAATTTGTTTAGAAATTAGTAATTCGGCATTAGAAATTATCTGAATCCCTCCTCCCACCAAAACATAATCCGAGTGATTATCCAAAAATTCCACCTGTTTTTTTAATTTTTCTATATCTATCCACTCATCATCATCATCTAAAATTGCAATATATTCGCCCCCAGAGACTTGCAAAGCCTCCTGACGGCTTAGGGTAATACCAAGAGATGTTTTGTGATTTATAATCTTAACCCCCCCTGCCCCCCCTTTAATCAAAGGAGGGGTAAGAGGCGGGACTGAACCATCATCAATTAAAATTATTTCATAATCTTTGAACGATTGCTTGTCTATACTTAATAGAGCTTTTTGTAAAGCTTGAGGACGATTTTTAGTTAAAATATTTATAGACACCTTGGGCATAAATTATTTTAAAACAGCTAAATAATTAGTGGTGATAAAAATTTCTTCGGTTTCTTTATATTCCAGAATTGGATGTAAACCATTTTTTAAAATTCTAAAAATTTGAAATTGGGGGGAAAGTAAATTATAAAAATCTCTAAAAAACACTCTGGCATCTATATCTGTTCCCCCAAATTCAAATTGAATAAATTTTATGTTATTGCCCTTTAACAGATTTTTTGCACCTTCTAAAACTTGATATTCATTGCCCTCCACATCTAACTTTAAAAAATCAATTTGGCTAATGTTATGCTGTTCACAAAAATTATCAAGCGTCTGAATTTCAATTTCTTCCTGATTATTTAAATTTAAACCTTCTCGGTTATAAACCGAGGACAAACCAGATGCGCTACTGTTGGAATATAATACTACTTTACCCAAACTCTTACCAAAACCAAAATTAAAACCTTCTACATTTTTTAATTCCTTAATGGAATTCTGCAAAGCTAAAAAAGTCTCTTGCGCTGGCTCAAAGGAAAAAATTTTTGCTTGAGGGAGAATTTTTGAAACCAATCTTGCATAACTCCCTACATTGGCCCCCACATCAAAAATAATTATTGACTGACCAAATGTTTGTTTGGCAATATATTTTAGAACCCACTCCTCTCCACTGTCTTGATAATTACTGCCACCGCCAAAATTCATTCCCTTTAACGCAAAACGAAAAAGGAGTTGGAAAAAACTTTGTCCGTGCTTTTTACCTAAAAAAAATCTAAAAATTTTTTTCATAAATTTTTTGTCCCGAGGGACTTTAGCAACCGAGGGATCTATGAATCTCTCTTAAACTCAAAGCATCCGCAAGCATAATTGGCAGTTTTATAATCTTGAATCTTAGCACTTTCAACAAAATGCCCGCCATCATTTATGGCAGAAAAACTTTGCAAGCTCAACCCTGAAAAATATTCTAAAATTGTTTCCGGATCATGCACCCGATGAGCATTAAAGTAAACCGCCGGTTTTCCTATGGGTAAAGCAAAATACAAACTCCCACCTACTGCCAAAACTCGGGACAACTCCAAACAAGCTCTTTTGGTACCACTGGCATCCAGCGGGTCGCCATACCTGCCTAGGCCAATATGCTCAGCCACATGCAAACACGACAAAGACACTATTGATTGGCTCTCAAAAGGCATATTTAATATACTTCCTGTAATACATTCAAAATTATCAAAATCCGTATGGATTGGCCGAATATCCACAAATTTTAAATGGGTAAGAGCTGAAGCCATAGACAAAAACCGAATTGAGGAGCCCACATCCACATGACAAGCAGGTTGATTAACTAAAATGTGTTTAAATGCCCACCTGTCCATATAAACATAATGCTTGTCAAAAGTATGGCTCCCAGGGGCACGGTCAAATATTTGAGGAAATAATTTAATTTTTTCCTTAGAAGCAGATTTTTTTAACAAAAAATAATACTTAAACAAATCACCGGAATACCAAAAGAAGCCTGTAATTAAGGCGGTAATTTTTTGATAAAGTTTATTTAATATTTTGCTAATCATTGATTATTTTTAAAAAATTTTCTGCTGATATTTTACAGGTAGCATTATTTTTCATCCATACTCTAGGACTAAAATCTTGAACTAAAAATTGACTAAAAACTTTTTTAAAATCCTCAAAATCTTTAAACAACATTCCGTTTTCATTATTCAAATATGGAGCAGAGGTATTGTCTGTCCATTTATAACTTCCATATTGCATATATCCCCTATCCCAAACCAAAGTAGGCACATTGGTCATCCAAGCTTCCAACAGCGCCAACCCTTGACTCTCACTGTCGCTGATATAAATCATCAAACGAGTATTTTTTAAATTCTCTAAATAATTTTTGTGTTTAATTTTGCCATAAGTTTCAAAGTTTATCTTGAAGCCTTGCGAGTTTACAAAATCCCTAATTTGATTAGCTAAAAAAGAATTTTTAGTTTTATTATAAATCATGATATGTTGCGCTTTGGCAATTTTCTCACCGCTATCTGCGACCCCAGCAGGCCACACAAAGATTTTTGACGAAAGTTCGGGAGCCAGAAAAAGATAAAAATCTTTTACCCATTCACTGGGCACTAAAATTTTATCTATATAAGTTGACTTTAAAATACCATTAGCTTCATTGGGTTCAACCACCAAATTCGGGCCAGCAATCAAGGACTTAATTTTGCCTGCCTGTTTATGCCGAATAGCTTGTCTTAACACATTACTGCCACTTAAAACACAAACTGTATCCATTTGTCCTGTAAAGGGTTGATTAACTAAAAACTCTTGCCTGATTTCTGTAAGCCCAGTAGTAAAACTCTTAAAGACCGCTTCGGGTCCACGAGCAGGTTTCCCCAAAAGTTTTTTAAGTTTGGGCAAAAAGGCAAAATATTCATTGTATAAATACAGCATAAGCTATTATTCCATAATTTTTTTATAATCATCAAAAGCATGTGGTGCCCTAGAGATAATTGGGGCTTCGCCTGGGACAGGAACACTTATAGCCCTTACAAAAGTTTTTTGACCAGTTTCCCTTGTTAATCCCAATTGTCTATTAATTACATATAAATCCCAATGGTTTGGATCGTCATTCGCCAGGCTGACCGCTTCCAGCGTAAAACCCTTACTCGGAGGTAATTTCATTAGATGTGATCTACGATTTCTAAATTCAACTTGTCTATCTATATTTTTACCTCTATGTATTTCACCATCTTTAATTCCAGGTTTAATTCTTTCTGAACATTGGAGCTCATACAAATGACTTAAAATTAGATAATCTAAAAATGCCCTCTGTTTTATACTAACCTCAAATTGTTCTCCATTTGGAAACGCAACCACATCATAATCTTTATTAATTCCAAAAACCACCCGAGCTTTACCCACTAAAATAGTTGCCTTTATAGGAACTTCGGGGTTAACTGGGTTTAACTCATAACATACATCACTGTATTTTAAGCCTTTAGCTTCCTCTGCCAGCATCAGCACCCTATCTCCTCTTGGACTGATTCCATACACTCTGTCTTGAGCAATCTTTCCTTTTATTCCTGAATTTGCTGAGGCCAATTCATCTAATTGTTCTGCTTTAATGTCAGGTCTTAATCTAAATAAAAATTCTACAGCACTCTTACCTATTAAAACACCACCTTCATATTGCACACAATCATCCGAAATTTGTTTATTTAATTCTTGCTGGATAATTCCATTAAACATATGCTCGCCAGACTTTGGCAATCTAATACGCACAAAAGCAGGATTTTCCTCTTCCATTCTTTTATTTAATAATTCTCTTAACGGTCCAGGGTGGGCAAATAAAGTAAATGGCCATTGCTGGTAAGTTTCTGGAGAAACTGAAAAAAAACCCGATCCATCTCTTTGACCTTGAGAAATTAACTGAAAATATTTCCCATGCCCCTCTGCTTTTTCTGGATTATCCCGTACAAATTTTCCTGCCAACCCCAAAGCATGCTCGTCTTCCTCAGCTTGTTGCACCAATCTTTGAAATTCAGCAAAAGCCTGGGGCATTGAGCTGGCACAAAATTGGGTAATCACCGCATCTATTTCCAAAAACTTCTTTAAGCCTTCTTCACCTGCTTGCATATATAAAGCCAACATATATTGCATAGCGGTTTTTTCTGTCCCTTTACAAATATCCGAATTCCACAAAAGGGTCTTAAATAACTCATCAGAAATTTGCTTATCACCTTCCCGCAAAGCAGTTATTCCAAATTCATACATTAAATCAATTAACTGAGCAGGGGTTTTGGCATTTCCAAAAAATCCCTTTAAAATTGCTTGCGCCCGGTCTTTGTATAGAGAATGTGCCACAGCTAATTTCATCCACTTCCCAATTACATCAGCTTTGGGACTCTCTACCCTCTTTAGTAAACCATCCAAATTTTGATTTAAATATTCTTCAAAGTCCTTAACATTTTTTGCATAAAACTCCCCACTCTGGGATATTATATAGCATTTGTCAAAAAACTCTACCATTTTCTCTGGATTTTTTACCCACTCATCTAAAAGTCCTCTGCATAATTCTTTTCTGTCTTGGGATGGCTTGTTCTCAAATGTAAGAATTGCATTAACTTCTTTATCTACTAATAGTAAAGATTCTTTAAAGCTAATTGGCGCTCCGGGTAATTTTTCTCCTCCCACACTTTCAATCACACCCCGCTCTTCTTCCATAAGCGGAACTTCAGGAAATGGATGAATTTTTAGTTCGCTATCTGGCATTTTGAAAATAACTTATGGTTTTAATTAAACCTACATTTAACAAAATTTTTGGTTGCCAATTTAATTTCGTTTTTGCCAAAGTAATGTCAGGTTTTCTTTGTTTGGGGTCATCTTGGGGTAAGGGTTTATAAATTAGCTTTGATGAAGATTTGGTAAGTTTAATAATTTTTTTTGCCAAATCAAGCACCGTGAATTCTTGTGAATTGCCCAAATTCACAGGTCCAGTAATTTTCCCTTCCATCATTTTAGTTAAACCTAAAATTAAATCCTCTATATACATAAAACTGCGGGTTTGCGTGCCTTTGCCATAAATAGTAATAGGCTGGTTGTGTAAAGCTTGATTGATAAAATTAGACACCACCCGTCCGTCATGCTTGTCCATTTTGGGTCCATAAGTGTTAAAAATCCTAACTATTTTGACATCCAATTTGTGTGTGCGGGAAAAATCCATGACCAAACTCTCCCCAGCTCTTTTACTTTCATCATAGCAAGACCTAATCCCGACTGGATTAACATTCCCAAAATAACTCTCCTTTTGGGGATGCTCTTTGGGGTCGCCATAAACTTCACTGGTAGATGCAAATAAAAATTTTGCTCTATGCTTCTTTGCCAATTCCAGTAAATTTAAAGTGCCTAAAATATTAGCTTGCCAAGTAGCAATTGGATTTTTTTGGTAATGAGGTGGGCTGGCTGGAGAGGCTAAGTGATAAATTTCATTGATCTCCCCCCTCTTTTCCAAAGAGGGGGTTAGGGGGAGTTTACAGACATCTCCTCTTACAAACCTAAACCTCGGATTCTGGATCAATGATTTTAAATTGCCAATCTTCCCTGTGCTAACATTATCTAAAGCCATTACCAAATTACCCTGTGCAACTAAAACTTCACATAAATTACTGCCCACAAACCCCGCTCCCCCAGCCACTAAAATATTTTTAATCCTTCTTTTCATATTATTACTGATATAAGATAAATACAACAGTCATACTTACATTCTCAAGTTTGTTAGTTTGAGTTTTTGTTGATTGTGTTTATGTAAATTGGTCAAAAAATATTCTTCCGTTAAACCGCTGTGTTTTAAATATTTTTTATTTAATTCTCTCACCATGCCAAGTAATTTAAAATCCACCTTATTAACTTTGGCGAGCTGAATAATGGAATTTACATCTTTAGGAAAACAACTCCCGCCATAACCCCTATAACCGCCATCTTTGACATTTAAATGCGACAGACCAATCCGTTTATCTAATCCGGTGCCTTTTGCCACTACGGAATAATTAATCTTTAATTTTTTACATAAATCTGAAAACTGGTTAGCATAAACCACTTTTAAAGCTAAAAAAGCATTCGCCATATATTTCACCATTTCCGCTTCTGGGCTCCCCATCACTAAACCATTTGCTGATGCGGGCAAAATGCTTAAAACTTTTTTAGCCACCGATTTACTCTTTTGAGTCCAGCCAAGGATTTGTCTATCTGGGTGAGTTAAGTCGTAATAAGCCCGTTTCTCCGTTAAAAATTCTGGATTAAATAATATTTTATGCTGAGGAAAGTGTTTTTGTAATTTTTCCGTGGTGCCAGGCAAGACTGAAGATTTTAAGACAACAATCTTTGGCTGTTTTAACAGGTTAATAGCGTCAACAACTGCGGAAACATCAAACCCACTTTTAAGATGGAAAGGCGTGGGCACGCAAACAAATACAATATCTGATTTATCTACTTCACTTACTGAACCAATATTTTTATACTTATCATATAAAAATAATTTTATCCTTTTGCTATGAAAATATTTTTTTAACGCTCCCCCCACAAAACCTAAACCAATAATCCCAATGTTCATTTGAGCGCCTCCTCGATAAACCCTTCAAAAACTCCGATGTGATTTTTAATATGAAATTTTTGCGCTTTTTCTTTGGCTTTTTCACCCATAGTTTTAATATGCACGCGGTTAGTGTCTTTAACAAAAAATTCCATAAACTGCTCATACTGACCCACATTGTCAACATCAGCCACAAATGCAAAACTCGGGTCTAAGTATTCCAAATGCGCATTCCAAATGGTGGATTTATGAGAAATTACAGGCATACCTTTAAACATGGCTTCTACAATGTTTAAACCAAAAGATTCGCCATCTTTCCGAAAATGCGCATACACATCTAAAGCAAAATAGAATGCCCACAGCTCTTCTTTCGTGCCTAATTCTTCCAGAAAATGCACATTGGGAATTTGTTTGGCTTTTTGGATTTTAATTAACTCTGGCGGTGGGGCCACAATTAAATAATGACAGTGCGGGTATTTCTTTACTAGGTTTTCAAAGGCTAAAATACCAATAGGGTCAAAAATCCAATCACTCGCCCGCCCAATTCTGCCAAAAACTAAATCGGAATCTTTAATCCCAAATCTTTTTCTTATTGCCAAGCCTTCTTGGAATTGATTTATAGGTCCTTCGCTCGGCACATAAATCACCTTAACTTTTTCTTTCGGAATGACTGGCGAGAGTTTGTTCGCCACTGCTTCAGAAATGCACAAGTGGTGAGTAATATTTTTTTGCACATTTGACTGACCAAAAATATTTAAAAATATTATAGGTAGACTTTTAATGGCGCTAAAAGGGTGCTCAGCGTGTCCCGCACCGGTGGCGACTAAGACATCTATCTTAAAAGTTTTAATTACATCTTCCAGTCTAGGATTATGCCCGCGAATAAAATAAGGTAATGTTTTTTCTATATAGTCATAATCAAACGGGATAAAATTAATTCCTGTTTCCGAAACAAATTTTTTTCTACTATCCCCTGCTATGCTCTGCCCCACATCTTTATCCACTTTACCCGAATACATAATAAACACTTCAAATTCTTCTTTATTTAAATGCTTTGCTAAAATTTGGATTAAAGAAGATGTCCCGCCATAAGCCAAAGCATAAACATAATAAAATAATATACGTTTTTTAGTTTTTACCGGTTTATCAAAACAAGTTTTTAAAAAAATTAAAAGCCTTACATACCACTCTCGGATATGCCAATACACAACACTCTTTTCTTTTAAAGATTTATGAAAACTCATTATTTACCTCTTGAACAATTTTTTCTTTATCTACTCTAAATTTTTGCTCAATGGTTTCCAAATTTAAATTATGCTCCAGTTCGTATAAACGCACCGAAACCATTAAACGGAAACAACTGTAAAGTAAGGCGGAATAAAACCCTATAACCCCCACTTTAAACCCTCTTTTATAAAAGAGCCAAAAATAATTTAAGGCAGAGCCTAATAAATACCCCAAACTAAATTTTTTACCTTGAGAAAATTTATCCCCTGCTTCGGTGTTCGCATACTTTAAATGAGCAGGAATAAATTTATTTAAGTCATACAAACTATAATGTCTTAAAGCTAGGCTCGTACTGTCTGGCAACACTAAAATTTCAGAAGGTGAGCCCATAAAATTTCCTAGCGAATGAATGCGGTGCTTGGAAAAATCCATAAATTCTTTTTTAAAAAAACAGGGGTATTTGGCTTTAATAACTGGAGTTTCTACATTGCCCCACAAAAAGGTATGAATGGGAATTTGCACATATTTATATTTATCTTGCTTAGATAATTCCACTAACTTTTCACAAAGGTTTTTAGGTAAAAGATTGTCCACATAACCCCAATACACCCAAGAATGCTGGGTATGTTGTTTAACAAAGTCAAAAACTTCCGGCGTTTCCAAATATCCAGCCGGAGTTTTTGGCCGAACTAAAAATTTTACTCCTAAGTTTTCTACTACTGCCTTCGTATTGTCAGAACTCCCATCATCAAAAACTACCACCTCACCAAATTTTAATACATTTTTTATTGCATATTCTACCCGAAAAGCATCATTATAGGTAAAGAAAACAAAAGAGATTTTATTCATTTTATAAAATATTCTTATGCTTTAAAAATTCTTCTATTTTACCAGTTAAATACCCAACCATCTCGTCATTTAAACCATGGTGGCACGCAACTAAAAAAGTATTTTTCATGACATAGTCCGCATTTTTTAAATCCCCCACCACCCGAACTTTGTCCTGTAAAGTTTGGTAAGCTGGGTGCCTAAGCAAATTCCCAGCAAACAACAGCCGAGTTTGAATTTTATTGGTTTCTAAAAATTTAAGCATTTCTTTTCTTACTAACCCTGACTCTTCGCGGATGGTAACTGGAAAAGATAACCAATAAATTTCTGCGTTCGGTAAACTCTCGGGCAATACAAAATATTTTTTATGTTTTTTAAAAAATTCGTAAATTTTATTAAAATTAACCAAGCGAATTTTATTAAACTCTTTAAGTCGCCCGAGCTGAACCAGCGCAAAAGCAGCTTGCATTTCTACGGCTTTCAAATTATAACCAAGTTCCATAAATACAAACTTACCGTCGTAATCTATATTGTCCAATTTAAAATTATACCGTTCTTCAAACGCCCCTTCGTAGTGTTCATATCTTTCGGGGAGTGCCCGACCCCAATCCCGAAACATTTTAGCTCTCCGTTTTAATTCTGGATCATCTACCATGACCATGCCACCGCCTCCCCCAGCTGTCATGTTATGGGAAGCATAAAAACTCGTGGTGGTAATGTCAGACCATACTCCAGTGGGTTTGCCATGGAGCCTTGAACCATGCGTATCACAGCTATCCTCAATTAGTTTTAATTTGTGCTTATCACAAATTTCTCTCAGGCGAGGCATGTCGTTCAAACTTCCCACTGCGTGAGGCACCATAATGGCCACAGTTTTAGGTGTAATAGCCTTGACTATTAAATCTATATCTATGTTATAGGTGCCAAGTTTGGAATCCACAACTACTGGCACTAAACCCTTCATAATTATTGGCCCCATAGTGGTGCCAAAAGTGCAAGCTGGGGTAATTATTTCGCTCCCCGGTTTAAAATCGCAAATTTCTAAAGCGAGCAAGTTAGCCGAAGAACCAGAATTCACAAACAACCCATACTTTTTCCCAAATTCAGCTGACATTTTTTCTTCAAACTCGTCGGTGTATTTGCCATTACCCAGCCAATCTTCCTTTAAACACTTGACCACGGCATCAATTTCCTCTTGCCCATAAACCGCTTTAGTGTAATGAATCCAGTCTTCCCCTGGCTTAAATTTCCAATCTGGATTTAACAAAATGTTCATATTTTATATATATTTAGTTTGATTATTAATTAATAATAATCTATAAATAATAAATTGTCTAATTGATATTAGACCACATTTTTAATCTTTTTCCAAAGTTCTCTGTGTTCTGGGATAATATTTTTTGGCATATGTTTAAACCACTTACCTATTTTTGGCTTACTCCTTAGTTCACATGAAAACACCAAAGACACATCATGCCCTCTTTTGCC
>SXGR01347609.1_pt1 | contig 15838 bp, 21 predicted proteins | sample 3174711 | NCBI WGS metagenome assembly SXGR01 (sample SAMN11356860, study PRJNA531348) | freshwater metagenome | isolation source: freshwater sample F1-60 | place: China: Fuxian Lake, Yuxi | collected 2017-12-25
GACAAACAAAACTTGCCATCGTCAGCCTTGCAGCGAGGTCGAAATATTGTCGGAGTCCCTGGCGGTTCTTCGCTTGCGGGCGCTGTAAACGCGTTGCAGGGTCCGACGTTCGGATTTTTCGATGAGATCTTTGGAGCCGCTCGCGAGCGGTATACAGAAGGGCAAGATTATGTTCGCAAGATGACGGAGCAACTCCGCAAGGACTACCCGATTATTGGTCCCGTTATAAGTACAATGACTGCTGCGCCGACGATGATGTATTCTGTGCTTGGCGCGCCGTTTAACCGCGAGCGGTATACAGAAGGGCGGGATTATGTTCGCGGGATGACAGAGCAATTTCGCAAGGACTACCCGATTATTGGTCCCGTTACGAGTGCAATGACTGCTGCGCCGATGATGATGTTAGGTGCTGGTAGTCCTTCGCAGTTGCCGGTTGCTGCTGGATTAATTCCGCAAATGTGGAGGGCTGCAAAGGTCGGCGGCCTTCAGAGCACGATTAGCGGAGCTGGAGAATCAACTGATCCAACTAAGTTAGGGGTTGTTGGTGATGCGGTAACAGGCGGTATTATTGGCGGTGCTGCGGGCGGTTTAAGTCAAGGTGTTATGAACGTTGGTGGCAAAATAATAAACAGTATCGCGCCGCGTATTCCGGCTATTTTGAAACGGATAGAAACGCCTTATAACGAAGCTGCGGTCAAATTGGCAGAGGCTCTACAACGTAGTGCGCCTAATTTGGCGTCTCCTAGTGGCAGGGCGGCGGCAAGAATTAATAGGTACGGAAATGAAGCGACGATTGCAGACGTTGGCGGCGTCGCTCCGAAAAATTTGCTTGATGTGCTAACGACTTTGCCTGGCAGTATAAGGGATGAGTTCAATCTGCTAATCCGTAATCGTCGGATTGGCACGCCTAAAAGGATTATGGCCGATGCTGACAATGCGCTTGGCACTAGTGGCGCAGGATATACAAAATCTCTAGATGATTTGGCGGCTACACAGAAGGCTGCACAAGCTCCGTTTCGCGAACAATTAAAGGGTTTATCTGTCCGCGTTGATGAAGAATTGATAGCAATTTTAAATCGTGAACCAAGGGCTTTTATGCGGGCGAAGAATCTTTCAAGAAAAGACCCCGAAACACACGGGTTGCCGGTTGATTTGTCTAAACTCAAGGTTGGTGATGACATTCCGTTTAACTCGTTGGACACTATCAAAAAGGCATTGTGGACGATAGCTCAAAAGGAAAAGGTAGATTTCAAGCCAACTCCGGAGAGCAATGCGACCAACTCAATCCGAGTTGCTTTGACGGAGAAAATGGATAAACTTTCCCCAAAAGATGATTCGGGGTCGATATACAAACATGCGCGTGAAGCATTTGCAGGGCCAGCGGAGATGCGGTCTGCAATTGAGGCCGGTAGGACGGTGATGAAAAAGGATGCGATTTCGATTGCGGAATTGACGAAAGGCATGACTGCTGGAGAGATGGAGGCGTTCCGAATCGGTGCGTTGCAGTCTTTGCGGGATAGTGTCGGCACGAAGGCTGGACAAACGTCGCTTTTAGAGATGTATAGATATCCTGCGACGAGCGACAAGTTGCGCGAAATATTCGGTAGCAATTACAGGAAATTTTCAGCAAATGTGGCGAAAGAAACCAGGTTAAAGGAGTTAGAATCTGTTGGGAGCGGTTCTCATACGTTTCAAAGGGCGGTTGCAGCAAGCGACTTAGACGATAAAACTATGATGGAAGCATTGCAATCTGCGCGTAGTGGATTGAGCGGTAACATTTCAGAGGCAATCAATTCTGGCGCTAGGGCGTGGAATAAAATTGCAATGCCGGAGGCGACACGGAACCAGTTGGCGCGGATGTTGATGAGCCGAGGCACAGAGGCGCAACGTAATCTGAAGAATGTGGACGAATTGATAAGACTTATGAATGAGAATGCGGCAAGGCGCGCAGCAATAACTGGCAGCGCTTCCGGACAACTGACTGGGCAACTAGATCGACAATAGGAGGGTTTAACTTTGAGCTACAACGGAAGCGGCACATTTATCATCAACACAACGGGTCAGCCTGTAATCACAGGCACCGTCATCTCATCGACCGCTTTCAATGCCTTAACTGCGGATCTAGGCACAGGTTTAACGACTGCAATTACCAAAGACGGGCAAACGACAGCAACAGCCAGGATACCGTTTGCAGCAGGCATAAACAGCAGCTTAGTCACAGACGCCACAAGCACGACAACAGGTTCAATCATCACCGCAGGCGGTGTAGGTGTTGCAAAAGCACTGTTTGTAGGCACTACTGCAAATGTTGCTGGTGCAACTACTCTTAGCTCAACTCTTAATGTTACGGGCGTAACCACGCTGGGCAACGGCGCGATTTTAGGCACACCTGCAAGTGGTGTAGTAACAAACCTAACTGGCACGGCTTCTATTAACATTAACGGGACTGTTGGCGCTACAACTCCGTCAAGCGTTTCGGCAACCACCATTACGGCGTCAAGCACGCTGACTGCAACTGGTGCGGGTTCTATCCAAGGTTTGACAATAGGTCGTGGTGCAGGTGCTGTGAGTACAAACGCTGCTGTTGGAGCAAACGCACTTTTTTCCAACACTACAGGAGCTAATAACTCCGCTCTGGGGTCGAGTGCTCTTTACTCCAACACCACAGGCGCTAATAACACTGCGGTGGGTCAATCCGCACTCAATTCTAACACTATAGGCGTGCAGAACACTGCTGTGGGTCAAGCTGCGCTCTATGCTAATACCAACGCCTCTAACAACACCGCAGTAGGTCAAGCCGCACTTTTTTCCACCACCACAGGCGCTAATAACACCGCTGTGGGAGGAGGCGTTCTCTTCTCCAACACAACAGGCGCTAGTAACACTGCTATTGGTGTGCAATCACTTTATTCCAACACTACAGGCATTAATAACACCGCTGTAGGGGTGCAAGCACTTTATTCCAACACCACAGGCACATACAACACTGCTTTCGGCTTGGATGCAGGACAGGGTGATGGAACGCAAGCTAACACCACTGGAACAAATAACACATTTATTGGCTTCGATGCGATGGGTGCATCTGCATCTGCAAGTAATGTCATTACATTGGGCAATGGGTCTATTGCCACACTTCGTTGTCAGGTTACAACGATTACCGCTTTGTCAGATGCAAGAGACAAGACCAACATTAAAAACATACCTGCTGGCTTAGACTTTATCAACGCCTTGCATCCAGTCTCATTTGACTGGAATATGCGCGATGGAAAAAAAGTAGGCATACCAGAATTCGGTTTTGTTGCCCAGGAATTGCAAGCGGCACAGATGCAGACAGGCATCACTGTACCCAATCTTGTGTCAACCAAAAATCCAGATAAACTAGAAGCTTCTGCGGGCACTTTAATACCAGTTTTGGTTAAGGCAATTCAAGAACTTAAGGCAGAGTTTGACGCCTATAAACTGACCCATCCGTAGAGGAAAAAACTATGACATTTCCTGACGTTTCACTATCTACTCCGTATGTAGGTCAAACCACCTATCAATCCAGCACTGTGAAGGTGCTACAAATTGACGATAACGTGAGCGCAAAGCATCTTTGTGCATTTTGCCAACTTGGTGATGACGCATCATTTAAGTATTGGGTCACAGTCCTGTCTGGTAACAATTACACTGTTGACTGGACAAACGCCCAAGTTGCAGCCGCGATCACTGCATATTTTGTCAATGCGTAAAGTGCTTTTGGGTACTCCGTGTTACGACGGAAAGGTTGCAGTTGAGTTTTTGCAGTCGATGATTGGCACATTGTCAATTGCAAGTATGCACAAAACCGCAATCTATCCCGTACAAATTTGCCACGATGCGCTTATTCAGCGTGCAAGAAACGATCTGGTTAAAATGGCGCTAGAAACGGATTGCGATGACTTGATCTTTGTTGACTCGGACATTGTTTGGAGTCCGGAATGGGTATTTAAGCTGTTGAGTTACTCCGTTGATTTGGTTGCTGGGGTATATCCAAAGAAGTCTGACACACACATTGACTTTGCAATCAAACTAATGCCAGAAGGATTGTCCGCGCCGGTCAATCATTTGATACAAGTAGAAAGTGTCGGCACAGGTTTCATGCGTATCTCAAAAAACGCTTTGAAAACAGTGTGGGACATTAGTGAGCCATATATCGAACGAGGAGAAGCTAAACGGATGGTTTTTGATGTGCAGATAGTTGACGGAGAAATTGTGTCTGAGGACAATATATTTTGTAAAAAATGGCGCAGCTCCGGTGGCGCGGTGTGGATAGACCCGTCTATGACCTGCGATCATTTAGGACATAAAATATACAAGAACAATTTTGCACGTTTTATTATGGAGAATCACGGTCAGTTGACAAAAGAGCTATAATCAGTTGACAAAAGAGCTACGATTAGTTGACAAAAATATCATTTAGTCCTTGGTCAAAAAATAATGGATACCCAAGCAATCATAAACGGCGCAATCGCGCTTGCCGGGTTTTTTGGAGGGTGGATTATCAAATCGCTCACAGATTCCGTGCATCGAATTGAAGATCGTTTGAATGAAATTCCTTTTACATACGTTGCAAAGGAGGACTACAAAAACGACATACGCCGAGTGCATGATTTGCTGGATAAGATTTGGTGCAGGATAGATGAAAAGGCCGACAAGTGAATCCGTTAGTGGTTTCTGGGCTTTTCTCCGCAGCGCAATCGCTGATCGAACGTATTTTTCCAGACCCAGAAAAAAGGGCTGCGGCGCATCTTGAGCTGCTCAGGCTGGAGCAAACTGGAGAACTAACGAAGCTGGCATCAGAAACTGATCTAGCCAAGCTGCAAATACAGACGAATATAGAGGAAGCTAGGCACGCCAGTATCTTTGTTAGCGGCTGGCGACCAGCTGTTGGCTGGACTTGCGCGGCGGCGTTTGCCTACAGCTATGTGCTGTTGCCGTTTTCTCAATTTCTTGTATTTACGTTCGGCACATCGGCAATGACCGATCAGTTAGTTTTAGCGCCCAGGTTAGAGTTATCGGAAATGTTGCCTGTGCTGTTTGGAATGCTGGGCCTTGGGAGCCTCCGCACTGTGGAAAAAGTCAAGAACGCAGAAGGCAACCGATGAAAGAAAATTTTGATCGCTCGCTGGCGCTAGTGTTGCAACACGAAGGAGGATACGTTAACCATCCTAGTGATTTTGGAGGCAAAACCAACCTTGGGGTTACTCAGCGCGTCTGGGAAGAGTGGTCAGGGAAACCTGCTACTGAAGCAGATATGCGAGCGCTTACAGTTGAAACAGTTTCTCCGCTTTACAAGCAACGCTATTGGAACGCTGTTCGCGGGAACGATCTTCCTAGTGGTGTGGATCTGTGCGTGTTTGATTGTGCCGTTAACGCGGGCGTCAATCGTGCTAGTAAATATTTACAGCAAGTTGTTAAAGTGACCGCAGATGGCCAGATTGGTCCTAAAACTGTTGCGGCAGTTACGGCTTTTCCTGCTGACGAGGTAATTGAGCAGTTCTGCAACCTGCGAAAAGCCCATTACAAAAGTCTCTCCACTTTTACTACATTTGGCAAAGGCTGGATGAGTCGGGTTGCAAGCTCTAAGGAAGCTGCCGATGAAATGTTGAAGATATAATCTGTTGTTTGGCATTTTCAGCACCCTTACCAACCACACATATAAATCCAACACTTTCTAGATATTTAATCCAGTCTTTTTGTTCTAAGCTAAGGCTACCTCCTTTGCTGCGCTTCATTTCTATCCACATTTTCCATTCAGGAATAAATAGATCGGGCACGCCACTGCTGACGCCCTCGGCTTTAAGCCTCCCAGCTGTAGCCAGACTTCGAGCGCCGCCGTTAGGAATGGCAAAAATGCGAACTCCATTGTAGGTTTGACGAAACCAGCGTACCAATTCGCGCTGTTCTTCATGCTCTGTTAAATTTCTATTTGTAATTATTTGCATAATAGCTGTAAATAAGTTATTTTCAGGTCGTCGATTTTCTAATTAACATAGCGCTCGCCTGCACGCCGTCAATCACAATCCATCCATGCTCGGAGGACTCGATTATTTCTGCCACCAGCAGGTCAGCAATGAGTTTTCCGTCGGCGCTTGGCTTTGTGTAGACCCTAGCTGATGCCTCGCTCAAATCCAGTTTCTGGACAAGATAGTCCACCATCGCCGACCTGCTGAGGTAAGGTAAACCATTACGCTCCTCAGCTCCTGAAGCCCACCAGGCGTTCTCAAAGGTCTTGCGATGGCTGTCGATCTTGCTTGGTTTCGTGGATTTCGTCGGCGCATCTTCCTGCACCACCACTGCCGACGTTACCGCAACCCCATCCTCATCCAGCCATCCCGGTATCGTTACCTGTTGCAACGCAACATATACGGTAGCTGCTATTTCCGCGTCCTTGGACTTGCGCTGGAGAATCTGCATGGGCACGCCGTCCTTGCCTGGCACGATGCTGATCTCGATGTCGAGCGCGCCGCGCCATGCGCTGGAGCCTCGAGCGCGGTGCTGAGCCTCGTCAGAAACGCCAGTGTGGTGAACCAGGATCACGCTGCAGATGAACTCCTGCATTAAGCTATTGCAGGCATCGAGCATGGTTTTTGCATCCTGCGCGCTGTTTTCATCACCGGCTAAAAATCTGTGCAGGGTATCTACTACGATCACGCTTGGGCGTTCTTTGAGAATCCTGATCTGCTCGACGACCTTGAGGTATCCAGTCGGGGTATTTAAATCCACCCCATCCTTGGACAACCACATATTGAGTGCGCCCACCTGATGATGATGCTTCCAAGCGGCGACGCGCCCGCGCAAGCCGTGGTGGCCTTCACCAGCCAAATAGACGACGTTGCCTGCCCGAACCTTCTGGCCAGCCCATTCAGACGCGCCGCTGGCCATTCGCAGGCACCAGTCGAGCACCACGAAGGTTTTGCCCCCGCCGGATGGCCCATGCACCATCACCAATGCTTGAGATTGAATCCACCGCTTGACTAACCAAGAGATCGGAGCGGGCTGGGCAGAAAAGTCGTCGGCATGGATGAGCCAATCGTTTTTCGGCGGCATGAGCAGGCTGGCCAGGTCGTGCCCTGCCTGCACGTAATCGTTGGCGTCACCTTCAATTAGCGGAATGACCGTCCTGGCGCCGTACTTGGCACTAGCCTGCTCTGCATATCTCTGGCCGACGCCGCTTTTGTCATGGTCAGCCACCACCACGATGTCCTGGCTCGCGCCGTGCATCTCGCGCATGCTGCCAGTAACCGGCACGAGATTACTGGCGCTGTAAGCCACGACAACTGGCCTGTGCGTGGTTTCGTAAATCGTTGCGGCAGTGGCAAAGCCTTCTGCCACAAATAACGTTCCAGGCTCGTCTAGCGTGCCTATCATCCAGTATTTGCCGCCCGTCTGACCGCCGGGATGATACAGCTTACCCCCATCGTGATCGATGTACTGCAAACTTGCCAGAGTGCCGTCTTGCCCATAGAGCGGCACCACTAAGCGCCCGTCACCAGTCACGCGTGCCCCATGAACTCCTATGGCCTTGCGAAGAAGATATGGGTGGTCGGGAAGCGCCGCCTGCGCTCCTGACCAAATAATCTCTACGGTGCCAGCAGCAATCTCGCGTTTCTTGGCTTGCTCTGCATCTCGCAAAGCTCTGGCCTCGGCCATGCGCCTAGCGTGCGCCATGTGCTCTGCCTGCGTGATCTCTCGCCCAGTCTCGGCGCGCCATGTCTGCTCAATGCCTGCTCGCCAGCAGCCGAACCTGCCTGCTGGGACTCCATCACCAAAAGCCACGTACCAACCAGGTTTGTCACCATGATTGCCTGTGCCCTTCGTACCAGACTTAAACCGATGGATCTTCCCATCCAGTTCGATCAGATCGGGCGGCGCAAGACCCGCATCCAGCATTGCCTCGCGCAGCTGCTGCTCAGGCGAGTCAGGCTGGCGCCTGATAGGTGGATCAAACGGCCTGCCGCCGAAAATGTGGGTGATGTCCACCATTCATAACCTCCTGTTTCGTCAGGTATTCGCTCAACACACGCACCGTTTCGTAGAGAGGCTGGCTGTCTGGCTGCATCAGCCGATACACGGTCGCAGGGTGCAGACCGGCATTGGTCGCAACGCGTTTAAGGTTCGCATCCCTAAGTCTTTGTTTTATTTGGTCAATTGTAAGCATTATGCGCTCCTCCGAAAATAATCTGCTATGTGACGAAAATATTTTTGCGAAAGTGCTTGCACTATATCACAAGTATGATAAAATCAACACATACCGCGACCGGATTTTCCGAATGCGGGAAAACAGAGAGGAAAAACATGAACTTAAACGCCATCGAAACCCTGGGCAACAAACTGGGCGACGCCGCCCTGCGAACCCTGGTGCGCCTGTACCCGCAGGTGCGAAGTGCGACGAACAACGATCTTGATGCCGCCTGCGCCGCGATGCGTACCAAGTCCAGGGCGGTCATCGACGAACTCCTTGATGACGCAGCCGCCGCGCCGGGCATCTCCCACATCGCCTTTACGAATGCCGCATTGACCCTCGCGCACGAGGGCATACGGGTGCTTCAGACCACCAGCAAGGGCTACGTTGGCGACCTCGGGCGGGTGGACGCCGCGGTCGACGACCTGCTCAATCTTTGAGTGAGGAAATTTTTATGACTACCGCAGAGAATATGCAAACACGAATAAAAACCAACGTCGATGGTCAATACGTGTGCGTCGATGAGTTTGGTGACGAACTTTGGCTGTCTATCAACGTGATCGGCGGCAACAGTCGCTGCATACTTTCCTATGCTCAGGCTCGCCAGTTGGTCGCCGCAATCAACCGAGTGTTTTCTACTTTGGAGGAAAAATAATGGCCATAAACCTTAAAAACACAAGTCAGTTGACAGCCAACGGAGTGAAAGTGCTTGTGTACGGAGCAGCAGGCACAGGCAAGACCACATTGGTTAAGACCTTGCCGAATGTCATTGTGCTTTCAGCTGAAGCTGGTTTGCTTTCGATACAAGACGCGGATCTTCCCTACATTGAGATCACGAGCATGGACGACTTGCGGGAAGCATTTTCGTGGTGCAAGGGCAGCAAGGAGGCCACTGGGTTTCAATCGCTTGCGCTCGACTCAATCAGCGAGGTGGCCGAAGTGGTGCTGTTGCATGAAATGAAAAAATCTAAGGATGGACGCTCGGCGTACGGAGAGATGAATTCCATCATGCAGGAGTTAATTCGCGCCTTTCGTGATCTTCCTGGCAAGCATGTTTTTATGTCTGCGAAGCTGGAGAAGTCTGCCGACGAGATGGGCAAGATTCTCTACAACCCTGGTATGCCCGGAAAAACTTTAACGCAAGGACTGCCATATTTTTTTGACGAGGTGCTGGCGATGCGTTTAGAAAAAGATGAAGAAGGAGGCACCCTGAGAGCGCTGCTTACGGACGGAGACGGTCGTTGGCTGGCAAAGGACCGTTCGGGGCGTTTGGATACATGGGAGGCTCCAGACTTGGGAGCAATTATTGCCAAAATTGGCGGTGGCAAATCATGAACAACGACATGAATGAGCTGGCCACCAGATGGCTGGTTGCCAAGCAGCAGGAAGAAACCGCGACCTTAGATCGACGCAAAATCGAAGATCAGATTAAGAAGTTGGCAAGCGTTGCCGAAGATTTTGAAGGAACAGAAACCGTCGAGCTTTATTTGTATGAAATCAAGATTGTGGGTCGCATTGATCGAAAGGTTGACGGAGACAAAGTGCAGGAGTTGGCTATAGAGGCCGGTCTTACTGATCACCTGAGCCGCCTGTTTCGGTGGAAGCCAGAGATTAACATGACGCTCTGGAAAGCAGCAGATGATTCAATCACTCGCCCACTGGCCGCAGCGATAACCGCCAAGCCAGGCAGGTCATCTTTCAAAATTATCAAAAAGGAGCACTAAATGTTACTTGATGAAGAATTCGACGTTGCAACATTGCCCAAGCGCACGAGCAATTTCGACCCGCTGCCTACTGGTTGGTACAGCGCGTCCATTACTGAAGCTGAACTTAAGCAGACAAAAGATGGAGGAGGAGAATACATAAAAGTTCGGTATACCATCATTGGTCCTACACATGAAGGGCGCGTTGTATTCGGGAATATTAATACAAGAAACGCTAGTTTAAAAGCAGAAGAAATTGGACGCGCTCAACTAGGCGATATCATGCGAGCCATAAGCGTTCCACGCCTGTCTGATACTGATCAGTTAATTGGTGGAGTTTTGCAAATAAAGATCGTTATTCGCCCAGCCGCTGGGCAATATCAAGAGCAAAACGAAATTAAAGCATTTAAGGCCAACGACAGCTCTGCTCCCGCCTTTGGCACTGGTTTAAAACCTGCGCCAATGCCACCCGCACTGGTCAAAGTTGAAAAAGTAAAAAACGGACCGCCGTGGGTTAAGAAATAAAACAAAAAAATCCCGCAGGCTTTTTGCAAGACTGCGGGATTTTAAACGGCAAAGGGAAAAACAAAATGAACATTCCTGAATCAGACAATAGCATTTCTGCGCTAATTGATAAGCACCACGAAAATTTAGTTGAGACGCCCAGGCCGCATATGGGTTGCAGTCAGTTAGGTCACCCATGTGACAGGTGGCTGTGGCTATCGTTTCGCTGGGCTGTGCAGACCAAGTTTCCTGGCCGCATCTTGCGCCTTTTTCGGCGTGGCCAGAACGAGGAGGCCACCATCATTAGTGATTTGCTTGCGATTGGGTGCGACGTTCGCAAAACTTCGCTATCGACCCAGCACAAGCTAGATTTCGGTAGCCACGTTTCTGGCTCATTAGATGCCATCATCGACAAGGGTGTGCCCGAAGCGCCCAAGGCCAAGCACGTTGCCGAGTTCAAGACGCACAACAAGAAGAGCTTTGATGCGCTAATTAAAGATGGTGTTGAGAAGTCAAAGCCAGAGCACTTCACCCAGATGCAGGTCTATATGCACGGCACTAAGATAGACCGCGGGTTATATGTAGCCATTTGCAAGGACGACGACCGCATCTACACCGAGCGCATTCGTTATGACAAGGACATGGCAAGCAAGGCTATCAAGCGTGGACAGCGCCTTGCATTGGCAGACCGAATGCCAGAGCCAATCAGCACTGATCCGAGCTGGTATCAGTGCAAGTTCTGTCCAGCGCATGAGTTCTGCCACAAGACCAAGACCACCAAGCATGTGAACTGCCGAACCTGTGCCCACTCTACGGCCAAGGAAAACAGCACCTGGCGCTGCGAGCGTTACGACGCCGATGATATTCCTGTCGAGTATCAGCACACCGGCTGCGAATCGCACACACTTCATCCTGACCTGGTGCCCTGGCAGCTCAAGGATGGCTTGGACGACTGGACGGCTGTGTATGTCATCGAAGGTCGCGACGTTGCTAACGGCGAAGGAGATGCACACGTTTTCACTAGCAAAGAATTGCTAAGCAATCCGAAAGCGTGCGCTTACAGCGACGAGTTTATACAGGATGTGCGTAAAAACATGGATGGAAGGATAACTTCATAATGCAAAACGAAGAAAAGCTAAAAGCCGCAATTGAATATTTGCGTCACAGAAACAAATATATTCTTGAATGCAAGTGGGTGCCAACCTCTGCAGAAAAAACCGATGTGAGAAAAACAATGCAGGAGTATTGGGAAACTTTGGGAAAAATGTACAGGATCACAGGGCTATGTTTTTACTACAAATGCAAGAAATAAAATCATGCAATTACTTGGAGAAACTCCGTATACGCCTTGTTTTATTCGCAATGAATTCCTGTTTGACGAGCAAGAAGGACATGGTGAATTTACGCCAGCAGTGGTTTTCGCGTTTCGCGCCGAGCCGGCGCGGGTGCCGATGTTTCAAGTAATGCTTGAATCAGGCGCGCAGTGGGCAAGAGTGCCGATCCACATGATTTGCAGCAAGCCCTGCGACCCGCTGCCGCTAGAGCAATCTTGCTGGTGGGATTCATATAGTTATGAATTCAGTGTGATTGCGCTCCCGTTTCTGAAGGAACATTCCGTTACAGCACTTGGTCGCGATGGTGTGATTAGAAAAGGTAATTATTTATTCACAATAGATTGGATGAGAACTGGATGGAGCGAAATAGCCGACCAGCATAAGAATCATCACATCATTGCGCTAAACAATGGACAATGGATTGCGTATCCAAACAATCGTCTTGTATGGCACGATTCTTCGTGGATTACGCCTGCGCCAAACAGCAAGTGGAAAACACCTAGTAAAAATTATTCAGTTGAATCAACGGTTGTTCTTTAACAGCATGGAGAATCTTGAATGCTTCGTGAATATCAACAACGCGCCATCGACCAGCTCTACGCTTGGTTTGAGGCTGGCCATCACGGCAACCCATGCCTGGTGCTGCCGACAGGCAGCGGCAAAAGCCATCTTGTGGCTGAACTCTGCAAAAACGCTTTGCAGAACTGGCCAGAGACGCGCATTTTGATGTTGACTCATGTTAAAGAACTGATCGAGCAAAATGCTGAGAAGATGCGCTTGCATTGGCGTGGCGCACCGCTGGGCATCTACAGCGCCAGCATTGGCAAGAGGCAGCTCGGCGAGCCGATCACCTTTGCTGGCATTCAGTCAGTGCGTGACAAAGCTTTCAATATAGGTCACATTGACATAGTTATCATTGATGAGTGCCACTTGGTCAACCACAAGGACGAGGGTGGATACCGCAAGCTGCTGGGCGAGATGCAATACATTAACTCTGCGCTGCGGGTGGTGGGACTGACAGCCACGCCTTACCGCTTGGGACACGGCCTTATTACAGACAAGCCTGCTCTGTTCGACGACCTAATTGAACCAATCAGCATTGCGGAGCTAATATTTAAGAAATATTTGGCGCCATTGCGTAGCAAAGTCACAAAAGCCAAGCTGGACACCAGTTGCGTCCACAAGCGTGGCGGAGAATTTATTGAGGCTGAATTGCAAGCAGCTGTAAACACTGAAGATAACAATCAGGCAGTTGTGCGCGAAATAATAAATCAGGCTGGCGAACGCAAAGCATGGCTGTTATTTTGCACAGGCGTTAAGCACGCGCATCGAATTTCCGAAATATTAAATAGTCTGGGCATTACAGCCAAGTGCGTTACTGGAAAGACACAAAAAAAAGAACGTGAAAAAATGTTGTCTGAATTTAAAAATGGCCAAGTTCGCGCTATGACCAACGCTAACGTGCTGACAACCGGATTTGATTACCCTGACATCGACTTGATTGCCATGCTGCGCCCTACAATGTCGGCTGGATTGTATGTGCAGATGGCTGGACGAGGTATGCGTGTCAAAAGCCATACCAACCACTGTTTGGTGTTGGACTTTGCAGGAGTGGTTGCTACGCATGGGCCTATTACCGATGTGCAGACGCCCAAAAAAGGAGGAGATGGCAACGGCGTAGCACCAGTTAAAATTTGCGATAACTGCAATGAATTGTGTGCTATTTCATGCGTAAGTTGTCCTGCCTGCAGCACTCCATTTCCAGAGCCGAAAAGAATAAAGTTAGAACTGCAAAACGACGACATTATGGGCTTAGAAGGCACTGACCTTAATGTAACTAGATGGAATTGGCGCAAGCACGTTAGCCGCGCCAGCGGCAAAGAAATGATTGTTGTAACGTATTACGGCGATCTAAGTGATACTCCAATCACCGAGTATCTTCCAATCATGCACGAAGGTTACGCAGGTCAAAAAGCTATGCAGCAACTTGTGACAATTGCTCACTCGTCAAATGCAGATTTAAATCATGGCATCTACATAAATGGAAGCGAAGGACTTGAACATATAGTATTGAGTATGAGAAACAGCAAGCCGCCCAGCAGCATTAATTACAGGCGTAACGGCCATTTCTTTCGTGTCACACGCCGTGTGTGGGCATGACAAAACGCTCAGCGCACTATGGCAAGATCGGTTTGGCCAGTCTATCCAGCGAGGTCAAGGCTATCTGGTACAGCCGACACATCGAGCCAGAGCCGTGTGAGCCAATTGATTCCTGGTGGCCGACGCAGACCGATCTTGATCTAGAGTTGAAGCAGGACTTTGCGCGCCGATTGGTAACCTTTACGGTACTGACCAAGCGGGAGGAGCAGGTTGTCATCATGTGCGTGCTTGATAACTGCACGCTGCGCGAAGCAGGAGAAGTTATGGGTTGCTCGCATAGTCGTGCGCGCCAGATTCTAATGAAAGCGATGCGTAAATTCAGACTTATCCACAATCATGGCATGGGAACAACGGAACGGAACGGAAAAAAACGGAATTTAGTTCCCCTGGCAAAACAGCGCAAAAAGGGAACGGAACGGAACACACTCCTTTAGGAGTGTTCCCAGTTCCCTTGCGATGCGGAGATCCTTCTGTGCATATCGTCGAACTCAATCACCTATTCTTTACCTTCTCCGCCTCGCTGGCGAGACGGCTGATGTCATCGGCCGACATGCCCTTCGTGGTCCGCAGCAGCGCGGCTAGTTGCACCGGGTGACGCTTGATGATGTCCGAAATGTCGCTGGACACCCGGCCAGCCCGCGCCAGCAAGTCATCAACATCGCACCCGATAATCTTGGCGATCTCCCGCACCCTGGCCTCGGTGGGCGGCGGGAACTCGTCGCGCTCGCACTTGGACAAATAGGTCGGGCTAATCCCGATTTTCTTCGCCATCTTTCGCAACCCGAGGTCTTTTTCTTCCCGCTTGCGCCGGATAAACGCCCCGAACTGCTCTTTATCGACCATTTTCTTTCCCCGTTTCTGTAATTTGCTTAGGTTTCACTTTACAGCATCCACAAAAGCTTGTCAACCATAGAATAAACACTTAATGTAGGGATTAAGAGATGACAATCAAAGCCTTTGTGTTACCAGGGCGCGATAATGGCGTGGAGATTAACGACATCACTCCACCAATTTGCTGTAGCCAGTACAACGGCTTATTGATGGAAATGGCGGGCACGACTCTTAAGGACGGCCATTGGCAAAGATCTTCCATAAACCTTTATATGAGCCAGAAGGAAGCGCTTGACATGGCTTTGGCTTTGTTCGATGCTGCTGCTAAGCACGCTGACAATAACGCTAACGCGCTGCCTAAGTACGCGAAAATGATTCAACGCCGAGCAAAAAAACTGTTTTATTGACCGAAACAGAATGATTACAAAATCCTACAAAACCAATCCAGCCGACAGGGTTGAGAAGTGGCCTATCGAAAAGCTGGTGCCCTACGCCCGGAATAGCCGCACCCATTCCGAGGAACAGATTGCCCAGATCGCAGCCAGCATCCGCGAGTGGGGTTTTACGACCGCAGTTTTGGTGGATGAGGTAGGAGGCATCATTGCCGGACATGGGCGCGTTTTGGCTGCTCGGAAATTAGGCATGGAGCAACTGCCTGTCATGGTGGCAAAGGGCTGGACCGATGCCCAGAAGCGTGCCTACGTCATCGCAGACAACAAGCTGGCCCTGAACGCAGGGTGGGACAATGAGATGCTGACCATCGAGCTAAACGAGCTGCTAGCCGATGGGTTTGCGCTGGAGATGCTGGGGTTTGATCCAAAAGAACTGGGCGCACTACTCGAGCCAGAGGTGGTGGAAGGGCTAACAGACGAGGATGCCGTTCCTGATGTGCCAGAAGAACCAAAGACCAAGCTGGGAGACATTTATCAGCTGGGCAACCACCGCCTGATGTGTGGCGATAGCACCAGCATTGACGCTGTGGATAAGTTAATGGATGGTCAGAAAGCCGACATGGTTTTCACCGACCCTCCTTATGGTGTAGCGTATGAAGGTGGACATAATCAAAAGAAGCGCAAAGGCATTATTGCTGACACGCTAGA